>Ga0187863_10000107_pt1 | contig 74187 bp, 58 predicted proteins | sample June2016WEW_11_1_FD_132975 | JGI IMG/M metagenome (GOLD analysis project Ga0187863, IMG submission 132975) | Peatland microbial communities from SPRUCE experiment site at the Marcell Experimental Forest, Minnesota, USA - June2016WEW_11_10 | ecosystem: Environmental > Terrestrial > Soil >...
AGCAGTTACTCCCTAAGCGTCGCCGTAGCGGAGCGAAGCCCTGCACAGCGCAGCGCAGCGGAGGCGGCGCCCATCACAACCGCGATCCTCTGAAGCAGGGCGCTTTTTCATAATGCATTGACCACCCGGGTAGAACTGAATTCCGTTGCCGATACCGCCTTAAAAACAGCCGCGCGGTTCTGGTTTGGAGTGGCCGTCATCGGCCAACTGGTGTTCGCCTTTGCTGTAGCGTCATTCTACGGTCTGACGGCGCTACGTGGGGATTTCCACGGATGGAAGATAACGAATGGTTACATCCCCGGAGTGACCAAAGGCAATCTCGCTGTTGCCATGCACCTTATCTCGGCCGTAATTGTAATGCTCGCCGGAGCGGTTCAGTTGGTTCCGCCAGTGCGGAATCGCTTTCCTGCTTTTCACCGCTGGAACGGACGAGTCTACATGCTGACCGCTGTTGCCCTCAGCCTGGCGGGGCTTTATATGCAGTGGATCCGGGGAAGCGTTGGCGATCTGCCACAACACATCGGCAGCGCCGTAAACGCCATCCTGATCTGGCTGTGCGCCGGCATGGCGCTGCGCTATGCGCTGGCGCGCGATTTCAAAACTCATCGCCGCTGGGCATTGCGTCTGTTCATGGTGGTGAGCGCGTCGTGGTTCTACCGCTTGGCATTCTTCTTGACGTTACTCGTCTTTAGAGGCCCGTTCGGTTTCGATCCTACCACTTTTACCGGCCCCTTCCCCACCTTCATGTCTTTCGCTCAATACCTGTTGCCCCTCGCCGTTCTTGAAATCTATCTGCGCGCGCAGGACCGCCCCGGCGCGCTGGGGCGCATGGCTGCGGCCGGCATGCTTTTTATACTCACCCTCGGCATGGGCGCCGGAATTTTCGCCGTCACGATGGCTATGTGGGTGCCCCAGGTCAAAGCCGGCTTCGACGCCCGCAAATCCGTTGCCGATACTCTCTCGGCCACCATCGCGTCCAGCGGCATCGACGCGGCCGCGAAGCAATACCATGACCTGAAAGCCACCGCACCCGCCACCTACAACTTTGACGAAGGCGAGCTCAACGCTTTGGGTTACCAACTCATTCGCGCCAACCAACTCAAGGAAGCGATTCGTATGCTGCAGCTCAACGTCGAAGCCTACCCGCAATCCAGCAACGTCTACGACAGTCTCGGAGAGGCTTACGCAGACGATGGCAACAAACCCGAGGCTATCGCGAATTATAAAAAATCTCTCCAGCTAAATCCAAAAAACAGCGGCGCGGTAAAGATGCTGCAGAAACTCAGTGCGCCCTGATTGGCTGTTGTAGGTGCAAGGTCTTGACCGGAGGACATCATGATTCGAATGCGAGCGCTAGAGGCCGTGTTGGTGATCGTGGGGTTGCTCTTCACGTCCAATATTTACTGGGTTCTGCAACTGCGAGAGGAAGAGACCCTGCAGATGATGCTCAGCATTTACGTCACACTGGGAGTCTTCCTGCTGCTCGCGTCACGGAACCCACCCGCGAATCGCAGCCTGATCGCCTTCACCGCATGGTCGAGCTTGGCTCATGCCGGCGTAATGACGGTGCAGTCATTTTATGATTTGGGCGAACGCACCCATCTGCGGGTCGGCTCACTTGCCTTTGCCGTCATCGGTATCGCGTTAGTGGCGCTCGCGCCAGCGCGCGCTCCTGACGCCGCACTTGCCAGAGAGCCGAGCTGATGTGTGTCATGCGCGTGGAGATAGGCAAGGACAGCTCGCACAACCTCCGCCTTCGCGTCTTCGAGCGACAGACCCGGCGGCCGACGGAGGACTGCCCCGTGGGAAAGCGCCTCGACCATGTGCGTCACAACGAACACCACTTTGTCGAGATCGCCACGCGTTCTCAGTTCGGGCGCCCCCGCTGCAATCGCCAGGCGAAAGGCGCCGTGAAGGCGCACAGCAAAATCCTTGGTCCCGCCCGCCCGGTGCGGAACCTCCGTCATCAGCAATTCATAAAGTTCTGGGTCGATCGCGTGGGCGTCGATCATCGCCTCAACCATGGCTCCAATAAGGTCGTCGATCGACGATGCAGCATGTTCGAGGAGCTTGGTCTCGACCAGGCGATCAATTTCTTCGATGTGGCGTTGGTGCAAAGCTACAAAGATCGCGTTTTTATCGGGAAAGTACTGGTAGACCGAACCGATGCTTACGCCCGCCACCTCGGCCACACGGTTCGTCGTTACCGCATCGGATCCCTCGCGCTTTAGCACCCTAACTGCCGCTTCAACTACCGCGTCGACGGTCTGGCGTGCACGGCGCTGCTTCGGTTGCCGTCGAACCGCGCGTCGCTTGCCCCGCGTTGTCATTGAAACAGCATATAGAATATGTGAGTAAATATCTACTTATAATCCTATCTCTTTGAAGGTCCGAGGAATAAATGACGTATGAAAGCGAGTATACATGCACGACCCTCTGTCTTAGTCTTTCCTATATTATGAGTAAACCTCATATCACAGAGCGATGCCCATTCTGAGGAAACGACATGACATATCTTATTACTGGTGGCACGGGAGACATAGGGTCCAAGGTCGTCGAACACTTACTTCAACATGGCGAACGGCCGCGAGTCTTTGTGCGCGACGCGGAGAAGGCGCGCTCGCGTTTCGGCGATCGGGTTGAGGTCTTCGTCGGCGATCTCGCGGACCCGTTGACCCTGAAGGCGGCACTTGCGGGAGTCGACGAGCTCTTCCTCGTCAATACCGGTCCAAAGATCCCCGTGCGAGATGAAGCAGCGGCGAAGGCCGCTAAGGCCGCCGGTGTGCGGCATCTGGTTAAACTTTCGTCGATGGACGTGGAGCAAGGCCTGGCGATCGGTGCGTGGCACGAACGAGGTGAAACAGCGATCCGCGCGAGCGGAATAGCATTCACTTGGGTGCGACCCACAGGCTTCATGTCGAACTTGCTGGCGTGGGCCACCTCCATCAAGGCCGAAGGGATAGTTCGCGCATCCACCGACAACGGCAGGAGAGCCTTCATTCACTCCGACGACATCGCTGCGGTCGCAACAAAAGCCTTGACGACGCGTCAATACGACGGAGAATCGCTGACGATCACCGGACCGGAAGCGCTAAGCTTCGCCGACGTTACGGAAAAGATCGGATCCGCGATTGGCAAGCGGCTCGTGTTTCAATCGATCTCCGACGAGGAAGCCCGCCAGCGCTATGCGGCCACCGGTGCGTCGGCACCCGACGTCGACGCTCACGTCTCGCTATGGCGCGCGATTCGCGAAGGACGTCTCGTGGGTGTCACGAACACCGTGGAACGCGTTCTCGGTCGCAAGCCAATCGCGTTACAGCAATGGGCGGTCGAAAACGCTGCGGCGTTCCGCTGATGAGACCTTTGGGAAAAACGTCGCGAGGCAGTTCCTATTCATCCGGCTCAGGCGCAGGCGCCGATTCCACCGCAGAATTCTTCGGCTGCCCCGCAACGATCGCCTGCCAGTTCAAAATCGCATTCCACAACAGCCGCTGATCCCCACGATTCAAATCGCGGTGTATCGGATTGAAATTGAACGACACAACATGTCCCTTGCCGACAGGCATGTCCAAAATCGCCGGCCGCCCAATCAGATTCTCTTCTCCCCACGCCTGCCCGCTCACGACGAATGGTTTCCCGTCGCTGTCGCCCCAGTCCATCACCACGCCGCTGCGGTCTTCGGGACCGTCCAGGCACGTCGTACAGTAAGCCATCCGCATCCAACGCCGCGGAACATCATAGAGGGGAAAATTCTGCCGGAACACGTAAGTGTGTGCAGGATATCCATACGCAATCGGATGATCCGCTCGGCCGAACGTAACTCTCACATGCGCTCCTGGTGTTCTCGTTGCCGCATGCTGCGACGCAGCCGACGATGCTCCACCGCCTCCCGCTGTGCTCCGCGGAACCCCTCCCGAAGACCGCCGCACAAAGCGCACCAGCCCGCCTTCCAGCGCCAGCATGCTCCCGCTCCCCAGCGTCACCATCAGCCCGCCATCCTCGATAAAGTGTTGAATCTGCCCCAACCCTTCGTAGCCGATCCCTCCCGTGATGTCCTCCGACTCCGCGGGAGTTCCGAAGCTCGGCGTCTGACCTGTCTTCTTGAAAGGCATGGGCGACCAGGTTTTCGGCAGACCCTCAATCTGCTCTGCCAGTTCCAGATCGACGTGCCCATAAAGCAGCACGTCGATGCGCGACTTCAAATTCCCCGCGCGAATATCTTCATCGCGCAAATATGTATAGGGAACCTTGCGCTGATCCAGCGAGTAGCGAATCCACCCGATCGAGTCGGTATCGGCCCACGGCACCCAAACCCCAATCCGCGGCGGCTTCGCGCGGTGTTGCGGCACGTCGGGCTGCACCGAAACCGCAGTGAAGTCGAGCCCCAATTCCTGAGCGGTGGAAGAAATCGCATCGTGCAATCCACGTTGATCCGTCAGAATCCACGAGCCCGCAGGAAACTTAGTATCGCCACCCTCGAACTCACGCTCCGCAATTTTAATCTCAAATTTCGCCAGAAGATAACGCGCCGCCAAGAAAGATTCTTGTCCCGTGTCCTTCAGCAAGTAAACTGGCCCCGTGCCGCTTACGTCTCCAGCAACCTGCGGAGCCTCGGTGAGCCGCGCCAAAGCAACTTCGCGGATCGACGCATCGGCCGTCGGAATCGCCTGCAAATGATAATGCGCCGGAAGCTCCCACGAGACGTCATCGTAGGGCGCCTCTCCATCTTTCGGATAATGCTGCGGCGTCAGCAAATCCACAGCGTAGTTTCGATACGGTTGATCCAGGCGTACCACGTACGTTCCCGCCGGAAAGATTCCGTCCTTCAATTGAATCGAATTCTGCGCCCGAGCCACTTCGATGCGCTGCCCCATCAGCCGCCCCACCATTTGCGCCACCCGCTCGGGATCTCCCTGATCTTGAGGAATCAAGAACGCATAAGGCGGCTGCGTCAAACCTTTCTGCCACGAATTCCATCCCTTCTTGTAAAAATTATGCAGCATTTCTTTGGACTGGCTCGCGGTGTCATCCAGCGCCGCCAGCGCGCCCGTCTCCTGATAGTTCAGATTGTCACGCGCCGACCACGTGACCTCCCGCGGTGCAGGCATCGGACGGTACCACTCCATCGTCGCTGCAGATGCCGACACCGCCCGCTTCTCCGTCTCCGCGCTACCGTTGCCGAATGTTTCATAGCCGCGTCCGATGCTGTTGTGGTTCATGGCCACGGAATCGAGATAGAGATGCGCGAACGCCTCCCCAAAATTCCACGTTGAAACTCCTGGCATACCCATCGCCGTCATGGCCTGAACTTCATGAAAGCTGAGTTCCAGAAACTCGGTATACGTAATGGGATCGATGTTCGGGTTATAAGGCCCGGTACCGTTCCATGTCATCATCAGTGGCGAGCCCTCATGCAGGTCGTGCACCACCGTCGGATGCCACTCATGAAACATGCGGTGCACCGCCTTCGTAGTCTCATGCGTCTGCTGGTGCGTATCGCGGTTGATGTCGACAAACGTGTACTTCGACCAGTACGGCGGCGATTGCCGAGGCAACGTGTTGCGATCCCTCTTGCCCTTGAGGTATCGGTAGAACCAATCCACCATTTTGTCGCGACCATCAGGATTCGAAATCGGATTGATCAGCACCACCACCCCTTCTCGAATCCGCCGGATCATGGGTTGCTCTGAAACTGCCAGCCGGTAGGCCAGTTCCAGCATTGCCTCGGTCGATCCAGTCTCATCGGAATGCAGCGCCGCGTTGAAGTAATAAATAGGACGCGCGCTCTCGATCCATTTGTCGGCAGCCGCCCGGTCCGTGCGCCGCGGGTCCGCCAGCGCTGCAGTCGCCTCTTTCAGTTTATCGAGGTCGCGAATCCCAACCTCATCCGCGATGGCCAGCATGACAATTTCGCGCCCCTCTTCGCTATGCCCGATCGTAAACAAACGAACCCGCGGGCTGGCTGCGGCCAATGCGCGGGCATAGGCGTAGGTCTTGTCCGTTCCCAGCAACTCTCCCGGAGCGCCCATAATCCGCCTGAGAAATTTCTCTGGAGACGGAACGGTATCCGATTGCGGAATGTATGCGACCCACGGCGAAACATAACGCAGATCGGTCGTGGCCGCCGCGATCGCCTCAACCGATCCGGGCTCAGCAATATCAGGGCTTTGCGCAACCGCGCTAGCGAACAACGCAAGCAAAGACATGCACACCAATATGAATCGGAACATGAATCCCCCGGGGATCGATTGAGGCGAAAAGTTTAGCACGCACCCATCCCGGAGGCTCAATCGCAAACAGAAGAGATGTGTCAGGTTATTGGCGGGCACTTCCGCTGCACTTCTACACTTCTCAACCGCGTGACTTGCCGCACCCAACGGGCCATACGCTTCTCATCCGGAATTACAATGCGATACGGCCCTTCTTTATCGTCAGGCGGTTCTCCGCCTGGCAAGAAGGCAAGGACAATCTGCTTGTCCGTGAACGCCGGGTCCAGTTCGGCAGGGCAGTACCACACGATATGCAGCAGCCGCTTCTGCCAACAGACAGGTGCCCATCCGAGTTCCCCTCATGGTCCGCCCGCCCGAACCCCACATCGCCCTTTTTTCAGCCGGTCCGGAGCGCGACTCCCTCAAATGTGCCCATGCCGCGGGAGGCGCGCTGCCCGCCACTTTGACCTGTGGCAAAGCCTCAGTCGATTCGTCGTGGTTCGTGCCGAGGAGTGATGGCTCTCCGCCTGTCTTGGATTCCAGTTCCATTACGGTCTGCGGCGGCGGCGTTCCTTAGAACGCACCTATTCGTGAGGTTCGGAGTAACGTCGCGGGGGCGGAAGAATCACCGACCCACTGACCCCGATCGAGACGGTCTTCTGTGCGGATTCGCCATCAAGGCCCTCAGCTGTGAACCGCACGGTGTAATTTCCTGCGGCGGTATACACGTGCGTGAGGATCGCGCCATCGGCGACCACTCCATCGCCGAAATCCCAATGACAGGCAAGGGCGGGAACTCCATCTTTCGACACTGAGCTGGAGAACTCAATCTCTTCCCCGGTTCTTGCTTGAGACGGTGCTTGGATGACAATCGAAGGCGCGGCCATCGGAATCGATGTATCAATAATCTTGATCACCTTAACGGAGTGCGCAGGCTGATTCTCCAAGCGGAGCGTTTCGTGGTCCATCAACAACGGCTTAGCTTGCGCGAACAAATCAGATAAGTAGAACGAACGGCCAGTGGGGAGGTTTAGCTCCGAAAGGGAGAAACTGCGGGAAGTCGGCTGCTCCGTCCAGTTGAAAACTGTCAAAATGGACTGACGTCGGCTTTCGCGCAGCAGAAAAACGCTCGGTTGCTCATCCTTATCCGAATAAGTCAGGAGATCTAGGGGCAAAGCCGCCCGCCCAAGTTTCGCCATTGCAAGCAATTCCGGATTCTTGACCAACATCAGGCGTTCCGCATCGCTCCCTAGGGTTGGTAGGTCATCGCCAATTTCGAACATTCCTCCAGAGACCGCTGCCAGCGCGATGGAGACCTGAGCCTCGTTCAATGTAAGAGGAGCTCGAATACTACGCTCTTCGAGGAGTTGCCGGGAAACCGTGAACGCGTCCGGGTCATCGATGAAAAAGTTGCGATGCATGTAATAACGCGCCGCGATGCCCGGCTCAGCCTCCTTGCTGCGGAGAAACGCATGACCTGTATCCTGGGATACACGGCCCTCGTCAACGAGGCCAACCGGGTTCAACATCGGACTCCCGTCCTTATCGAGAAGCACGTCTTCGCCGACTGCCTTGCGGATAATTTCGAGCCCAATCCGCTGTGCTTCCAGTGCCGTTGTATTCGGGCGATGGTAATAACCCTCGATTGCCGTATTGTCCATGAAGTCAAGCTTAATGTAGTTCGCACCCCATTCCCGAACCAGCGTGCGATAGGTCTTTCGAAGATATTCCTGGGCATCTGGATGAGTGACGTCTAAGACGAACAGGCGTTCGGCCGGCACTTCCTCAGCGCTCCCAATTGAAATCGGTTCGCCATGGGCGTTGTGCACCAGCCAGTCTTTATGGTGCTCGTAAATCCAAGCTCGCTCGCCTACTTCAAAGGGAGCCGTCCAAACTCCTACTTTCAATCCCAATCGGCAAATGTGGTGAGTGAGATCCCACATGCCACGGGGAAATTGAGAGGCATTGGGTGTCGCGTATTCGCTGCGAGAGTATGCGTACCCCAAGTCGAAATGAAAATAATCGTAGCCCAGAGGCTTAAGGTGCTCGGCCAGCCATTGAGCGTTCGTGAGCGCGGTACCTTCGGTGATCTTCGTGTAGAAGGCCGTCCAACTCCACCACCCGAGCATGTTGTCTACGCTGATACGACTGTGATGCAGTTCTCGAATCACCGCGCCGTAGTTCTCAAGTTGCGAATGATAGTCTCTTCCGGCAGCAAACATCACTCGTTCGGAGATGATTGATTCGCCTGCGGGAATGGGAACGCTTAATTCAATCAGGTTCTCCGCAGGCCCTTCTCGCAGACCGGATTCGGAATCGGTCGCTTGGATCTCCGTAGTTCCAGTTGAATCAACCGTGTATGCAGAGATGCCGGGGCCATCCGAGGAGGAAGACTGCGTTTGCAAATGAATGATGGTGAGGAAGCGGTCGGACGTGAGGGCCCCTAGGAATAGGCTCTCTTTGCGCTCCCGGTTGTAGATAAGCTGGCTGCCCACAGCTCGGTGCATTCCCTGAGGAGCTTTTCCCAAATCATAAATCTGCAACGGCGGCCAGTCCTCGCTGAAGCTGTCGGAGAGAACTCGGTCGGCATTCTGCGGGCCACCGAGATCGATGATCTTCTTGCTGACGGACTCGACGCTTCGGATACTTTGGATTGTCACCGGGCTGCCTGTGCCATTTCGTACCTCAGCCGCGATAACACCAAACCCTCGCCCAGCATAGATTTGTAACGTATATGCGAGGTCAGGAGTATGCGGAAGCCCCGACGAAGTAACGGTTATTTTCTTGCCGCGCCCAAAAGCATCCTCAACCTCCGATTGAGATATTTCATGCTTGGGATAATCCGTCGATTTAACCCACTTATGATCGATCTCCGCCGCGACTCTCGCGTGAATGACGCTGTGTCCGCCATCTCCCGTTCCGATCTCATAGGTGCCATCGCCCGGCTGAACGACGACAGACAAGCCCTCGATGTGAGCAACGACCGGAGAAGCCTGCGCCGGGGCAGAAGAAGCCAGACCACCTTTAACTAGGATCAGCACGCAGGCGATCAAGAGACTTGCGGTCTCGAACCCGCGGATTACTCCGACCCATTCTTGGGGAAACCGAAAGCCGTGACAACTAGGTTCCATGATAAATTCCCTCCGAGCTGCACGAGTTCTTGATCTCGCCCTCAATCCGAATCCCGGCTCGGATTGAACGGCCACGTAGCTTGCCACTTTGCCCAGATAAAGAAAACCACAACTCCGGTTAGTAACGTCAAGGACCCGATCTTGATGTAGAGCCAGCCCGAGGTCAAAAACACGTATGCCCACCCAAAGAACGCAATGACAATGGGGACGGGATAAAACCACATCTTGAACGGCCGCGCGCTGTCGGGAAACTTTCGCCGCAAGAGTGGAATAGCAAATAACTGTCCGAGAAACTGCACCAAAATTCTGGTGGTGATCAAAGCACTGACGAGTTGATCAAGCTTAAGGAACGCGCAAGCAATCGATACCCCTCCCAGAACCAGAAGTGAAACTTGCGGATAGTTTCTCGTAGGATGCAGTTGCGCGAAAGGGCGAAAAAAATAGCCATCGATGGCAGCCGCATAAGGAATTCTCGAATAACCCAAGAGTAGCGCGAACACGGCGCCAAAGGCCGACCAGAGGACAAGGATTGTTGCCGCGATCGCGGCGCCCCTGCCATACAGGCGCTCCATGAAGTCGGCAACGATGAAGTTCGAATGAATTCCCTCCCGCCACGGCACCACTCCGATCAAGGCGAGATGCAACGCGAGATATCCTGCACAGCAGACTGCTAGCGAATACAGGATCGAGCGCGGCACAACGTAGGAAGGATGCTGCACTTCGTCGCCGATATAGCACACATCGTAGTATCCGAGATAGTTGTACACGGCGATCAGAGTGGCGCTGCCGAGACCGAGCACCATGCCGCGATTAAAGGCCATCGCTCCCGGAGGAAAATCGAACGCCAGGTGAGCATTGAAGTGGAAAGAACCGACGGCGATAACGGTTACCATCGCCAGCACCGTGCCAACCCAAAGGGTGAGGGTGACCTTTTTCAGGAATGTCATCTGCCGGCATAAGAGGAACAAAGCAGCCAGGCCCATGGATACCGCGACGTATTGCTGGCCGCGCGCGGTCAATCCTGGCCAGAGATAGGAAGAATAGTTTCCGAATCCGATCATCCCGGATGCGATTTCCAACGGCCCACTCAGCACGAATTGCCAGATGAAAAGAAATGCCATCAGGCGGCCCCAGGTTTGATGGCCGTATGCCTCGCGAAGAAAATGGTAGCTGCCGCCGGAGCCGGGCAACGCTGCCCCCAGTTCGCTCCATATCAGACCGTCGGAAATTACGATGAGCGCACCCGTCAGCCAGCCCAACATGGACTGCGGGCCGCCCATGGAGGCCATCAATAGTGGGATCGTGATGAAAGGGCCGATCCCAACCATGTTTGAGATGTTCAGGGCCGTGGCATGAAGTAAACCGAAGGCGCGCGTCAGCTGGGGGCGCGATTCCGCCTTCATGGCCATAGCCGGGCGGGTGGGCGCACTTCGATTTTATTCGCGGTCTTCACCTGTGCAATTGCGCGAATCTACCGACATGTCTGCTCGTTTGTCAATCGGATTGTTTGTTTGTGATCGGTTTGGATTCTCCAAGTTACACTCTTTTCGATACAAATCGTCCACATCCGAAATACAATGAGGGCCGCAGAAACGCTAACCCCCAGTGGGTTCGGCGCCTCGAAGTGGTGCCAGGAGAGCGCAACCATGCTTGCAGAAGAGCGGAGATTTCGCATTCGAGAGATCCTTTCCGGGCAACGCACGATTACCGCGTCCGACCTCTGTGCTGCCCTGGGAGTTACTGCCGCGACGGTGAGGCGAGACTTGGCAGCCCTGGAGCAGGATGGCGTTCTTGTCCGTTCCCACGGGGGAGCGGTTTCCCGCATGTCCAGCACTAACTTCCAGCCCTCCTACGAGACGTTGTCGCATAGCCACAGCAGTGAGAAGCAGGCGATCGCACGCGCGGCCGAACATCTGGTGCTAGATGGCGAGACTGTCTTTCTAGAGGGTAGTACCACGGTGTATGAACTTGCCCGTGGCTTAAATCAGCGTCATCGGCTGACCGTAGTGACAAACTCTCCCACCATAGTTTGCCAGTTGCAAAGAAGCTCAGGTGTGAACGTCCTCTGCACCGGCGGCGATCTCCAAAAAGACACGTTCTACTTTACCGGCGAATGGGCGCAGCGTGCGCTCTCTGAAATTCGGTTGGACAAAGCGATTTTGGGAGTGAGCGCAATCGATCTTTCATATGGGATCTCGACCGCAAACCATGCTGAAGCCCAAATCAAGAAGATGATCATGAGAGCCGCAAAGACTAGGATCGCGTTAGCCGATCACACTAAGTTCGGCACTCAGAGCTTCGCCTATGTGGGCCCCATCGCGGACATCGACATGCTCGTCACCGACTCTGCTACCGATCCGAACTACATCAAGGGCCTGCGGGAGGCAGGGGTCGAAGTGGTGGTAGCGGAACTGCAGGAAACGCGTAAAACCCCGCACAAAAAGACAAATTCTAACAAATAGATTGACAATCGCTCAGGTGCGGGATAATTTGAGTCCGCTTTAAGTTCCGCAATGGACGAGAGGAAATTGTGAGTGATTGCGGCAAAAAGATTCGCCTAAATCGTGTGCTTGGAGGCTCGAAACGCCGGGCTCTAGTCGTGGCTTTCGATCATGCGTTGGTTCTGGGGCCTATTCCTGGAACCGAAGATCCATTGGACAAGATTCGACAATTTGCTCGAGCCGATGTCGATGCCTTGCTGCTGAACCTTGGACTCATTCGCCAATTTGCGAACGCGACAACACTCGGTCCGATACCGGCTCTGATCGCCCGTCTGGATTGGACCACGGTATGGTCTGCCATCGGGCAAAACGGAAGCGGTGCGCTACGCAGCTCTCTTCTCGCACATCCAGAGGATGCGTTACGGCAGGGCGCTGATGCGGTTCTCACGTATCTCGTCGTGGGTACCGGGGATGCCGAGTTTGAGATGAACGAGATCACTCGCAACGCCGCAGTGGCCCGCGAATGTGAGCGAGTTGGAATCCCGCTGATTGTTGAATCTCTCGCCCGCGGAAAGAATGTGCAGAATCCAGGCGATCCTAAGTGGCTGAACTTCCACACTCGTATGGCAGTCGAGCTTGGCGCGGATGCAGTTAAGACGGATTACAGTGGGAATACAACCTCCATGCGTTCGGTGGTGGAAGAATGTCCCATACCAATTCTCGTGCTGGGTGGAAGCCGTCATGCTTCGGACAAACAAGCTCTCGATGTAGTCCACGCCGTCGCGGCCGCGGGAGCGGCGGGTGTCTTCTTTGGCCGCAATGTTTTCCAGTCCGACAACATCGGCAAATTTATTGAACACACGCGTTCTGCTCTTGACGGGACACCCGAGACCGAATTTCAAGCGATCACAAAATAATGACATTAGGTTTGCAGGCGCAACGGGTGCGGCGCAATAAGAATGTCATGGACGGTCGCCCCGGGTTCCAGTTGCAGGCAGATTGGGGACATATTTCGGTTCTTGCGGGCGGCGGGCATATCTGCGAGTTGAATCTCAATGCCTGTGACGGCGTGAACCCGCTATGGCGGCCGCAATGGGCCACGATCGATCCATTCAAGTACACCATCGCGAAACATGTGCGCAAATACGGGCCTCCGCCGGATGGCAGGTTACTTTCCGGCATTGCGGGACACAGCCTCAGCTTTGATCACTTCGGGCCGCCCTCGCTGGAAGAAACGGCTGCCGGTCTCACTACCCACGGCGAAGCGCCTGCGTTGATGTGGAACCTCCAGAAACAAACGCAGTCGCCGAGGCCGCAATTGCAATATGGTCTGACGCTTCCCGCAGGGATCGCTTTCCGCAGAAATCTAATAGTGGACCCCGTGAATCCCGTGATTTATTGCGAAGAAGAAGCGGTCAACCTCGGCTCTTACGACCGGCCTATTTCGTGGAACCAACATGTAACCTTCGGCCCGCCGTTTTTGGAGGCAGAAACTACCTGGTTCGATATGCCCGCAACCCGGGCCAAGGTTTGTCCAGCTAGTTACAGTTCCCGGTTTTCCCTCCGGCCGGACGCCGAGTTCACTTGGCCCAACCCACCGACAAAAACCGGAAAGCGGGTGAACTTACGCACCATGCCGGCACACCCTTTCGGGCACTATACAGCACAATTGCTGAGTCCGGAACTTGCGATTGGTTTCATCGCGGCATGTAACCCCCGCCTGAAGCTTCTCGTCGTGTATGTATTTCGACGCGCAGACTTCCCTTGGGTAGGCAATTGGGAGGAACGATACAATCGAACTCCCGCACCGTGGCGAGGAAGAACATTCTGTCGGGGCCTGGAGTTCAGCACAACCCCGTTCGCCATTCCGCGACGCCAGACCATCGAGCAAGGGCCACTGTTCGGCGAACGAACGTATCGCTGGCTTCCGGCCAAATCCAAGGTTCAAGTTCGGTTTCTGATCTTGTTGTTTGCGGTGCCAGAGACATTTCGTGGCGTAGCGAGTGTTTCCGTGGCCAAGAGAACGATCGCTGTTGTCGAGTCCGGGAGGCGTGGCCGGAAGCTTTCAGTCGCGGCAGACAAGTTCCTATGAATGGTGCCGACCGTTGAGGAATTCCGCAACCCCGCTGCCTTGCCCTGAACGCGTTGTAACGGGTCTCGGCAGATTGGATTAGCACCTTCGGGAAAGCAAGCGGCAACCGAAAACCATCATGAGTTTGCTTGCCATCGATATCGGGTCGAGCAGATGCAAAGCGGTGGCATTTGCACTCACGGGTGAAATACTGGCCCAGCACGCCCGCGCCTACACGCTAGAGTTTCCCGCTCCTTCCCACGCGGAGATAAATCCCGAGCGCTTTTGGCTGGCGGTCTGCGATTGTTCGCGAGCGGCATCTAAGGATCTTTCTGATCCCGTTCGAGCACTGTGTCTGAGTTCGCACGGCGAAACTTTCGTGCCGGTAAATGCACGCAACGAGGCGATCGCTCCGGCCATTCTCAACCAGGACAATCGAGCCACGGAAGAAACTACTTGGCTGGAGAAAACATTCGGAAGAAAGCGCCTTTTCGAAATTACCGGTCAGGTCGCTCATCCCATGTATCCGGTTCCAAAAATTCTTTGGTTGCGTAAGCACCGTCCGGATATTTTTGCTCCCTCGGTGCGTTTCCTGAGTGTGATTGGGTATGTTTTTTCGCGCTTGGGACTTCCTGCCTATATCGATTATTCTTTGGCCTCCCGCTATCTAGCATTTGATATACGGCATCGACGCTGGTCCGACGAGATTCTGGCCGCCACCGAAATAAATGCTGAGTGCCTGCCCACCCCTGTACCTGCTGGAACAATCGCTGGAAAATTAGACGCATCCATCGCCGGTGAACTCGGTCTCCCACCCCGAACCATTGTTGTGCTAGGAGGGCACGATCAACCCTGCGGTGCATTGGGAGTTGGCGCTAGCGTTTCGGGCAAGGTGGCCGACTCAATGGGCACTTACGAATGTCTGTTGGCGGCTTCCGATAAGCCCACTTTAACGGATACGGCGCTTGCGGCATCTCTCAACTCTTATTGCCACGTGATTCCGGACAAGTTCGTCACGCTGGCGTATTTCCCCTCGGGAATCATGGTTAAGTGGTTCCACGATCTGTTGTATGGCGAAGGGATCGTCGCTCAGGATGGGGCTCCATCTCATGCCGAGTCGATCAACTATGCGGCGCTGGAACGAGAAGCAGCAGCGGGCCCAACGGGCCTTTGTATTACTCCCCATCTGATCGGCACCTGCAATCCTGACTTCAACCCGCGTGCACGCGGAATTATCTCCGGCTTGGGCCCGAACACTAGGCGCGGCCAGATTTACAAAGGCATCCTCGAAGGACTTGCCTGTGAACTGTCCCAGATGACCGAAATTCTGGCAAACGCAGTAGGAGAGTTTCGGGATGTCTACGTCACCGGAGGAGGCTCGCGGTCGGTTCTAGGCCTCGAGTTGCGAGCTGCTTTATCGGGTCGGCGGCTACATGTAATGGCGTGTCCGGAGGCGGTGTGTCTCGGGGGAGCCATTCTCGCCGGAGTCGCATGCGGAGAATACGGGAGCTTGCGGGAAGCTGGGGAGCTTGTAGTCCGCGAGGTTTCGGTGTTATCGCCTGATCATGCGATGGCGGAAGCCTACGCGCAACAAGCCAACCAATACCGCCGTTTGCGTTCATCGCTCACGGCGATCACAAGCTGAAAGTTTAAGAGGCCAATAGGAGGAACGGTGATCCAAGCCACAATCGGATTCATAGTTTTTGGAGTTCACAAAGATGGTTTAAGGGATCCAATGGGTACCCCATTCATCGATAACGCATTGGTTCAGAGCGCCAAGAGTGCACTGGTTGCGGCGGGTCTGAAGGTGGTTGAGCATGGCGTTGTTGTCGCCAGCAAGGAAGAAGCTCGGGCGGCATTCAAGAAGATGAAATGCGACGATGACATCGATGCGGTCGTCCTATTTTCCGGGACCTGGGTTTGGGCCGCGCACATGGTCGGCGCGATTCGCGATTACTGCGCCGGCGGCAAAGGCCTACTTCTGTGGACGCACCCCGGCTCTCAAGGCTGGCGGCCAGTTGGCGGATTGGTGCTGCACGGAGGTTTACTCGAAATCGGCGTCCAGCACAAATTTGTGTACGGAAGCCGGGAAGAACGAAATACCGTAAGCAAGATCGTCAGCTATGCCCGAGCCTGCCATCTGAAGAAATTCTTAAACATGTCTACGATGGGCACATTTGGCGGCCGCGGGATGGGGCAAACCTGCGGCGCGGCCGATCCTTCCCAATGGATGAGAATGTTTGGCGTAGATATCGATTCCCGTGACACGACGGAATTGAAGCAAACCGCTGAAGGAATATCACAGGCCGAACTGGATGACTTGCAGCCGCGACTGAAGCAACTGTTTGGCAAGGAACCAGAACGAAATGGCGTGACCGAGCGCTCGATGCGTCTATATCTCGCGCTAAGAAAGGTGGTAGCGAAGGAAAGGTTCGATTTCTACACGATTCAATCCTTTCCTGGTCTAGCCGGAGATTACTCTGCGACATGTTTTGCCCAGAGCATGATGCTCGAGGACGGAGTCGGCACTTCTACTCTGGGCGATTTCAACACTGCTTTGACCGTGCTTCTGCTCACCAAATTGGGCAAGGAGAGAGTGTATTACGGCGACCTGCAGCACATCGACAGGGAGACAAAGGAAATCAAGATCATCGGCGATGGCGCTTGCCCACCTTCCTTGGCAGGCAAGCTGGGGCCGGCTGGCTTCTCTGAACACGGTATCCCTACGGAAGGCGAGGCCGGTGGCCTCTCCGTAAAGTTGGTCTGCAAAGTAGGAGAAGGAGTATTGGCTCGACTCGGCAGAGTAAATGGCGAGTTTCAAATGGTCATTACTCAAGCCAGCATCTTCGAGCCCGCACCGAATCAGATCGCCAAACGGCTCAGAGAATGTGGCATTCCATTTTGGCCCCACGGTTTCGTGACCGCGCATTGTGACATCGACGTTCTGCTCCAGCATTGGACCAATGAATATGCATGCCTGGGCTACGGCGAAGAACTCTATCCGGCACTAGTCGACTTTTGTGAGATCACGGGAATCAAGGCCATCCTTCCCTGATTCTCCAAAGTCGGCATGCTGGACTCAAGCTGGAGTTGACATGACACGATGTGACGCGCAGACGTGACCGTTGCGAACAAACCCCTATGCTGATGGAAGAAACATAGAAGAGCGAGAGTGAAGCGTACGCGCCAACCACAACTTGCAAGGATTCCTTTCTAGCGTTGCGGATTTTGTTCGCCCATGTAGAAGCCGCGGCCTGACGACCTGCCCAAAGTCGGGAAGGCATACCTTGGTCAAATCAAGAGCCAGTTGTTGCCCAGCACCATTTTGCGCCTGACTTCCCTGCAAATCGCAAGTAAAGATTTTATATACGTAATGAATCGAAAGCAGCCCGAAACTTGTCTTCTCCCCAAGACCGTCGCTTGAGCTGACGAGTGTGGGAACGTCGGCAACTTCACAAACCGTGCTTCGGCAGCGTCTTAGCGGGGGCTCTGTGGCGTGAATGCCTTTGCCAAAACTCTTGGTCTTTCGAGAGATGCGAAGATCGAATGCGGTCTGTTACTCACTTCTTGGGAAATTGCACAGCAACCTACGGCCGGGGAGTTATATTCTCCCTACTTTCAGAAACGTCACGCACGGTGTGCAACGTTTCTTGCGAACACAGGGTGCGGTGATCCCCAAGCGGCTGAACCCAACTCTTTTTTTCATCGGTAGGGGCACATCCGTTTACATCGGCAGAAGTCTCGTTAACCTCCTTCCGGATTCGTTGGCAGGCGCTTTCGAAGACCGCGAATCGATCATGAACGAACAAAACAATTGACAAGCGAGCACACTATGGGTAGATTCGCGCAATCGAGCAGCTGGATTCGACGAGCGAGTGTGACGTGGTTTCTTGGTCGCGGAGCGGCGAGGGTTCAAATCGTGACTCGGGGGAGGCAGACAATGAAGAGAAAATTCTACCTAGTGCCAGCGCAATGGCTTATTTGCTTCTCCCTCGGACTCATTCTGGTCTTCGGATCGGCGACGACTGTGTGGGCCCAGTATACGACTGCGCGGCTCGGTGGGATCATCAGTGATCCATCGGGTGCAGTGGTGGCGGAAGCGACCATTGCCGTTCAAGACGTTGGGACGGGATATTCGCAGTCCACAAACAGCACATCTGCTGGGCAGTATCTCTTTCCCACCTTGCCGGTAGGCACTTATCAGATTACGGTTTCAGTGCCTGGCTATACCCGATATGTTCAGAAGGGTATTGTGCTGTCCGTGGGCCAGGCTGCTACCCAAGACGTTCAACTGCAAGTGGGCAAGGTTGCGGAACAAATGGTTGTGACCGCAAATCCTACGATGGTGACCACTGACTCGGCTACGGTCGGGCAGTTGATCGATCAACGGGAAATCAGCGAACTCCCGTTGAACGGCCGCGACGTACAGGAATTAGTGTTTCTAGCGCCGGGAACCACCAACGTGACTGCCAATTATTGCGCAGCCAACTGCGAGGGAGGTGTATTTCCGAGCGAGCAGTACGCCAAGGTGAACGGGGGCGGCGCGAACGGAGTCAATTACCTCTTGGATGGCGTCGATGCCAACGACACCTACATTAATGCCAACGTGCCTTTTCCCAATCCTGACGCGATCCAGGAGTTCAATCTCATCACAGGCAATATGAGCGCCAGCTTCGGGAACGCGATCGGTGGTGTGGTGAATGTTGTCACGAAATCGGGAACGGACCAGATTCACGGAGATCTATTTGAATTTCTGCAGAACTCCGCGCTGGACGCCAGCGATTACTTTTCCGGGGGGCAGGTCAATCCGCTGAAACAGAATCAATTTGGCGGGAGCGTCGGTGGGCCGATTCTTAAAAATCGTCTCTTTTTTTTTGGGAGCTACCAGGGAACACGGTTTCGTACCGCCAACAATGGCCAGATTGCCTCCGTGCCAAATGCGAATGAACGCACCGGGGACTTTTCGGATCTACTTCCCGGTACTCAGCTGGTGAATCCGAACACGGGGGCGAACTATAGCAACAATCAAATTCCGGTAAGCCCTGTAGCCACTTACATTCTGAATCATATCCCCGTTCCGAACCGACCCAACGATCAGCTTACGTTTAACGGTGGCCCGGATGCTCAGAACACCGACGAATACTTAGCCAAGGTGGACTTCAACTTCAGGAAGCACCATCTGAGCGTTCACTACTTCCAGATGAACTATACGGACCCAGTCTTTATCCCGCCTTCCTCGAACCTGCTGCAACTGCGAGGCGATGCCGAACATCTAGTTCTGAAAAATGTCAGCGTCGTCGATATGTATGGCATTTCCCCTACCTTCTTATTGAGCAGCTACTTCGGCTATAACAGCGAAAATGGCACAACCCTCTCCTCAGCTCCATTCAGCATCGCAGACGCCGGCGCGAACATGGCAGTGCCGCAAAATCTCGGAGGGGGTAATGCAGCTGTCCTCAATGTGACCGTAGGCGGCGAGTTCACTCTGCCGGGCACGCCCTACGGTATCTGGAACCGCGGCGACCAATCCCTGCGTGAAATCGCGACCTGGATGAAGGGAAAGCATGAAGTGCAGTTCGGCGGCGAATTTCTACGGGTTCGCCTGCCCATGGGAAATCAGTACCAGGAAAGCGGGGTTTTTGATTTTGAGAATATGACCGGCAGTCCTCTGGCAGACTTCGAGCTGGGTGCCGTGTCCTCGTTTACCCAAGGCGGGGGACTTTACCTGAATTTCACTGGATATAGAGAAAGCCTCTTCGTGCAGGACGACTGGAAAGCTAACCCCCGGCTGCTGTTGAGCGCCGGACTGCGCTGGGATCCTTTCTTCCCATATACTGATAGCGACGGAAGAGTAGCCTGCTTTGTTTCGGGAGCACAGTCCCAGCGCTTCCCGAATGCCCCCGTGGGTATGCTGTTCGGCGGAAAGAATCACGATCCAGGATGTCCTGCTTCTTCCATTTATAACAATCCCAAAAATTTTGGACCGCGGGTGGGTTTCGCCTATCGGATCACAGAAAACGGCAACACGAGTGTTCGCGGCGGAGCCGGTTATTACTACCAGGCTCCAAACACAGTCGCCTTTGAGGACGTAGTGGGTGTTCCTCCTTTTGCTCCTATTATTAACCTGGCCTCCAGTCCGGGTGCACCCTGGGTAGACGTGGCGGATCCGTATGGAAGCCAGCAAGCATCCAACCCCTTTCCCGCGCAATTTGGTCCTGTCAATCCAGGCCCGAACGCAACCTTCCCTTCTTCCGGTATCTCCTTCAGTCAGATATTCGACCGGCATTTCCGCTTACCGATGGTGCTGGCTTGGAACCTGACCGTGGAACACGGATTCAAACAGGACTGGATGTTGCGCGTCGCTTATGTGGGTAATAGCGGACACCATCTCAGCGGCACGGGAGATCAAGAAAGCGGTCTACTGCAATTGAACCCCTCTCATTGGGACGCGACTCTTCAGCAAGAAGTCCCCGTTTATCCCTTGTATGGATCGATCGCTTCCATCAATTCCGGAGTCGACAGCAACTACAACGCTGCCCAAATAACACTCGAAAAGCGCATGACGCATGGTTTCTCTTTTCTGACCAACTTTACATGGTCCAGGGAGCTGAATGATTTCGCCCCGGCAGGGGGATCGCCGTATTTAACCAATAGCTGTAGTTGCGGTCGCTATTTCGATTACGGCCCCTCGGATGACGATCTCTCTAAGACTTTCAAGATCAATGGCGAGTATATGGTTCCCCACGTCGGTCTGCCCAAAGCAATCGACAAAATTGTGAATGGCTGGGGACTTTCCGGAACCGTAAGCTGGCAGACTGGATTTCCGTTCTCGATTTTCAGCGGCGCCGACAATTCTTTGAGCGGCATGCTAGGAGATCGTGCCGATCTTGCCGTTTCCAGTGTTCAGCAGTCCATCCTGGGTGGTGGCCGTTCCCACGCGGCACAGGTTGCGGAGTGGTTTAATACGAGCGCATTTCAGCAGAACGCAACCGGGACCTTCGGCGATACGGGAAAGAACATTCTTCGTGGACCAAGGTTTTTCGATACCGATCTGGCTGCGCTCAAGAATGTAAAAATCAGTGAGCGGCTCTCCATGGAATTCCGAGCCGAGTTTTTCAATGCATTCAACAATGTCAATTTCGGCAGGCCAGATGGTAACCTCGCCGATATCGGCACCACCTACGGAGAGATTACGGGATTGGCGGGTGGATCATCCTCCAATACCTACGGAACGGCCCAGCCCAGGATCATCCAATTCGCTGTGAAGTTGTCTTTCTGAGTATGGAATGAAACGCTGAGCAATAGAGCCGGCTCAGCGCCTGGTTGCCAAGCAGACGGCCAAGATCAAGAGACTCATGACCTCGCCGGAAGGCGATATCGTGGATTATCTGTATGTCGTCCAAAGGCAGGAACGCCGAGTATGTCCACACGTTCTGCCCAGTATGAATCGTGATCGAACAATGCCGGCTTGCGCTGCAATATTCTCCTTCCGACCAGACCGCTAGTTATCATTTCATTGTTGCTATGCGGCCCTCCGGACAGAGTGGACAGCGCGACGAAATCCAGAGCATGGTGAATCGTCTCTCAGATTTACCGCAGGTTTCACGTTAGTAAGAAACCGACAAGCCGTCCACGTCGCCCTTCAGCTCGGCACTACGGCGGGGACAACAACGTTGTTCCGACCAGCCACCCGGACAAACCTTGGCCTATCTCACCCCGGGCCTGGTGATCGGCAGGTTCAAACTCTGGCACCGTCTCGCGGTCTCCGTCGGCGGCGGATTTGAGATCGCCGCAACTTCATTCCATCCCACAAACGACACACCCCCATCTTCTCGCTCCGCTTCCCGTTCTGACGGCACTGAGAGTGACGAACAAGGCGGAGAGTATACAGTGCTGCAAGAGCAGGCCTCAGGCGCATCGCTTGCATGCTCCTCCCGTGTACTACTGGCCATCCTCTAAATGAGCCGCCAGACGCCGGTTTGCTGCCCATACGAGAAAGCGAGTGTTGCACCTCTGGTTCTTGACGAAGTTCCACCCCCAATCTAAGTTCTCTGCAACAAGTTCCCGAATCTCCCAGCCTGCGGATTGAAAATGCGGAGGACTCCGGACTTGCTCCGATGAGTTCTGACCGAGCGAAAACACATCGACGACACCCTTCGTCTGGGTCTCCGGGAGGACCGAGCAAGCTGAGATCAGAGACCTGCGCCAGTGTCACAAACAGCCACTCCCCCAATGCCTGACGCGTGCATGCCCGGCTCTGTGCCGCGCCGCATTCGTAAAACGGAATTACCGGCACTCGTCCAATCCGATGAAAGGAGTCAGGCCCATGCGACGATGCAGAGCTTTAGCAGTCGCGGTTGCGTTGATTACGGTTAGCTTTGCCAGTCAGGGAGCAAAAGATTTAGGAGCGAGATCAGGCCCGGCAGGGGCCGGAGGAGTGAATGGATATTATCCAACTCTGAATACAGCCGAACAGGCGGCCTTCGCCAACGGTATCTCTCAGTTCATCGAAGATGAACCGGTGCCTGACGTTCCCCAAGGCAACGGAGGGCTGGGGCCGGGATTCAATAGCACCAGTTGCGGCTCATGCCATTCCCAGCCGGCCATTTTAGGCTCGAGTCCGAGTCCCTCGAGTCCTCAGGTTCCTCAGCCGAATCCGCAAATAGTCGCTGCTTCGGAAATGGGAGCTACGAATACGATTCCATCGTTTATTACGCCGATTGGTCCGGTAAGAGAAGCCAGATTCATCCAGCATCCCGATGGAACACTCGATGGTGGAGTGCACAACCTGTTTTCCATCGCGGGGAGGACCGATGCTCCGGGTTGTAACCTGAAGCAGCCTGATTTTGCGGCTCAGTTGGCTGCTAACAACGTGATCTTTCGGATTCCGACGCCACTGTTTGGGTTGGGGTTGGTAGAGAACACTCCCGATTTTGCATTGAAATCAAACCTGGCCAGCACCGCCGATAAGAGGCGCGATTTAGGAATCGGAGGAAGGTTTAACCTCAGTGGCAACGATGGAACGATCATGAAATTCGGCTGGAAGGCCCAAAACAAGTCTCTCACAATCTTTGCCGGGGAAGCCTATAACGTCGAGATGGGCATTAGCAATGACGTAATGCCGAACGAGAGGAACGTGGTTAAGGGATGCGTCTTCAATGCTACGCCGGAAGATACGCATTCCCAGGCTGGGGGATCGGATGTGGATGCGTTTGTGGATGCAATTCGGTTGTCTGCTCCGCCTATTCCAGCTCCATCCTCTGCTGATGTTGAGGCTGGACGCAAATCATTTGAAAGAGTTGGGTGCGTGTTATGTCACTCTCAAACCTTAAGCACCTCGCAATCACTCTTCACCGGTATGAGTTATGTCCAGTATCATCCCTTCTCCGATTTTGCATTGCATCACATGGGCACGAACCTGGCGGACGGGGTGAATCAAGGGATGGCTACGGGTGACGAATTTAGAACAGCTCCGCTGTGGGGTATCGGTCAGAGGTTGTTTTTCCTGCATGACGGAAGAGCGTCGGACTTGTTGGATGCAATTAACCAACACGCCTCTCCAGGATCAGAAGCAAATCAAGTAGTACGGAGCTTTCACCATCTTTCGAGTACGGAGCAGCAAAACATCCTTAACTTTTTGAGATCGTTATGACGGTGGCGGTTGCGAACGCGCAGTCGAAGGATCCCTCTCAGTTCATATCTCATTCCGGTCGAGTAACGGGCGACTCGGATGTTTTCCACCGCCCCACTGTGACATCCGACCTTGTCCCCCGCTTCCGAATCGCGATCACGGCCGAAGAGGACGTACTCCGGAAGGCTGCATCGGGCCGCTGCTAAGTCCTCTGACTCTCTGGATTTTGACCCCTAACTAAAACTATTTGCAATCTATATTTTGCAGGACACTTTTGCAAACCCCGCGCCCCGCAGGCCTTTCAAAGGGGAGGGGAGAGTGGGTATACCCGCGATCCGGCGTGATTTTTCCAAAACGATGGTGAATCGCTCCGATTTATTTTCGGCAGGGAATTCACAACTGCCGGGTTATCCGTCCCACGTGACGCAGCTCACAGACGGTCCAAGGCATCGCCCGTAAAGTTAGAGTGTAGTTAATCATTTTTCAACGAAGGGCCCACCGCATGGCTACTGTTGTCTTACCTACGACTACACGGGTATTGAATTCCGCTCTGGCGCAGAAGATCATGGGCGCCGAAGAAGCTGCCGCTCTCATCAAGTCCGGTGACCAGATCGGTATGAGCGGCTTTACCGGATCTGGCTATCCCAAGGTTGTCCCCATCGAACTGGCGCACCGCATCGCGGATGCTCACTTCCACGGCCAGAAGTTCCAAGTCAGCGTCTTCACCGGAGCTTCCACCGGACCCGAACTCGATGGCGCACTCGCTATGGCCGGAGGCATTCATCTGCGCCTCCCCTATCAATCCGATCCAGAAACTCGCAAGCGCATCAATGCTGGTGAAATGGATTACATGGATATCCATCTCAGCCATGTCGCGCAGTTTGTCGAATATGGGTTCCTGGGCAAACTCAATGTCGCCCTGATCGAAGTCACCGCCGTGCTCGAGGACGGACGCCTGGTTCCGAGTTCCTCGATCGGCAACAACAAAACCTGGATCGATCAAGCAGATCGCGTGATCCTTGAGGTAAACTCGTGGCAGCCGGCCGCGCTCGAAGGGATGCACGACATTTATTACGGCCTCCAGCCGCCACCAAATCGTGGACCAATTCCACTCGTGCGTCCCGGCCAGCGCATTGGCAGTCCTTACCTCGAAGTTCCCCAGGAGAAGGTCGTCGCCATCGTGCTCACCGACTCTCCCGACCGCAACAGCGCCTTCAAACCGCCCGACGCTGCTTCCAAACTCATCGCCGGACACATTCTCGAATTCTTGAATTGGGAGGTGCAGAAAGGCCGCATGCCCGCCAACTTGCTGCCGCTGCAATCCGGCGTCGGCAACATTGCTAACGCGGTTTTGTTTGGGCTTGAGGAAGGGCCCTTTGAAGGGCTCACGTCCTATACAGAAGTCATTCAAGATGGAATGATTCGTCTGCTGAAGTCGGGTAAGGTAACATCGGCCTCAGCCACGGCATTCTCGCTCAGTCCCGAAATGTTGACCGAGGTGAATGCCGACATGGCGAACTACCGCGAGCGCATCGTTCTGCGGCCTCAGGAGATTTCCAATCATCCCGAAATCATTCGCCGCCTCGGTGTGATCGCGATGAACGGCATGATCGAAGCCGATATTTACGGCAACGTGAATTCCACGCACGTGATGGGATCGCGCATTCAGAACGGCATCGGCGGTTCCGGCGACTTCGCTCGCAACGGATACCTCTCCATCTTCATGGCGCCATCGACCGCACAGAAGGGAACCATTTCGACCGTCGTTCCCATGGTCTCGCATGTCGACCACACCGAACACGACGTTCAGGTCATTGTCACAGAACACGGACTAGCCGATCTGCGCGGGCTCTCTCCGCGCCAGCGGGCGCAGCTCATCATCGGGAACTGCTCCAGCCCCGATTACAAACCCTTGCTCCTCGACTATTTCAATCGCTCCGAGAGGCTGTCGTACGGCAAACATACCCCGCATCTCCTCGGCGAATCGCTGGGGTGGCACAACCGCTATCTGCGATGCGGAAAGATGAAGCCTCAGGAAGAGAATTAAAAACCTGATTCAGGAACGCGTCTCCTGCATACCGCGAACCGATGCGTGTAGCGATCAAGCGCTTTTTGATTTTCACTACTGAGCGTATGATCCTCCCGCCGTAAATTCACCCAAAACAGGAGATGCTTATGAAGAAGGTGTGCGGTCTCGTCGTTTTTCTGTTGTTGCTCGCGCCTGCATTGTTCGCGCAGGAGCATTACACCGAAGGCCCCATCTGGCGCGTAACGTTGATCCGCGTTAAGCCAACGCACATGGACGACTACCTCACTATGCTGCGCCAGAGCACCAAATCGGTCTATGAGGAGAGTAAGAAGCAGGGTTCCATCATCGACTACAAGGTTTTTCTCAAAGAGACGAAGAACAATCCAGAAGATTGGGACATCTGTATCGCCGTCGAATATAAGAACCATGCTGCCTTAGACGGCCTGACGGCCAAAGGCGAAGCCATACGCGACAAAATCCTGGGCGGCAAGGCTCCGGCGCAGCAGCTGAATGAGAAGCGAGCGGAAATCCGGGAGATCATCAGCTCGGAGTTGCTGCAAGAAGTTTTTTTGAAATAGGAGTAAGAGAATTTAATCTTCTGGGCCGGACCATTCTGTCCGGCCCGTTCGTTTATTGGCTATTGATACGGTTCAATAGAGGCATGCCGTATGCTAGAATTCGCGGCCGAGGAAGATATGCCGACCATTCGTACTCTCTCCACGATCCTTTTCCTTCTGTCTGTGATCCTGAACGTTTCGAGGCCTGCGACAGCGCAATCTGTTCCGCCACCGGGGAAGCTCTCCGTCCATTGGGAAGAACTTACCGCCGCTGATTTCCGCGAGGGCATTCGCCGCTCGCGGGGAACGTGCCTTCTGCCCTTCGGCATTCTAGAGAAGCACGGCCCGCATCTGGCGCTGGGCACCGATCTGCTGGACGTTCGTTACGCCGCGTTGCATTCGGCTGAAAAGGAATATGCTGTCGTCTTTCCGGAATATTATTTCGGACAAATCGCTGAGGCCCGCCACGAGCCCGGAACCATGGCTTACAGCCGCGATCTGCAACTTGCGCTGTTGCAGGAAACCGCCGACGAGATGGCGCGTAATGGATGCAAGAAGGTAATCATCGTCAACGGACACGGCGGCAACGAGCACCTCCTCCCGTACTTCGCACAAACGCAACTCGACAAGCCGCACGACTATGTAGTCTACGTTTTCGATGAGCGCACGCCATCGTCGGGTGGACCAACGAAGAAGACCTCCATCGACATGCACGCCGGTGAAAGCGAAACTTCGAAGGTGATGATCGCGCGCCCGGACACAGTTCACATCGACCGGGCCTCTACCGAATCCGGCGCCGACCAGCATCGGCAGAATCTTCCCGAAGATGTCTTCACCGGCATCTGGTGGTACGCGCGATTTCCGAGCCATTATTCCGGCGACGGATCCGCCGCAACACAAGAGTTAGGCAAGTTTCAAATGGATTGGTGGATCGACACTTTGGCAAAGACAATCCGCGCCGTGAAAACCGATGAAGTGAGCCTCAAACTGCAGAATGAGTTCTACGAAAAGAGCAAGCATCCACTCGATACGCAGCCGTGATTTTCAGGTCATAGGCCCAGGTGTTAGGCCATGACCTAAGACCTAGGACCCAAAAACCACCCTGTAACGGCTACGAGTTTCCGATCAACGCGCCGGTGATGAAGACCAGTACTCCGCCCAGGCCGACCTGCAGTGCCGCTGAAATCCACGGGCTATCCATGTAACGGTGGCGGATCCATGTGATCATTGCGAGTTCAGCGAGCACTACCCCGCCCGCAGCCCACAGCGCGACACGGAAGTCCTTCAGCAGAAAGGGCAGCGTGTGTCCGATACCGCCCAGGGCGGTCATCGCACCACAGATCAAACCGCGCACCCACGGATGCCCGCGCCCAGTAAGGCTTCCGTCATCGGAGAGCGCCTCGGCGAATCCCATGCTGATGCCCGCGCCCGCCGAAGCGGCGAGGCCCACGAGAAATGCGTCATTCGAGTTGTGGGTGGCAAAGGCGGCCGCGAACACCGGGGCCAGCGTGGAAACCGAACCATCCATCAGCCCGGCGAGCCCGGGTTGCACAATTTGCAGCACGAACAGGCGGCGTTGAGCCCGTTCCTCGTCAGCCTTCACATTGGTGGGTAGTTTCTCCGCGTCGAGTTCCTGGGCACGATGTTCGTGCGATCGTTCTTCTGTCGCAAGGTCGTCGAGAAGTTGCCGTATGCTCGCATCCTGAGTCAGGGTCGATGCCTTTTCATAGAAGCGTCGCGTCTCCACTTCCATGGTGCTGGCTTCCTTGCGGACCGCGTCGATGCGCATCGGCCGGATCAGCCACAGCGCCGGGCGCTCCACGAATCCACGCACGTCCTGGCGGCGGATTAATGGAATGTGTTCGCCAAACTTCTGCCGGTAGAGTTCAATCAATCGTCTGCGATGTCCGGACTCTTCTTCGCGCATGCCTTCGAACATCGCTGCGGATGCGGGATAATCCTGCCGCAGTCCTTCGGCAAAATCGGAGTACACCCGTTCATCTTCTTCTTCTAAAGAAATGGCCAGAGCCAGCACTTCGCGTTCGGTAAGTTCTTGAAACTTCTTCATGGCGACCTAGTAGCTTACATTTCCGAAGGGGCTTAGACAAATCAGAAATGCGAGCGCCTCCCATGAATGCTGCCTTGGATGCTACTATCCAGTGCATGACACCGCGTAAATCGTCTACCTCCGCGAAACGCAAAAGCCCGGTGCACACGGGCAAGAAATCGGGGAAGGCGATCGGGCGCGATGCGCCGCATGCTCCGGAGCTGGTGATTATCACGGGGATGAGCGGTTCCGGCAAAGCTTCCGTGCTAAAGGCCTTCGAGGATTTGGGTTACTACTGCGTCGACAATCTTCCCGTGGAACTGATCCCGCGCTTCGCCGAGATGGCGCTGCAGTCGGCTGAGATCCGCCGCACCGCGCTGGTGGTCGACGTACGCGAGGGTTCCAAGCTGGAGCAGCTTCCCGGCATTCTGAAAGCGGTTCGTCGTACGATTCCGACCAAGGTCGCTTTTTTGGAAGCCTCCGACGCGGTGCTCTTGCGGCGCTTCAGCGAGACGCGTCGTCCCCACCCCTTGGGTACGGACTCGCCCGTCAATACTTCGATTAAGGCCGAGCGACGCCACCTGGCAGCTATTCGCGCTTTGGCAGATATCGTCATCGACACCTCTAAATTTAACGTGCACGAACTGCGCGCACACATCACGGAACGTTTCCGCGAGCAAGCGACGGGGGAAAGCATCCTGGTGTCGTGCGTGAGCTTTGGTTTTCGCCACGGCGTACCCGAAGAAGCCGATCTGGTGTTCGACGTTCGCTTTCTTCCCAATCCGCATTTCGTTCCAGAATTTCGACAACTTACCGGACGCCATCCCCGAGTGGCCGAGTACATCCGGTCATTTCCGCAGACCCAGGAGTTTATCCTCCGAATCTCCGATCTTCTGGTTTACCTTTTGCCGCACTACATTCGCGAAGGCAAGAGCTATTTAACGATCAGTTTTGGCTGCACTGGCGGCCAGCACCGTTCCGTGATGATTGCCGAGGAAGTGGGAAAGCGTCTGCGCAAGGCCGGCTACCGCATGAAAGTTGTGCATCGCGATATGCCGAAATAGGCTAGGCTAGGGCTCAATGCGACACTTGGGGATTCCAGACCCGAGCAGTAAAATAAGCCCTTGCATCCCATGCCTATGCCAACGCCCGTGAGCCACCGCGGCCTGTTCGGAGCTCCATGCGCCAACTGATACGCCTGGTCCGCTACGCGCTTCCTTACTGGTGGCAAATCGCGTGTTCGGTAATGCTCATGGCATTGGTGGGAGCGCTGGACGCCTTCAAGTTTCTGCTGATTCGTCCGATTTTTGACCGAGTGTTGAATCCGTCTACCGGATCGAAAGAGATTCAACTATTCGTCATTCCGGTTACGCACCACCCGGTTTTCTTGCAACAACTCGTGCCTTCCCGCTTTACGAATGCTTGGACGATGGTTGCGGTTGCTCTGGTTGGGTCCACGGTCCTGAAGGGAGTCTTCGATTACACCGGAACATATCTGGTGAACCATGCCGGCTTCGGCATGATTACCGATTTGCGCGACGACCTCTACAACGCGATCCTGCGGCGGTCGGCGGCATTTTTTTCCAAGCACACTACGGGAACACTGCTCTCCGCCATCATCAATGATATCGAGCGGGTACAGTATGCGATGTCCACGGTGCTGGCGGAATTCCTGCAGCAGTTTTTCACCTTTCTCTCTGTCGCCGCCGTGGTAGTGGTCCTGGGGGGAAAGCTGGCCTGGGTGCTCCTGCTGTTCGTTCCCGTGATTGTTTATTCTTCGCGCAAGATCGGCTCCCGTGTGCGCACCACGACACGTCAGGGTCAAGACAAGCTGGCGGAGATCCAGAACATCCTGCACGAAACCATTACCGGCAACCGCATCGTAAAGGCGTTCAACACTGAAAAATGGGAGATCTCGCGTTTCCGCGGAGCAGCACGCCGACTGTTCCGTGCCAACCTGCGTTCCGTCGCTGCGACTGCCATCAGTTCTCCCCTGATGGATATTTTTGGCGTGATCGGAATTGCGCTCTTGCTGAACTTAGGCCGCGAGCAGGTGAAGCATGGCGAGATGACACCCGGCATTTTTGTCGCCTTCATTACGGCGGTGTTCAGTCTCTATAATCCGGTCCGCAAGTTTGCCCAGTTCAATAACAATTTTCAGCAAGCTCTGGGCGCTTCCAGCGAAATCTTCAAGTTCATGGATATTGAGGATGATGTGCGCGAAAAGCCGCGCGCCGCGCGCTTGCCCGCTTTCTCGAAGACCGTACAATTCGATCACGTCAGCTTCGCCTATGGCGACGGGGCAGACGCTGGTGTCCTGCACGACATCAATCTCGAAGTTTGCCGTGGAGAAGTCATGGCTATCGTCGGATCCAGCGGTTCAGGGAAGAGTACGCTGGTTCATCTGATTCCTCGTTTTTTCGATGCTACGCAGGGGCATTTACTGATCGATGGGATCGATGTGCGCGACGTGACTCTTGCATCTCTGCGAGAGCAAGTAGGAATCGTGACGCAAGAAACGGTGCTATTCAACGATACCGTTCGCAACAATATTGCTTATGGCCAGCCGCATGTACCGCTGAAAGAAGTTGAGGCCGCGGCCCGTGCGGCTTTGGCGCACGACTTTATCCGGGCACTGCCTGCGGGATACGATGAAGTGATCGGCGAGCGGGGTGTTCGGCTTTCCGGCGGCGAGCGGCAGCGGATCGCCATCGCCCGCGCAATTTTGAAGAACGCGCCCATCCTTATTTTGGATGAAGCTACATCGGCGCTCGACAGCGAATCGGAGGCCTTAGTGCAGTCGGCGTTGCACAATCTGATGATTGGCCGCACCGTCTTTGTGATCGCTCACCGGCTATCGACGGTGCGCCGCGCCGATCGCATTGTCGTGATCGAGAACGGCGCCATCGCAGATATTGGTACGCATGAAGATTTGATGACGAAGCTGGGTACTTACCGGCGTCTTTACGAATTACAGTTTGCCGATCTCGAGCAGAAGCTGGAGCCGGCACGACCGAGCTGACGTTTGGCATCAGAACTGGAAAATCACTTATGCCGCTCCGTTCCATGACGGGTTTTGCGCAGGTGAAGGGCGAACTGGCGAGCCAGACGGAAGGCAATGGCCGCGTCGCCTTTGCCCTCTCCTTGAAATCCGTGAACCACCGCTTCCTCGACCTGCATTTTCGTTTGCCGTCGGGATCCGACTCGATCGAAATGCAACTTCGGCGCCTGCTGAAGGAAAAGATTGCTCGCGGTCACTTAGAAGTGACGCTGAGTGTGGACCGCGGTGGTGGCGAAACATTGGCGCTCAACCGTTCGCTGGTCAGCGCTTACATCGCAGCTTTTCGGGCGGCAGCCAGAGAGTTTTCTGTGCCCGCTGAACCCGACCTCAATGTCATCTTGCGCATACCTGGCGCGCTCGACTCCGCAGGTAGCGCTGTTGACGGAGCGCTAGAGTCGGCAGTGATGGCGACGATCGGGGAGGTGCTGGATCGATTGAATCAGATGCGTGAACAAGAGGGGCAAAGCATTGAGCGGGAACTTCGCGAGCGCATGGAACATCTACGGGAGGCAGTCAAAGTAGTACAGGAGCATCGGCAAACCATGCTGCACAGCTACTTGGAGCGGCTGCAATCTCGGATGCAGGAGTTGTTGGGTGCCAGTCCTGAGCGCGAACGTGTGCTGCAAGAAGCCGCGCTCCTGGTTGATCGAAGCGATGTGCAGGAAGAAATCGTCCGCCTGGAGAACCACATTCAGCATTTCTTGGGGTTTCTCGACGAGCATGGAGAAGTGGGAAAGAAGCTCGACTTCCTGCTGCAGGAAATGAACCGAGAGGCCAACACCCTGCTTTCGAAAACGTCTGGTTTAGCGGGAGAAGCCCTGAAGATTACGGAGGCAGGACTTAGCATGAAAGCGGAGATTGAAAAATCTCGTGAGCAGGTGCAGAACCTGGAATGAGTTTTCCTCACAAGCCACTGATCTATATCATCTCGGCACCTTCTGGTTCGGGCAAATCGACGCTAGTCAATGAACTGCTGAAGAAGGTGAGCGACCTGGAGTTTTCTATTTCCTACACCACGCGAGCTCCGCGTGGCAGCGAGACCAATGGGCGGCAATACTACTTTATTTCACGGGACGAGTTCGAGAAGATGATTCGCGAGGGGGCATTTCTCGAACATGCTGAGGTATTTGGTAACTATTACGGAACGGCGCGCCGCTTCCTGCAGCAAGCCGAAGACCATGGGCGCGACCTTTTGCTCGATATCGATGTGCAGGGCGCCAAGCAAATCCAGGACAAATTGCCGCAAGCCATCAGCATCTTCATTCTGCCTCCGAATCGCAAGATTCTGGAAGAACGCCTGCGCAAGCGGAGTGAGGATACCGACGAGGTGATCCAGCGGCGCTTGGATAAAGCTACTAGTGAAATTGAGAATTACCCGCGATACAACTACATTCTCATCAACGATCAACTCGAGGATTCAATCAGGCTATTGCGCGCGCTCGTGCGGGGCGAACGCTTGCTGCGCTCGCGCCGGGCGCTTTCCGAAGAAGAAGCGAAAATTGTCGCCTTGGCAGACTGCTGTCGGCTGGCCAATGTGCGCGACCGCCTGAAGCAAATTCTGGACTCCTTTAAGCCGCCCGACGATTCCGGGGGGATTAGTCGTCGGTGACGATATTGGACGCCCCGTTGCCCCCGCAATATCGAGTTTCATGGGAAAATAGGGAAGGGAGTTCTTGGCTTCGCAGGCGAAGAACACAGGGTGCAGACTTTCGCTAATCAAAACGTTGTGTCCCGTTAAAAAGGGAGAGAATCCATGAAATTGATCGACGGCTTCGACAGCAACTATCGCTACATTCTGGTAGCCGCGCGGCGGGCCCGCCAACTGCAATCTGGAGCGCCGCCTGTGGTCCAGACTAATTCCCGCAAACCGTGCCGCATCGCACAGGATGAAATTCGCGCGGGCAAGGTGAAGTGGGAAATTCCTGAAACCCGCAGCGCTGCCGAGCAAGCGGCAGAAGTTTTGGATCAGGCCTTCGGGCACGATGCTTAGCCTATTGCCGGGGAGCGCGATGTTCCCACCATTATGAAAATTGCTCTCGGAGTGACGGGTGGAATCGCGGCTTACAAGGCGGCTGAGATTGTGCGCCTTGTGCAAGACCGCGGGATTCGCGTGCAAGTCATCATGACGCACGCGGCTCAGGAGTTTGTTCGTCCGCTTACCTTCGCGGCACTGTCCGGCGAAAAAGTGATCACGGCAATGTTCTCGCCGGGTGAAGAGCACACTCCGAACATCGATTCTGCCATCGAGCACATCGCTGTCGCGCAGTCGATTGATGCTTTGCTGGTTGCTCCCGCGACTGCAGATGTTCTCGCACACTTCGCGCAAGGTATAGCCAGCGACTTCCTTACCACGCTTTATCTCGCGACCACCGCGCCAGTTGTGGTTGCTCCGGCGATGAACGTGAACATGTGGAATCATGCGGCGACGCAGGCGAATTTGGAAATCCTGCGCCAACGTGGGGTGAAGATCGTGGAACCGGGCTCGGGATATCTTGCCTGCGGCATGACGGGAGCTGGGCGGCTCGCCGAGAACGAGGCAATTGTGGCAGCGCTTCTCGAAGCGCTGGGCGCATCGCAGGACCTCGCTGGAGAAACCGTACTGATCACTGCCGGACCAACCCGCGAGAAGATTGATCCTGCCCGCTACCTGACCAACCGTTCCAGCGGACGCATGGGGTACGCCATGGCCGAAGCCGCCTTACGCCGTGGCGCGCGGGTGCTGCTGGTCAGCGGTCCGACCGCACTGACGCCGCCGGGAGCAGCCGAGATCAGGCGCGTGGAATCTGCGGAACAGATGCGTGATGCTGTGTTGAATCTGTTACCGCAGGCTACTATCGTCATCAAGACTGCCGCGGTTTCGGATTATCGCGCGAAGTCCGCCGCTCCGCAGAAGATCAAACGCAAAGGGCCGATCACATTAGAACTTGAACCCACCCCGGACATCCTCAAGGAAATTTCTCTTCGCAAGCAGGGGCAGATTATCGTGGGTTTCGCCGCAGAAACCGAGGACGTCCTCGAAAACGCACGTCAGAAGCTGGCTGCCAAACAACTCGATGCCATTGTAGTCAACGACGTCTCCCGCGAAGGCGTCGGCTTCGATTCCGATCGCAACGAAGTGACCATCATCACTCACGACGAGGTCGTCGACGTCTCCGAGACGACCAAGTGGGAAGTTGCGCAACGGGTACTCAACCAGATTGTGCGTTTGCGTGACCGTCGGAAGTCGATGGTGAGGGCGTAAGGGCGCGTTTCTGATAGCTGGCGTAAAATTCCGTCAAACGTCTTAAGGAGCTTGTGATGACGCAGAAAGTGATCGAAGTGATTGGAACGTCCAAGGACAGCTTTGCCAAAGCCGCCGAGGCTGCAGTAGCCGAGGCAGCAAAGACGGTCCGCGGTATCAAGTGGGCGCACGTGGATTCGCTCGACTTGCAACTCGAGGGCGCCAAGGTAGTGCTCTATCGGGCGACGACGAAAATCTATTTTGATGTCGAGCACTGAGTCGAGCTTCTTTCGCCTGACTGTTCAGTAGCAATAACAATGGCCCGAACATTGGATCCCCAATTGCGGCGCGCGCTTGCCGAGCGCGTTCGCTTCTGCCACGAGATGGGGATCTATGATTTCTACCAGCGCGAATCGCGGCCCTCTCAATTAACAGTGCTTGAATCTGCTGAACCCGATCTGGTTGCCGTATCCGAGTCCTTGTCCGAGTCAGAACTGCGAGAGGAAATGCCGGGAAGAAAATCCGCCGTTGTGCCAATCATTGGGGAAAATGTTTTCGAAATCATTTCCCCTAAGCCTGAGTCGGGAGTGGCTGATCCTTTGGCCGCGCTCAAACTGATTCGTGAAGATCTCGGCGATTGCACTCGCTGCAAACTTCATAAGCAGGGCCGCAAGCAGATCGTTTTCGGCGTGGGCAATCCGCGCGCGGAGTTGATGTTTGTGGGTGAGGGCCCGGGAGCTGACGAAGACGCGCAGGGTGAGCCGTTTGTCGGCCGCGCCGGCCAGTTGTTGAACAATATGATCAAGGCGATGGGCTTGAGGCGCGAGGATGTCTACATTGCCAACATCGTCAAATGCCGTCCGCCGGGCAACCGCCAGCCGGAGCGCGACGAATGTGACACGTGTTCGCCGTTCCTCATGCGCCAGATTGCGACCGTCAAGCCCAAGGCGCTTGTTGCGCTGGGTGCGACGGCTGCGAAAAACCTTCTGGCCCTCAACGCCCCGATGTCCGAGCTGCGCGGTCGCTGGTACGACTTCAAACCAGCGGGAAGCGATCCGTCATGGCCGGGCGCGCGCCTTGCCGTCACCTACCATCCGGCGTTTTTGCTCCGCGATCCACGACAAAAGGGGGAGGCGTGGAAGGATTTGCAGATGGTGATGAAGTACCTGGGCATCGTGCCCCCGAAAAAAGCGGCGGAATAGTGACTGCTTCGTGACGATGGGTTGTCTCCTGAGCAAAACGAAGGATCTCTACCCGCTTCACCAGTCTCAGCCGAGGCAGGATTCTCTAGGTTATCCTTACCAATCGATGCCCGAGTTCTGTGACGTTGCTCTGCCCGTACCGCTCGACATGGTCTTCACCTACCGTGTTCCCGCCGACGCCGCTCCGGTGGTGGGTGGCCGCGTGCTCGTGCCCTTCCGCCAGCAGCGCATGACCGGCATCGTCGTTGAATTGCACGACCGCAAGCCCACGGTCACCATCAAGAATGTTCTCAGCGTGCTCGAAGGTGCGGCGGTTCTCGACGACCAATTGCTGCGTCTAGGCCGCTGGATCGCCGACTATTATCTCGCCCCACTCGGCGAAGTCTTCCGCACCATGCTTCCGCTCAATGCGGAGTTCAAACGCGGCGTCGCTTACCGTATCAGCGCAGAAGGCCAGATGGTGCTTCATCTGGCGGGTATGTCGGGATCGTCGGCCCGCTCGCGACGCAATCCGGAGGAGCAGTCCGCTGAGTTCCGCGTGCTGGATTATCTTGCGACGCAAGAATCCGCACCCGGAGAAACGCCTCACGTCCGCGAAGAAATTCTGCATTCTGCCACCCGCGTCTCGAAATTAATCTTGAGCGGGATGGTGCGAAAGAAGTGGTTAGCGCGCGAAGATGTTTCCGCCGTGCGCGACGCGAGACGGACCGTCAAGATCGCTCAGTTGAAATCTGGGGACGGCAAACTGAACGACAATCAGCGAAAACTGATCGCAACCCTTGCCGCATCAGGCAGCCAGGTTCTAGTCGAAACACTCCAAGGGCTGGAAGTCCCGCGAACGACTCTAGGCACGCTGGTCAAACGCGGCCTGATTGAGATCATCGACGAGCCTGCGGCGTTTGCCGTTTCGCGCAGCAAGCCGCGGCCGTCGCGTCTGGAATTCGATTTCAATCCAGCGCAGCAAGCCGCCCTCAATCGCCTGCGCGCAGCGGTGGACGCACGAAAGTTTTCCGGCACCCTCCTGCACGGCGTCACGGGTTCCGGCAAAACCGCTGTCTACCTTGCGGGAATGCGAAGTGTGCTCGAATCCGGGCGCTCCGCCATTTTGCTCGTTCCAGAAATTGGCCTCACGCCGGCGGTCGCCGCCGATCTGCATCAGATTTTCGGCGATGAGGTCGCCATCCTGCACTCGGCACTGTCCGACAAAGAGCGCGCCCAGCAGTGGCATCGCATCAAGAGCGGCGAAGCGCGCATGGTCGTGGGCACGCGCTCCGCGGTCTTTGCGCCAGTTGCCGAACTCGCGCTCATCATCGTCGACGAAGAGCACGATTCCTCCTACAAGCAAGAAGAGACGCCGCGCTACCACGCTCGCGATATTGCCGTGATGCGCGCCAAGATGGCGAATGCAGTTGTAGTCCTGGGTTCGGCCACGCCCTCGCTGGAGTCCTATTTCAACGCGAAGAAAAGTAAATACGCCCTGGTCGAGCTACCCGATCGCGTGGAGCAGCGTCCTCTTCCGGAAGTCGAGATCATCGACATGCGACAGGAATTCCAGGAGACCGGCCAGGAGCAAGTCATCTCGCGCAGGCTCGCCGTGGAGATCAAAGAGCGCTTCGACCGTAGAGAGCAAGTGATGGTCTTGCTGAATCGCCGAGGATATGCACCGGTGGTGCTGTGTCGCACCTGCGGTAAGACGCTCGAATGCCAGAACTGCGCGATCGCCCTCACGCATCATAAGCGCGAGCATAAGATGATTTGTCACTACTGCGGCTACACCGCGCCCGTGCCCAAAGCCTGCGTCCATTGCGGCAGTGAGTATGTGTATTTTCTCGGTACGGGTTCTGAGAAGCTGGAAGAGCTCCTGCACGGCATGTTTCCGCAGGCGCGCATGGCTCGCCTCGATCGCGACACAGTCCGCCGACAAGAAGATTTCGAGCGTACTCTGAACGCGCTCGGCGAGGGCGAACTTGACTTAGTCGTCGGGACTCAGATGATTGCCAAGGGTCATGACATCCATGGCGTCACACTGGTAGGAGTAGTGGGAGCCGACAACGCGCTGGGAATGCCCGATTTTCGTGCTGCCGAGCGCACTTTTCAATTGCTTACCCAAGTTGCAGGACGAGCCGGTCGCGGCCAATCTCCTGGCAAAGTAGTCCTGCAAACTTATTTTCAGGATCACTATGCGGTGCAATACGCCGCGCACCATGACTTCGCCGGATTCTACCAAAAGGAATTGCGCTTCCGCAGTTGGATGCACTATCCGCCTTACTCCGCGCTCGCCAACGTGCTGGTCCGCAGCGACAAACTCGACGAAGCACTCCAGTGGTCGGGCACGCTGGGAAAATGGTTTGAGCAGACGCGTCATGAAGGCGTGCGCGTGCTTGGCCCGGCCACCGCGCCCATCATACGGCTGAAGCGCGATTACCGGTACCACTTCGTGCTGAAGTCGCCGAGCCGCGAAAAGCTCAACTCTGCGCTTCGTTCTATGTTGGTCTACGCTGCCCAGCAGAAAATTCCGCGCACCCAGGTGATTGTTGATGTAGACGCGCTCTGGCTGATGTAAAGCCTATTGTGCTCCGCTGACGTTTCCTCGAATCACGACCACCGACGCCGCCGGCAACTCATACGTCGCGTCTTTGGTTGCGTCTTGCGTAGTGTGTACGATTGGGCCGTCGGGATCCGCAAAACCCTTGCTGGTGGCCACGATCGTGCGTTCGCCGGAATTTTCCGCGTGCGCCATGAACCGCATCTGCGCCGGATGCCATTGATATTGTGCGCTGCCGAAAGTGGAAACCTCCACCGACCCGGAGAACGTGCTTGCCTTCTCCGCCGGTCCCGCGAACGCAATTCGTACCCGGTGTGAATGTTGCTGATCGCGGTTCACGGCCATCACTGCCCATTTTCCATCGGGACGCTTTACCGCATACGCGGTCACCAATTCATGGCCGGCGCCATCCTCTATATCGCTCCTCGCGGTAAACGCTTGATGTTCCGCTGTTCCGGGCTGAACCCACTTCAGGTTGATCAACTGCGCTACAAAAAACTGGGCCAGCGGCTGCTGAATCTGATAATTGGCATCGATCGTGAACATTCCAAACGTTCCCGGAGAGCTGTTGCATCCCGGCTCCATCTGCAGCGGGAGATAATGGAAGAAGTAAACGCCCTTCCCGCCGGAGTTCAGGAACGATCCAATGTAGTCGGCCAACCAGACTCCGGCGAAGATATCCTGATATGTTTCGCTCGCGCCCGATGAGAGATTACCCTCCGTGATGAACATTGGCATATCCGCGGGAATTCCGTCCTCATGCCAAACCTGCATGATATGGCTCACCAACTCGGGCTCGTCATACAGCACGCCCCACGGGGTTCTGCATGGCTCATACGGATAGTGCTCGAAGGAAAAAAACGCGAGATCGTTCATGCGGCCATGCTGCTTCATGTAATCGACAAAACGTGCGGTCCACGAGACTTTTCCGTTGGCATCCGGCCAGACCTCGATGTCTTTATTCACTCCCTGAAATGACGGCCCGCCCAGCTTCAGCTTGGGATCCACGAGATGAATCGCGGTCGCCCATTGCAAATAGAGCGCGGCATAATCTTCCGGCAACATGTCCTGCCCATCAGCTTCCTCGCCCATCTCGATATAGGAAATCGGATAGCCGCGTTTTTCCAGATATGCAATCTCCGCCACCGCATTGTCCGGAGTGTCATACAGCATCGCGACCGGCATCATGGCGGGAAGTCCGCGAGTAACGCCGCTAGTGAAGAACAGATCAAATCCCACCTGCGCCTGTTTGGTCGATCCCAAATCCGAGGGCCGATGCCACGGATCGACCGAAGAACAATAGGTGGCCGTCTGCTCCTGATCCGGGGTGTGGCGCAGAACGTCGTGGAATGCACCATCGTCTGTGGTTGTGCCCAGATAGAGTTCGCGAATCGAATAGCCCACACAATTCCGCGGATCACCCGGCCCATCGGCATCACAGGTGTTCGATGACTCGGTCATCCATATCCGCACGAACCGCACCGGAATGGGAGTGCCGCTCAAGCGAATTGTTGCGGTCCCGCCTTTTCCATCCGAAAGCGCACCTTGCGGAAATGTCTGCCAAACTCCGCGTGTCACTGCTTTGATGGGATCGTCGCCCGTCCAGTACTGCGCAATGTAGCGCCGGGCATAAGGCTCGCCCCAGGCGATGCGAATACTGTCGATTGCCTGTACTTGCGCCAAGTCCAGCAACACCCACTGGGGGTGAAGCGTGTCGCTTTCGCCAGTGAAGCGTTGCGTGAGATAGGGATTGCTTTTCCAAAAAGTATTTAGATCTCCATCGGTGAGCCGCGAGAAGCCCACGTTGTCGGTGCCGTCGTTGCGCGTGAATCCGCGACGCGGCAGCGCATAGCCATAGGAATAACGGATGATCTCCGTCGGAGTCGCCGAACCGATGAAGTATCCTTTGCCGCTGGCGTCGCTCCAGCTGCCTTGCGGATTCCAGTGCCAGGCCTCGACCGCAAGTTCTGTATTCTGACGATAGGTAACCGGCTGCCAGCCTGAAGCCATCGTTTTCTCCAGCGTCGGCTGCAGGAGGTCTTTGTCGATCGCCTCCACTGCGATGCGATCTACACCGGCACCTAGCGTTTGGTTCGGGACGAAATGGTTGGTGGGATGTGAGGCGTCAACCGTAATGGTCTGAGCTTGAGCAGAAAGTGCAAAAGCGAAACGCACAGAGACGAAGAGAAGAACAGCGGGCAGCCATTTCAAGGGAAACCACCTCCGTCGGCGTATTAAAACGATTGAATAATGGAGTATACGCGAGAGAGGCGGTTGCGAGGCGAATGACCTTAGATTTCCAGCTGAGGCCGAGTCGTGTTGCGAGGTCAGTGAACGAGCAAGTGGGAAATCCAGTCCACCGTGCGCTGCAGTATGTGACTCACAGCTTCTGGTGGAAGAATCTCTCGCAGGGAGGAGTGCGCCAGCGGCGCTGGTGTCAGCGAAACTACCAGCATCAAGAAAGCAAAGAGAGCCAGCCACATTCGTCCGCCCGAAACCCTGGGCCACTCGGCCACTTGGGGATGCCGCAAACTGCTCAGTTGCAGAAGAATGGCCCACACGAACCATCCCGTCCACAGGAAATACGCCATCGGAAGAAGAATCAGAATGGTCAGGCGCGACACGATCTTGTGCGCCCGCGGGGCGATCGAAAAAATAATATGTCCGCCATCAAGCTGGCCGCCGGGGAGCAAGTTGAGCGAGGTGGCCAGCATGCCCACCCAGGCCGCGATCGCGGTGGGATGTAGCAGCACACGATCGAGCGGTAGAGCGGCCGCTCCGTGGATCAGACCTGTCGCTGCCAGCAAGCGATGCACAAGGTGAAAAATCAGCGGAGCGCCCAATTCGTACTCTGCTCCACCAAGACCCGCGTGCATGGGCTTCGACCATGCCAGCGAAACGATGAGTACCGCGAACGCCACCACGAAGCCCGCGATCGGTCCAGCAATTCCGATATCGAATAGCGCAGTGCGAGAGCGAATCCGCGACCGGATCAAAATGACCGCTCCCATGGTTCCAATGGGGGTCGGAACGGGAATGAAGAACGGTAGCGTTGCATGAACGCCATAGCGGCGGCAGTACAAGTAGTGGCCCATTTCGTGGGCCAGAAAGAACAACATCAATGTGGCCATGAAGGGCACGCCGCCCAGGAGGCGGGCTGGATGGGAAAACATCCAACTTGCGGGAAAGAAGGGAAGTGAATCGTCGTTGACGGACAGAGCCGGCTGGCCGTGCTGGAAGTTGTACTCCATACGCGCGCCCATCACCAGCGTGGTGAAGCACGTCGCCAGCAGCAGCAGCATATGAAGCCAGTATCGGGGTGTGGGAGGAGGAGGCGACCACTGCGGCACCGGCCGGAAGTATTCGAGGGTAGAAGCAGATGTGGGAGGAGTAGGTTCCGACATGCGATTCTCGGCCCCGAGATTTTGTCGAGGCCGTTCTTTAGATGCTACTACGATTGGCGGCAACGCAGTTCGAATGGTTCGCCGACTAATCGCAACTGCGGAAAGGGCTTTTCGCCGCGACCAGGAACTGACGGCCCGCGGGCAGAAGCTGCCAGCCTAATCGATCGACTGCAGCTCTTTGCCTGGCTTAAAGCGCACGGCCTTACCGGGAGGAATGGAAACCTCGGCGCCGGTGCGCGGGTTGCGTCCGATGCCGGTCTTGCGTGGGCGCACGTTAAAGACGCCAAAGCCTCGCAGCTCAATACGGCTGCCCTGGGCTAGCGACTTCTTCATGCTCTCAAAGACGGTTTCCACCGCCAACTCGGCCTTGGTCTTGGTGATGCCGGTTCTGGCCACCACTTCGTTGATGATGTCGAGCTTAATCACGAACGGCTCCCCGATGCGCTGTGAGGATTATGCTTCAAGTGATTGATGCTATGGGAGATAAGGGAGATTGTCAACGGGAGCATCTGTACCGTAAACTGGCCGCACGCAATTGAGCAAATTTACAAGACCAATCGATGGAAGTCCCGAAAGTTCTGACCTCACTCACATACGAAATTGACCCATCATCAAATCTCCCAAGGAGCTCCATGCTGAAGAGTGACCGCTGGATTCGCAAGACCGCGCGCGAACATGACATGATCAATCCGTTCTCTGAAAAGCAGGTGAGGGAAGGTGTGATCTCTTACGGATTGTCGTCTTATGGATACGACCTGCGCGTGGCCGATGAGTTCAAGATTTTCACGAACGTGAACAGCACGATCGTCGATCCCAAGAATTTCGACGAAAAATCTTTTGTCACAGTGCGCACTGATATCTGTATCGTCCCACCGAACTCATTCGCCCTCGCTCGTTCTGTCGAATACTTTAAAATTCCTCGCGACATTCTGACCATCTGCGTAGGCAAGAGCACGTATGCCCGCTGCGGAATCATCGTCAACGTCACTCCGTTCGAACCCGAGTGGGAAGGCTTTGTCACCCTCGAAATTTCGAATACCACACCACTGCCGGCGCGCATCTACGCCAACGAAGGCCTCTGCCAGATTCTGTTCTTCCAGTCCGACGAAGTCTGCGAAACCAGCTATGCCGACCGCAAAGGGAAATACCAGTCACAGCAGGGAATTGTGCTGCCGAAGTTGTGAAGGAATCGCTGAGATGGGGCGAAGATCGAACCAGATCCCTAAGGGGCGGCGATCGGCAGTATATCCGGCAGATCTTGAACGCCGGGTCTACCGGCCGTTCTCTTCTTCCTTGAACATGTACTTGATGGCGGGTTTATAAATCATCAGGTTGGGGCCGCCGTCTTCGCGGACTAGCTTGATGCAGGTTTTGTCGTACCACTCGATGATGCCGCGCACTTCTTCGCCATCGCGGAGCACGATGACCATCGGAGTCCTCGACTGCATCTGCTTCTGATAATAGAAATTCTCAGCGTTGGTCTGCTCCGGCGGAGCCGTCTTTCGTCCGCCGCCCATGGGACGGTCGCCACGATCATATACACGCTCTGGTCCCCGCTCCGGACGTTCGTGCCGGTCGCGGCGCTCGGCCAACTGCATGTGGCCCGGGTTATGGTTGGAATTGTGATTACCGTGGTTGTGATCTACGCGCGGCAGAGCCGGACGGATCAACTTGCGATTGGCAAAATTATCCTGTTCGTCCGACGGTTTGGCCGGAGTCGGACCCATGGTTTCTTTCATAGTGGCGCTACTCCTGCACACGCACTCACGCAAACTGCAACGCCAAAGAGCCCTTGAAAGTATTTACGAAGGCGTGAAATTTAACCTACCGTACCACAGGAGCCCAGACATGACAATGATACTGTCGTGCCAGTACCGCGGGGTTAATAGCCGGGCGTGCCAACTCTTGCATCCTGAGGCGCCGAATCGGTATTCGACAGATCCGCGCCTCGGCGCTCGCGCCCGCTGCCGGTAACCAGCGCCACGAGAGTTGCAACGATCACAACTGTCCAGGCCAACACCGGAGCGAACATGCCACCGAAATTCCGTTCGGCGAGCCTGGCTTGCACTACCACATTTCGCGAGGAAAGCAGGTTTCCCAGTTGGTAGGCGAAACCGGGAAATGTTCCTCGCACGGCTGGCGGAGAAAGCTCGTTCAGATGGGCCGGGATCACGCCCCACGCCCCCTGCACCATGAATTGCATCAGAAATCCGCCCAGCGCCAGCATAGGTACAGTGTGCGAGTATGCCCATAGGGGAATGAGAGGAATCGTCAGCAGCGCGGCGATCATGATCGCCCGCCGTCGACCGATTTTTTCCGACCACGTACCGAAAAGAATGCCGCCCAGCAGAGCTCCGAGGTTGGCGACGATGGCAATCAGTCCAACCGTCTGTGGAGTAAAGCGGTGGTCCTTCTGCAGGAAGGTTGGATAAAGATCCTGCGTCCCGTGGCTGAATGAATTGAAACTGAACATCAGCATCACCAGGAAAATAAATGTGCCCACATAGGTGAAGATGTCTTTGCCTAGGCGGCGCTCTGCGGTTCTCGACACCTGGCCTTGCAGCCACGCCGGAGATTCATCCACTTTCGTGCGAATGTAAATCACCAGAAATGCGGGCAGGGCGCCGATCACAAACATCCCCCGCCAACCTGTAAGGCGGAATACTGTCCCGTAGACTAAAGCCGCCATCAGATAGCCCACGGCGTAGCCTTCCTGTAACAGTCCGGAAAAAAATCCCCGTCCCTCTGCCGGCAGCGTCTCGAATGCCAACGCCGCGCCTACGCCCCATTCGCCGCCCATGGCGATTCCGAATAATGCGCGCGTGATCAGAAATACTTTCAAAGAAGGAGCGAAGGCAGATGCCAACTCGAATAACGAGTAGGCGATGATATCCACCATGAGTGTGACGCGGCGCCCGTAGCGGTCGGCCATGATTCCAAAAAGAAATGCGCCGACCGGACGAAAAGCCAGCGTAATGAAAATGGCTTCGGTGACTGCTGAAATCTTGGCTTGGAACTGCGTGGCGATGGCGCTGACACAGAAGGTCAGAATGAAAAAATCAAACGCGTCCAGCGACCAGCCCAGAAAGCACGCGGTGAACGTGTTCCTCTGCACCGGCGAAAGCCGGCGAAAGTGACCTACAAACTCCATCTGGATTCCTCCACGTTAGTCAGTACGCGCCGAAAAGTTCTGCGAATGCTAGCATATTGGGTTCCATCGACAATCAGGAAATCAGCCATCAACAATCTCCCCATGCCCGAACTCGACTCTCCTCAACGCCAGGCGCCCGATTCGCTGATGCTTACCGGCTTCTGGTATCGTGCCCTGCCAGCCGACCGAGTCCACCGTAATCAACTTCACAAAGCCACGCTGCTGGAGATTCCACTCGTTGTGGGGCGCGATCGCGTCGGCCACCCCTTCGTGTTGCGTGACGCCTGTCCCCACCGCGGCATGCCACTTAACGGCGGTCAGTTCGATGGAGAGAATATTGAATGCCCTTACCACGGCTGGACGTTCGACGCGCACAACGGCCAGTGTCAGCTCGTCCCCTCACTCACCGCCGACCAGAATTTAAGGGTGGAGCGCATCTACGCGGGCAGCTATCCCTGCGAAGAGCAGGATGGTTTTATCTGGGCATTCGTGCCGGATCCGAGTCCACCAGGCGCGGGATTCAGCAAGCGGGTGGAAGCGCCTGAGCCGGCGCCGCAGATCACGAAGTTCAGCGACAAATACAAGATCGCCTACCTAACCGCCGACATGCCGGTGAGCATTGATCATGGAATTATCGGCCTGATGGATCCGGCGCATGGACCGTTCGTCCACCAGGCTTGGTGGTGGCGCAGCCGCCGCAGCATTCATGAAAAGAAGAAAAACTTTGAGCCCATTCCCAACGGCTTCCGCATGAGTGCCCATACGCCGAGCGCAAATTCGGCGCCCTACAAGCTGTTGCGCCTCTACGCCGCCGCCGATTCCATCACCACTACGATCGACTTCACTCTGCCCAATTTGCGCAGCGAAACCATCCGAGCAGGGAAGTACTGGTTTTCGTCGCTTACCACAGTGACGCCGATTACGGGCAATCAGTGCCGCATCGATGTGGTTGCCGCGTGGAACCTGTTCCGCTGGTTTCCGTTTGGTCCGGAGTTGCTGAAGTTCGTCTTCGCCAAATTCGTGGAGCAGGACCGCCGCACTATGGAACTGCAGGCCGAAGGATTGAAGCACAATCCACATCTCATGCTGATTGATGACGCCGACCGTCCCGCGAAATGGTACTTCCAACTAAAGGCAGCGCACCTCGAAGCCAAGCGCACCGGCGGCGAAATGAAGCATCCTATGTCTGGGCCGGTAACGCTGAAGTGGAGGAGCTGACTTCGACTGAGTCTCTTACCCGATGAACCACGGCCATGGGATTACTTGCGTGAGGATGGGGGGGGGCGCCGCTTAGGGAGGTCTCCCAGTATATGGTCCGATACCCGCAGCTCTTCGCCGCTCACCAGCCAGTCCATGGCTTTCTCACGGTTTTCAAAGGCGGGCAGGTCGCGCTGAGAGAAATTCTTGATGTGTTCGTAAAATACTTTGGGTAATCGCTCGATTCCCACCCACGCCGAACGCTTGAGGTACGGCCGGTCAAAGACTGCGCTCTCTTTCAGGCGCTCGATCGCAATCCGGTCAAACTCCGCTCCCGTGAAGTCGGCAAGCAACAGGACAGAGCCCCGAGGTTCGCTGGTCACATAAGAGGGAACCACCAGCGCAATCTTCGCGACCTCTGCTGGTGTGCAGTAAGAAAGGTCCGCGAGCAAGACTTGCTTGCCTTTGTGTTCGATGAAACGGATGCGGTCTTCCACGGGTACCTGCCTACTGCTGAAATGCTAGGGTCCCAAAAGCGAGTCCACGATGGTATACGCCTCGGCCAGCGCAGAGTCCAGCGCTGCGGGATCTTTGCCGCCAGCCTCGGCTAGGTCAGGACGGCCTCCGCCTTTGCCGCCGACCTTCTGCGCTACTGGCCCAATCACTTTTCCCGCTTGCACCCGGCTGGTGAGGTCCTTGGTCACGCCCACGATGAGCGAGACATTTCCGTTCGACGCCGAACCCAGCACCACCACGCCGGAACCGATCTTGTCGCGGAGTTGATCCACGAGCGTCCGCATCTGCGTGCGCTCCAGGTTATCCACGCGATGCGCAAGAACCTTGATGCCTTTCACATCTTTAACCTTGTCACCGATATTCGCTGTGCTGGACGAGGCCGATTTCATCCGCGCTTCATCCAGTTCGCGTGCCAGGCGCTTGATCTCGGCGTCTTTCTTTTCCATTTCCAGACGCAATGCTTCGGTGGGAGAGGCCGCGTCGGAATGTGCCGCAACGCTCGCGACAAAGTTTTCCAGTTGATGATCCTTGCGGAAGTGCGCGAGCGATCCCTCGCCAGTTACGGCTTCCACCCGCCGCACGCCCGACGAAACGCTGCCTTCCTTTAGAATCTTGATCAGGCCAATTTCACCGGTCGCCCCGGTGTGTGTGCCGCCGCAAAGCTCGGTCGAGAAATCGCCGATTCGGACCACGCGAACCTTGTCGCCATACTTTTCGCCAAACAGCGCCATGGCGTGATACTGGTTGATGGCCTCTTCGATGGGCACATCAGTGATGGTCTCAACAATCTGGTTGCGCAGCACTTCCTTGTTAATGATGTCCTCAATATCCTGCAATTCTTCATCTTCGACTGCGGTGAAGTGCGAAAAATCAAACCGCAGATGATTCGGCGCCACCAGCGATCCCGCCTGCTTCACATGTTTGCCCAGCACCTCTCTCAAACCGGCATGCAGCAGATGCGTAGCCGTGTGATTTCGCATGGCGGACTGACGAATCTCAGCATTCACCATCGCATCGACTTTGTCGCCGACTCGCAATACCTGTTTCGCTACAATCTGATGGGCACGCACACCTTGAATCGGCGAATAGCATCCCGTTACATCGGCCACGACAGTATTGTGATCGTCCGAATAAAACCATCCTTTATCGCCCACCTGCCCGCCCGAATCGGCATAGAAGGGCGTGTGGTCGAGGATCACGTCGCCGGAGTCGCCGGCCTTGAGTTCCCGTGTACCCTGGCCATTGTGGATGATGGCCAGTACTTCGCATCCGTCGGAGCGGGTCTGACGGTAGCCTTCGAAGACGGACTTCGGAAGCTGCTGGTAAGCGGGATTCGCGGTCTGCTTGGCTGCACCTTTCCAGGACGCACGAGCACGAGAACGCTGTTCTTCCATTGCCTGGTTGAACCCAGCATGGTCAAACGCAACCCCCTGATCGCGGGCCGCGTCCTGCATGAAGTCGAGCGGCATACCAAAAGTATCGTAGAGTTTGAATGCTTCCGCTCCGGCGAGTTCAGCTTTTGATGTCTTCAGAAGCTCCTCTAGCTTTTCAAGGCCAACGTCCAGAGTGTGCGCAAATCGGGTTTCTTCGGTCAGCACATTCTGGGAGATACGCTGGGATGTCTGCTTTAGCTCCGGATAAGCATCCTCCATCAAATCGCGCACGGCGAAGACCATCTGATGAAGAAAAGGTTTCGTTTGCCCCAGCAACCGCCCGTGCGTAATGGCGCGACGGATTATCTTGCGCAGCACATAGCCGCGTCCTTCGTTCGAAGGCACCACACCGTCGCAAATTAAGAATGTTGCGGCGCGCGAGTGGTCCGCAATTACTCGCAGGGAAGCTGCCGATTTCGCTTTCGCTTCTTTCTGCAGTTCTTTCGTAAGCGATGTTCCTGTAAGCTCTGAAGCGCGCTTGATCAGCGGTGTGAACAAATCTGTATCGTAGTTCGAAATCACGCCCTGCTGCACTGCTGCCACCCGTTCCAGCCCCATGCCCGTATCGATCGAAGGTTGGGGCAGCGGGTTCAACTTGCCGCTTGCATCGCGGTCGAACTGCATGAACACCAGATTCCAGATCTCGACATAGCGGCCGCAGTCGCAACCGAAGGCGCAATCCGTGTGTTCCTGATCGGACGCGATCGCTCCCATGTCGTAGTGAATCTCGCTGCAGGGGCCACAGGGGCCGGTGTCGCCCATCTGCCAGAAATTGTCTTTCAGCCCCATTTCGTAAATGCGGGATTTCTCCACGCCTTGCGCCAACCACAAGTCGTAGGCTTCGATATCGCGCTCCACGCCAGCTTCGCCTTTGAAAATGGTGACGTACAGCTTATCCTTGTCGATCCCGAACCACTCTTTCGAAGTGATCAGCTCCCAGGCGTAGGCGATGGCATCTCTCTTGAAATAATCGCCGAAGGAAAAATTGCCCAGCATCTCAAAAAACGTGTGATGGCGGTTGGTGAAGCCGACGTTCTCGAGATCATTATGCTTGCCACCGGCACGCACGCACTTCTGCGATGTCGTGGCGCGAGAGTAGTCGCGCTTCTCCAGTCCCAGAAAAACGTCTTTGAACTGGTTCATGCCCGCATTGGTGAACAGCAAAGTGGGATCATTCGCAGGCACCAGCGACGACGAGTGCACTTCCTTGTGGCCCTTCTGCACAAAGAAGTCGAGAAACTTGCGGCGGATTTCAGAGCCAGTCAGCATTTGGATGGAGACGATAGGCAATTCTAAATGAAAACCCAAATGAGACACAGCCGAGTAGAACCCATATGCCACCGCTTGACCACCGGAAAAAAGCCACACAGCGCTTGCTGCGTGGCCTGAATGCGAATTTCGCGCGCGCTCTACTTCATCGCGTCGCCGGCCTTCTTCATCTCATGCCCGGTATCCTCGGCGCCCTTCTTCACGGCGCTACCGGTCTTCTTGGCGGCTTTGTCGGTGTCTTTCGCCGCGTCCTTGGCTACTACCTTCGTCTCGTGACCAGTCTTGTCCGCCGCTTTCTCGCTATCCTTGCCGACGGTTGTGGCGACTTTCTTAGTCGCGTGCCCAGTGGCCTTCGCGGCCTTGTCGGTGTCTTTCGCTGTGTCCTTGGCCACGACTTTCGTCTCATGGCCTGTCTTGTCAGCCGCCTTCTTAGTGTCTGCGCCAGTATCCTTGGCGGTTTTCTTTACGTCCGAACTAACGTCCTGCGCCAGCGCGAAGGGCACGGCGCTGAGCAACACTGCTGCGAGAATTGCTTTCAAGCTAGCTTTCATAGCTCCTCCTGAGAAACGGTATCGGGGACGGCATAGGAGTATGCATCATCGCGGCGGTCCTTGCCAAGTCAGTTCTGTGATCATGTCAGTTCTGTGATCAGGAAGCTTCGCTCTCGAGAGCGCTCAAGGTCTCTTCATCCACGTCCCAGTTTTTGAGGATGGTGAAAATTGTCTTGGTACCGAATCCGGCGCGAGCCAGTTGACGGAAAATCCGCGCCGCCGCTTTTTGATCTTTCGGTTTCAGCATACGCTTCCGTCGAAGATATTCGCGCGCCTGCTGTTCTTCGCCGACGCCTTCGAAAGCTGCATCGACGGCTTTCTCGATTACGTCCCCATGCACACCCTTCACTTTCAGATCGGTGACCACTCGCAGCCGTCCGAATTTCTGGTTATCCCGGCGTAGGGACGAGAAGTTAGCGGCATACTGCGAATCGTTCAGATAGCCGCGATCCTTGAGGCGGCGGACGACGAGCTCGATCAGAGTCTGCCCGTATTCCGACTCAGCGTCCTCCACTCGCGCGCGAAACAGACGCTTTAGTTCGGCGACGGTTCGCATGCGCCGGGCCAGCGCGCCTACGGCATACTCGTAGAGTTCATCTTCGGAATACGGCCGCTTCTTGGGTCGCGAGAATGGCATGTATTTAAAGATAAACCTTTTGGTCGCGGGAGAAGATGGAATCTACGGTACCCAGCGCGCCATCTCATTGGAATCATCCTTGGCTTTCCCCAGCGCTCGGTCTCGCCGGCGAATGCTTTCCTCTGCGCTTACTTTGCCTGATCGCAGAAAGGAAACGAGGAGAAGCACGGCAAATGAGACGACCAGGGCGATGAGAATCGACGATCGCAACCAAATTACGAACGCAAGCACCGGAGCTACCGCGACGGCACACTAGGAACCCGGAAATACGCTGTGCTTTGCCTGTGCCGGGCGAACTCATGGAGTGCGCTTGCCTTAAGATGTGAGTTCCTACCGTCCGCCGAAGCCGGCCGATTGCATCGACTGCCTTGAGATGTCGGCCGTGGAGGCGATGCCCTGCATGCGCAGTTTGAAGTCGTCGGCGTTGGAAGCATTTTCCAGCGCGGTTTCGTAGTTGACCAGGCCCGCCTGAAAGAGGTCCCAGAGCGACTGGTCGAAGGTCTGCATGCCGTATTGTGATGTGCCGGCCGCGATGGCATCGCGCACGGAGCGCGTCTTCTCGGGCACGAGAATGCATTCTCGGATGAAGGCGGTATTGATCATCACTTCGACCGCAGGTACGCGGCCGTCGGCATCGCAACGCCGAACCAGGCGCTGGCTCACGATGGCGCGCAATACTGCCGCCAACTGCAAGCGAATCTGCTTCTGCTCCGGCGGCGGGAAAATGGAGATGACGCGGTTGATGGTTTCCACCGCATCCAGCGTATGCAGAGTAGAGAAAACCATGTGGCCAGTTTCGGCCGCGTGCAGCGCCGTTTGTATCGTTTCCAGGTCGCGCATTTCGCCCACCAGGATCACGTCCGGATCCTGACGAAGTGATGCGCGCAAGGCCGCGCTGAACGACGGAGTGTCAACGCCGATCTCGCGTTGATTAACGTAGCCTTTCTTATCGCGATGCAGAAATTCAATGGGATCTTCAATGGTGATGATGTGTTCGGCGCGGCTGGAATTGACGCGATCGACCATTGCGGCCAACGTCGTCGACTTACCGGAGCCCGTGACGCCCGTCACCAGAACCAGGCCGCGGGGCATTTCACAAATCTGTTCGACCACCTTGGGCAAAAACAGTTCGTCGAGTGCGCGAATCTTGGTGGGAATGACGCGCAGCACCAATCCCACGTTGCCGCGTTGCTGGAAGATGTTCACACGGAACCGTCCCAGACCGGCTACGCCGTAGGCCATATCGATTTCCGTGGTCTCTTTGAATTTTTGTTTCTGGCGAGCGGACATCATGCTGAACGCCATAGTGAGCATGTCTTCGGCGCTCACGCGCGGCTGGTCCGTCAATGGGACCAGGTCGCCGTCAATCCGCAGGTGCGGATAGTTGCCCACCTTCAAATGCAAGTCGGAGGCTTTGCGTTCCGTCGCGATCCGCAGCAGATCATCAATATTCATCAGAAGGATTTCCCGAGGAGGCGCACTGCCTCACGAGCTTTGCCTATGATGAACCGAATCATCACCTTCCCCAAGATGACCGAGGTAATGGCCTGCGCCCTGCGTCGGGACAGCGCCTTCGGTGCGTCCAAGCGCCAGCCTTAGATGTGCTGGGTAAGTTGGGGCAGTTTGGCGCCGGTCGCGTGGCCGGTGGGCAAGGTCGCGCTTTCGCGCTGCCATTTTCGCGACAGGTCCTCGAGTTGATGCAGCACCTTCTCGATATCTTTCATGCGGTCGGTGATGCCGTAGGTCACGGCGGGAGGAATGGTTGGGTCGTAATGGCGGAAGATAAAGTGTGAGTCCTCTAGCGTGCGCAGTCGTTCCGTCAGAACGCGGGAGGAGATTCCATCGATCTGCCGCCGCAACACGCCAAACCGCATCGGACCATGGGTGCTCAGCGCCCACAGAATATGCATCGTCCAGGGCCGCGTCAGCAGTTCCAGCAGTCCGCCAATCGCGCACGGGGACGGGGATTGAGTGGATCGACGGGAGGCCATATTACAACTAGGTTACTATAAGGTGCCTACTATGTAAAGCGCCAATAGTTATTTATTGTAACCAATGCCGGCGCTCCTTATCTAACCTTACTGAATGCCGGAGGGTCTCATGAAATTGCTTCGCATTGATTCCAGCGCTCGGCGGAACTCAGTTTCTCGACAGCTGACGGAAAGGTTTGTCGAAACTTGGAAAAGCCAGAACCCGGCCGGTGGAGTGATTGAGCGCGATCTGGCCGCCACCCACTTCCCGCCCATTACCGACGAATGGATGCTCGCTGCTCATTCCGACTTAGCCAAGCTCACTCCGGCGCAGCGGGAGACCCTTTCCATATCAGACGCGCTGGTGGACGAGCTGCTAGCCGCGGATACGATTGTGATCGGCGCTCCCATGTACAACCTTACCGTGTCCGCGCCATTGAAGGCCTGGATCGATCAAGTTGTGCGCGCTGGCCGCACCGTCCTGTGGGGACCAAACGGTGCAGAAGGCGTTCTGAAGGGAAAAAAAGTTGTTGTTCTGACTTCGCGCGGCGGTTCTTTCCGGCCGGGCACACCCACGGCTCAATACGACCATCAGGAGCCCTATCTCCGGCACATTCTCGGATTCATAGGATTGACCGACATCACGTTCATCCATGCTGAAAATCAGAAGCCAGGAGAGCTTGCGGAGGCCTCACGCAAAGCGGCTCTCGAACAACTGCAGCAGGTAGTTACGGGCACCACCAGACACATGGACGCGGCAGAGTTACAGGCATAAATTCGCTGCTGCAGTCAGCTGCTCCATTCGTCTTGAATCTCGGAGTCCTGTTGTTAGTCCATAAAGTTGTCAGTCGATACCAAGGAGAATCAAAATGTCAGCCAGCAACCCTGTGTATCCCAATCGATCGCTAACAGCCTCTGTTCGGTCCGTGGGAGTGGGTCCAATTGTGTTCTTGGGGCGACTGCTCTTCGCCCTGATCTTCGTGATGTCAGGACCGCGGCATTTCATGAGTCAAACCATTGCTTATGCTGCGTTGCAAGGCGTGCCCATGGCGTCCGTCGCGGTGCCCTTTTCGGGGGTGCTCGCGTTTATTGGAGGCCTTTCCATACTTCTTGGTTACCGCGCCAAACTTGGGGCTTGGCTGATTGTGCTGTTTCTTGTTGGCGTAACTCCGATGATGCACAAGTTCTGGGTGGTCACCGATCCGGTGATGTACGAAATGCAGTTCGTCATGTTCATGAAGAATGTTTCCATGCTGGGCGGTGCGCTTCTCATCACGCAGTTGGGTTCCGGGCCGTGGAGCCTGGATGCGCGTGGAAAGTAGTCGCTAGTCGGGGCCGGTGTCGCAGCAGTTCCAGGCACCGCGGCATAGGCTTCCTTTGCCGAAGTCCGCCCCGGATTGATGGTCAGATGTTGCGAGGTTTTGACTAAGAAAGCCGCCCAACAGGCGGCTTTTTGCACCTTGCGAAATTGTTATGCTGCGCTGGCCGCTGGTTCCGGCATGCGGAAGGGTTCGTCGAAGCTGCCTCCGTAGATAGCAGGCACTTTCGATCCCATGGGCCGCAGGAAAGTGGCCAACTCGCCACGATGGTGGATGGAATGATTGTTCACAAAGCCCAGATAGAAGACTGCGGGAAAATTGAACACTCCCATGAAATTGATCGGGGTGAGCAATTGATCCGCAGTGAGTTTACCTACGCGGTCCGCGGCGTTCTTGAATTGGGTGTCATACCAGACCACCAGTTCGGATGCGGTTTTGGGCTTGTCCTCGGGCTTCGGAGACTGCATGGTGAAGTTCAGGTCGGCGATTCCGTTCATGAATTGAATGTCTGTATTGGCCAGATGCCAGGCCAGTTCCCAGGCGCTGCGTGAATGGGGGTCATGACGATAATCCGACTTGGAGTCGGGAATCGCGGCGATGACTTTCTTGGTGATTTCCAATTCGCGGCCAAGGCCGTCGAGCATGAGCTGCCGGTAGCCCAAAGCGAATTCCGGAGTGGGAGCTTGTGGATTGGACACAGGGTCCTCCTTCTAAGGCAAGCGAATTATACGCCTACCGTTTGCTTGCTGTGCACGGGAACCGGCGTCAGCCAACCATGGCGATCGTTCTTTTCGCCGTGCACAATAGCGTAGAACTCTTTCTGAATCTCCTTGGTGACCGGGCCCATTACCCCTTTGCCCACTTTGATTTTGTCGACCGAGCGAATTGGCGTCACCTCCGCTGCGGTCCCGGTGAAAAAAGCTTCGTCGGCGATGTAGAGCATCTCGCGCGGGATCATCTGCTCGACGATTGGAATGTTCAGGTCGCGCGCGATCTGCAGAACCGAATCGCGAGTAATGCCGGGGAGCACCGAGTTACCCAGCGGTGCAGTGATCAGTTTGTCGCGATGCACCAGAAATACATTCTCGCCAGAGCCTTCACTGACGAATCCGCTAACGTCAAGCGCAACGCCCTCCGAGTAGCCATTGACGATGGCCTCCATCTTGATGAGTTGCGAGTTCATGTAGTTGGCGCCGGCCTTGGCCATTGCCGGGAGAGTGTTCGGAGCCAGGCGCGTCCACGAAGACACGCAGACGTCGCAACCGTCACTCTCGCCGCCCAGATACTTTCCCCAGGGATAATTAATGATGTAAACCTCGGTCGGGGAATTGAACGGATTTACTCCCGCTTCGCCATAGCCGCGGAGAACGATGGGGCGGACGTAGCATGGCCACGCACCGTTGCTGGCAACAGTTTCAAGCATCCCCTTCACCAGTTGGTCGCGGGTGAAATCCACGTCGATGCGGTAGACCTTGGCGGAATCGAGCAAACGCTGAATGTGTTCGTTTGCACGGAAAATGGCGGGCCCGGAGGGCGGCGCGTAGCACCGAATCCCCTCGAACACCGAGGAGCCGTAGTGAATCACGTGGGACATCACGTGAATCGTCGCGTCATCCCAGGGGATGAGCTTGCCGTTGTGCCAGATATTTTCCGTCTTCTCGATTGCCATGCGCACTCCTTCGGCTAGTTCTATAACGAGGGCTGAATCCTTCCTCTGGCACTGTATGGAGCGAGGCGGAAAAACAACCAGCGTTAAGAAACATTATAGCTGAGGCGATTGTCGACTAGCGGCTTTCCGCCGACGGGGTTGGAGAATAAAAGCGATCGGCAATTTTGTTGATCAGATTCTCGGCCGGCGGAGTAAACAGATTCTACTCGAACTCAAGCACTACGATTTCAGAATTCGAACCCAGTCGCAGCGGCGGTCCCCACGTACCTGCTCCGCTCGAGGTGAAAACCTGCATCTTTCCGATCCGGCTTAAGCCATAAACAAACTGCCGGTAAATCCCCCGCGCCATCCAACTCCAAGGTATGAACTGCCCAAGGTGGGTGTGCCCGGAGAGTTGCAGGGAAACGCCCGCAGCCTCGGCGATTTCCGGATGATCAGGCGCATGCGTCAGCAGGATGCTGGCGCGGTCGCGATCCAAGCGGATGTTATGCAGTATCGACGCAAAGGTCCCGTTTTGCGCATTGCGGTAGGGCACGCCGATAATCTGCAAGCCATCGACTTCCACCTTCTCATTGGTCAGCACCCGCACGCCGGTCGCCGCAATGGCACGCAGATATTTGCTGTCATCCCCGAATTGCTCGTGATTTCCCGCGACAAAATAGACACCGTGCGGGGCCGTGAGCTTGTTCAGGGGTTCGGCTGCCCGGCCCGCGTCGATGGCCGTACCGTCATACAAATCGCCGGCAATAAAAATCGCGTCTGGGTCTTCGCTTAGAATCTTGGCGACCATGCGCCGTAGAAAACTGCCGTTTCGTACGTGCCCGAGATGCAGATCGCTGATCAGAGCTGCTCTTCGTCCCCGCCACGCCGCCGGCAAGTTCGCGAGACGCACTGTGGCTCGCGTGATCCGCGTCCAGCCGGCGTTGAAAACCCCGTAGAATCCGGCAACTAGCGCCACCCCCAACAATAATTCCACGGTTCGATGGAAGTTCACGTCCAGCCGAGCCAGCTGGGCAATTCCGAAAACAATCCAGGAGAATACCGCCGCGAGGAACAGGAACGTCAGCAGGCCCAGCCAAACCGCAGCAGCCCGATAAAACGCGCGCAGAGCAGCATTTGTGTATCGAAAGGCAAGGACAGAGGCCGCGACAAAGCTCACGGACAGAAAGCCGAGGAGCAGTTTGATCCACAGCGAGCTTGAAGCAGCGGTCCCTGAGGGAGAAAATGTCCAGGTCTCATACAGGAAAAAATGCGTCAAGAAAAGAACGGACTGAATAATTGCGATGAAACTGACGAACCGGCTTCGCATGGTGGATTAGATTCCCTAACCCACCATTCGGATTGTTCTTCATTACGTTGCCCAGCTGCAGCCCTCCCCAATATGTGACTTTGTGCAGGAGAAGGCTGCAGCTCTGGCAATAAATGCATGGAGACGGTCTTGGCTGGTCGGGTTCCGCTCGGTCGCGAAAACGTTATTGAATCGGCCCGCTATTGCTGAGGCGGTGGTCCCTGCTGGCCCGAATTAGCGTCAGGCGGACCCGCATGATGGTTGTGCATCCATTGGTCCCGCTTGGCTTGCATCTCGTCCCACTTTTTCTGTTGGTTAGAGTCGAGGAGTTCGCGGATCTGAGAATCCGTTGTCTTGTGGATGTCCATCATTTTGGCGTGCCGATCTTGTTGAGATAGCGAAGTGTCCTGGTGCAGGCTCTCCATTTGAGAATGTTCAGACTGAAGAGCGGCCAGTACTTTCGATTGCTGATCGGACGTGAGGTTCAGTTGTTTGGTCAGTTCCGCTGTGCGCTGCGCGGGATCGGGCGAGCCGTGGTGCCGGCCACCCATTTCGTGCGAAGGCGGGGCCGATTGGTCGTTGGATTGGCTATCCTGAGCGGCGGCGAACGGCGCAGTGAGCGAGAGGGCGCTGGCCGCTACCAGAACAAACAGATACCTGTTGAACATAAAAAGCTCCTTTGCAAAGCGATCGGTCTGAGTCTATGAACGGAATTATGCGCTATTAGTTGCGCGAAAACACCAGATCTGCCAATCTTTGCATAACTTTACAAAACGCAGAGGACTACAGAAGACGGAACAAAATTTTACAGTCTGGCGCCGAGGGGAGCGATATGATCCCAACAAGACCGCGCCAAAATCCAGCGCCATGCAAATCAGGATTTACAGTTTCCAATTTCCAGGGATGAAGTGCCCGCTCCGGGCGGAAGTTTTCTTTCAGTTGGCCTTCTTGTTTCATCTTGTGGTGTTTCATCCACATGTTGTGTGGGGGCAGGCTGCTGGACAAACTGCTACTTCAGCCACGGCAGCACGAACCATTCATGGCGTGGTGAAGTCCGGGAATATGCCGATCCCCGGCTCGACTATTTCCGCGTCGAATGCAAGCACAAAGGAACAGATCAATACGTGGACAGATGTGGATGGTAGCTATCGGTTGCAGATTCCAGCGGATGGGCGATACACCGTGCGAGTGCAGATGGCGGCATTTGCCGTGGGCACGCAGGAGGCGGTGCTGAATGCAGGGCACGCAGACATACAGATGAATTTTGAGCTGGTTCTTCTTTCTCGGGCACGCGAGGCCGCCAACGAGCAACGGCAGGCGAATGCGGGTAGACGTGCTTTTCAGAATCTTTCGGTGTTGCAGAGTGGCGGAGGGCAAGACTCTGCCGTTGGTTCCATGAGCGAGATTGTGCCCTCCGGCATGCCGGTCCCGGGAATTGCTCCAGATAGTGCGACGGAATCGGTCGCGGTCTCAGGGAACACTTCCAATTCATTTAATGCGATGAGCGCTGACGAAATGCAGGAGCGTTTCAACGATGCCCGCCAACAGGGAGGAGGGTTCGGTGGCGGAGGCGGATTTGGTGGTCCCGGAGGCGGCGGTTTCGGCGGTGGTAGGGGCGGAGGCGGGGCGATGATTTTTGGAAGGCGGGGCTTTGACAGCAATCGCCCGCACGGATCGTTATATTACGGCGTCGGCGATGCCGCTCTGAACGCTTCGCCGTATTCGCTCACCGGACAGCCCACGGAAAAACCGGCATACCTGCAGAATAGTTTTGGCGGGTCTGTGGGCGGGCCGCTGAACATTCCGCATATCTATCATGGCGGGAGCAAGACTTTCTATTTCGTTAACTACAACGGCAAGCGCGGAGAAAATCCTTTCGATCAGTTTTCGACCGTGCCAACGCTTGTGGAACGGCAGGGGAATTTTTCACAGACCGCAGACAGTCCCGGGGCTGAAGCGGGACCAGTAAAGATTTTCATTCCCGGGACGAGCACCCAATACCCCAACAACACGATTCCGCAAGTCAACCCGGTGGCGCAAGGATTGCTGCAATATATTCCGCTGCCGAACTTGCCGGGCAGCTATCAGAACTTCCATTACGTCACATCCGCCAACAGCAACAGCGACGACCTGAACATACGGTTAAATCATACCTTTGGCGCAGCCCCCGTGCGCGGCCGCCGCGGCGGAGGCCGCAACGCTCCGCGCAACAATTTAACGTTCGGCTTCCACTACCACGGATCAGGCGCGACTCTGACCAATCCGTTCCCCAGCGTGGGCGGCAGCACTTCGGTACGCAGCTTTGACATTCCGGTCTCGTACACGCGCGGCATCGGAAAGCTGACCAACATTGTCCGCGCGGATTTCAACCGCAGCCGGACGCGCACGCAGAACCTGTACGCTTTCAGCCAAGACATCACAGGCGCTTCGGGAATTACGGGAGTTTCGCAGAACCCGTTCGACTGGGGCTTACCGAATCTTTCCTTCACAAATTTTGCCAGCCTTCAGGACACGACTCCCCTACTAAGCCGGCCTCAGACTTACACCTTCTCCGACAACGTCATCTGGAATCACGGCAAGCATACCGCGCGCTGGGGCGGCGACTTCCGGCGCGTAGGGGTGAATACGGCGACCGACGCGAATCCGCGAGGTTCATTCATTTTCACGGGTCTGAATACCTCTGCAGTCGTGAGCGGCAACCCGGTGACCGGCACTGGATATGACTTTGCTGATTTCCTGCTCGGTCTGCCACAGCAGACTTCCGAGCAGTTCGGGCAGAGCGACCACTTTCACGGCAATTACTGGGATCTGTATGCGCAAGATGAGTGGAAGATGCGCGGGAACCTGACGCTCAATCTCGGAGTGCGCTATGAATATGTTTCACCACTTACGGAAGAAAACAATCGTATTGCGAATCTCGACTTGTCGCCCGGCGTGTTGAATTCTGCGCTCCCGCTGGGTTCGACGCCGGTGACGGTGATTCAACCGGGCAGCGGCAGCCTGCCGGCCAGCCTGGTAAGGCCGGATCGTAACAACTTTGCACCGCGCATCGGCTTAGCGTGGAAACCGTTTTCTAAAACCGTTGTTCGCGGCGGATATGGCATCAACTACAACACGGGCGCATATCAGGGCATCGCGCAGCAACTTGCTTTGCAGCCGCCGTTCGCGACGACGGCGACCAACATTCAGTCGGCGACTGGAGAGTTGACCCTGCAAAGCGGATTTCCGACGGCCACTGGTGTTACCAACAATTATGCGGTGAATCCGAATTACAGGCTGGGCTATGTACAGGTTCGTAATCTCGACGTCCAACAGCAGATTCGGCCCACCATCTTGTTGAATGTTGATTACACCGGGACCAAGGGAGCGAACCTCGACATTCTGGAAGCGCCGAATCGAACCCCGACCGGGCTTCGTATTCCACCAAGTGTTGAGCAGGTTGACGCCTTCACCTACGAGAGTTCCTTGGCCGATTCCGAGGCCAATGCGGGATCAGTACGACTGCGCAAGCGGTTGTCGAAAGGTTTCTCGATCGGTGGCATCTACACTTTTTCCAAGTCTCTGGATGACGCGTCCTCGATCGGCGCGGGAGCAACTTCGGGAGCGAACACTCCTGGATTGGGGGCGGGGGGAACGGGGGCGAGCGGCGGAGGCGGGAGTTCGGCCAGCGCAACCGGCGGCTCGTCGGCGGGTGCGTCCAACGTGGCGCAGAACCCTTTCAACCTGTCGGCGGAGCGCGGGCTCTCCAGTTTCAATCAGACGCATAAATTCACCGCCGACTATTTGCTCGAGCTACCCTTCGGTCAGGACAAGCGCTGGCTCACCGGGAATACTCCGTGGCGAGCCATTTTTGGCGACTGGCAGTGGAGCGGTGACTGGACGATCGCTTCCGGCCTGCCGTTTACGCCGCGGCTGCTGGGCGATATTAACGATGTGAACGCGGGAACGAATGGCACGCTGCGGCCGGATGTGGTTCCAGGGCAATCGGTGAGCCTGGCAGATCCTTCGATTCGAGAGTGGTTCAATACCGCCGCATTCGTTGCCCCTCCCTCCGGACAGTATGGCAATGCGCGGCGCAACAGCATCATCGGCCCGGGGACAAAAGCATTTGATATGGCATTTACAAAAATCATTCCCCTGAAGGAGTCGCGAATGCTGGAGTTCCGCGCGCAGTCCACCAACATCTTCAACATACCGACCTATTCTTCGATCGACACGAGCGTGACCTCGCCTACTTTTGGCCGGGTTACGGCAGTCGGTGCCATGCGACAGTTCACGATGACCGCGCGCTTTCGCTTCTGAGGAAAACGGTTGGCTGAGAACAATTACTAAAGAGAGTTTCCATGATTTGCACTCCAAACCGATTCGCCGATAAGACTGCAGCCTTGTCACTGACGCTAGCGCTCCTCTGTGCGACATCGCCGTCACAGCAGCAATCGGACTATCTCATCCACGTGCAGTCCGAACTCGTGCTGGTCAATGTGACAATGAAGGACAAGAGCGGAAAATTTGTGGCGGGGTTGAAGCCGGAAAACTTCACGATTCTCGAGGACAACAAACCGCAGAAGGTCGTTTCTTTCGATGTGGAGAATGTTGACGCCGTTCCGCTGTTGGATGTTACGCAGGCGAAGCCGCTGTCCGCGCCGCCAACTGTTCCTCCGGTTGCGGCGGCCTCGGCGGCCCAATCGGCGGCAGCACAATTTAAAGATCGCCGTCTGATTGTCTTGTTCTTTGATCTTTCCGCGATGGAACCCGACGAAATTGACCATGCGGTTACGTCGGCAGAGCACTACGTTGATGCACAAATGGCGCCTGCGGATCTGGTCTCGATCGTTTCTTTGGGAAGTTCGCTCCAGGTTAATCAGGACTTCACCACGGATCGCGAGCTGTTGAAAAAGCAGTTAGAGCAGTTCAGTTCGGGCGCCGGTCAAGGCTTTGAGGAAGGTACGACAGGCACGACGGAGGGAACGCCCGATAGCGGGCAGCCATTCACCGCCGACGATACCGAATACAACATCTTCAATACCGACAGGCGCCTGGAGGCGTTGCGCTCGGTGGCGGAGAAACTTTCGTACGTGCAGCAGAAGAAATCGCTGGTTTACTTTTCCAGCGGCATGGACCGCACAGGCATCGAGAATGAATCAGAGTTGCGCGCAGCCGTTAACGCCGCAGTCCGCTCCAACATGGCGATCTACACCATGGACATGCGCGGTCTGCAGGCGCTGGTCGCGGGCGGAGAGGCGCAGAACGCCAGCCTGCGCGGTGTTTCGGCTTATTCCGGGCAGGCTACACTCAATGCCTTGAACTCGAATTTCACGACTCAGGAAACGCTGGTCACCTTGGCCAGCGACACCGGCGGGCGCGCGTTTCTTGACTCCAATGACTTCACCAAGATCTTCAAGGGCGTGCAACAGGACACGTCGACTTACTACCTGCTCGGCTATCACAGCACGAATCCCGCGCGCGACGGGCATTACCGGCGCATCGTGGTAAAGAGCAACGTGCCTGGAGTGAAGATCGAGTATCGCCGAGGCTATTACGCGCCGGCGGACTTCAAACATTCCACGCAAGACGACAAAGAGCGGCAGCTTGAGGAAGAACTTGCTTCTGAACTGCCCGCCACGGACTTGCCACTGTATTTGGGCGTCGCCTATTTCCGCTTAGAGGGCAACAAGTTTTTCGTTCCTGTTTCACTGGTCGTGCCGGGATCGCAGATTCCGTTTGTCCACAGCAGCGATCGTGACAAGGCGACCCTGGACGTGATTGGAATGGTGCTCGATAACGAACATCACCCCTTGAATAGAATTCGTGACACGGTGAAACTCGCAGTGAACTCATCGACCGAGGTCCAGAAAAAGAATGTGCAGTATGACACCGGGATGAGCCTGCTGAGCGGCAAGTATCACCTGAAATTTGTTGTGCGTGAGAATCAGACCGGCCGAATGGGATCGTTCGAAGCCGACATCGACGTGCCGGATTTGAAAGCGCAGCCGCTGAAGATGAGTTCAGTCGTCCTCGCCAGCCAGACTCAAGCGGCAAAGAAGGGGACGAATCTGAACCCGCTGATCCACGATGGTTCCGAGATCATCCCCAACATCACACACGTTTTCTCAGCCTCGCAACATCTGCTTCTTTATTATGAGGTTTATGATCCGGCGCGGCCCTCCGCATCAAGTTCCGCAGGCAGCGGAGAGAACAAGTCTGGCATCCGGCTCCTGACCAACGTCGCATTTTTCCAGGGTAAAGCGAAAGCCTACGAGAGTTCGCTGGTGGAAATGACGGAACTGAACGCTCGGGAGCGGAAGGCTGCCGTCTTCCAGTTGGACGTACCGCTTGCTTCCCTGAAACCCGGCTTTTATACCTGTCAGGTCAATGTTGTCGATGATGCTGGCGGCCACTTCTTATTTCCTCGGCTGGCGCTGCTCATCCGGACGGAGCGAAAGGGCTAGGCGCAAGCTCTCGTCGCACGCAGCACGGTGACCTGCGTCACTGCGGTCCGAGTTCGTTCGTTTCATGTTGAATATGGATGATTCCGCACTGGACAGAGCCTCGTGCTTTCATGGATGTGCCGGCCAGCCTGTTTTCCATCGGGGGAACCCCGGTAAACAGCCTCGACTATTCCATGGTCCGCTACGCGCTTCCGATCACATTTGTCGCACTTGTGGTGATGATCATCGTGTGGCGGCTGCAGCGACTGGAATGGGAACAAGTTTGCGATGCTCTAAAGCAGGCGACCGAACTGAGGCGGCGGTTGGAGTTTGAACGCAACCAGGCCCAGGAAGAGGTTTATCGCCGCCTCTATGAAGACAGCGAACTGGATAAGGAGAAGTTCCAATTCCAGGCGCAGCTTGCGGAGTATGAAAAGTACTCGACACTGGCACAACTGGCGTTGGGTGCGGCCCACGGGATCAACAATCCGCTGCTCGGCATCCTCTCGCATCTGGAATTGGAACTGAAGAGCACGAGCGATCACGAGCAACGCTGGGAAATAGAACAGTGCATCGCCGGCACAAAGCGGATTTCCGCCACTTTGCGCGGACTGGTAAATTATGCGCGTCCCGGTCCACTGGTACTGAGCAATCTCAGCCTGCATCGCCTAGTTACCGATACGCTGGGGTTTCTCGAAGGCCAGCCTGCTTTGCGTGGCAAGGTAGCGGAAAACCAGGTTCCGGAAGATCTGCCGCACATCCTGGTGGATTCCAATCAGCTTTCGCAAGTGCTGATGAATCTGCTGATCAATGCGGCCGAGGCAACGCCCGACGGCGGACACATTACCGTTTCCGCCAAGAAACTCACCTTCGTGGACAGTATCGAAATTTGCGTATCCGACACCGGTTGCGGAATTCCTCCCGATGTGCTGCCGCACGTCTTTGAACCCTTTTTTACGACCAAACCCGGCAAAGGCACGGGTCTGGGGCTCAGTATTAGCGCAACTTATGTCCGGAGAAACAAGGGCGAGATTCGAATCGACAGCGTACCAAAACGTGGGACGACCGTAACCATTACGCTGCCCATCCGGCAGGAGGAGACACATCAGGCTCGGGAGCAGTCGGAGATCGTGGTTTGAGAGCCTCAAAGCCGGCGGAAATTTGCTAGATCAGATCGAGGTCTGGCTGCTGAGTTGATATGCCATATTGCGCTTTGATCATCGACGACGAAGAGCTTACGCTCCATACCATCTCGCGCGGCCTGCGGCAGGACGGATTCGAGGTCTTCACCGCGCTTTCGGGCGAGGAAGGCTTGAAAATCTTTCAGGACGAGAACCCCGATCTCATCCTACTGGATATCGTTCTTCCCGGCATCGATGGAGTTGAAGTTCTGCGCCAGATCAAGCAAGCGAACCCGACCGCGATCGTGATCACGATGAGCGCGTACCACTTAGTGGAGCGTGCCGTCGAAGCCATGAAGCTGGGAGCTTTTGACTATCTGGTGAAACCTTTTCATCTCGAGGACATGACGAACATTCTGCATCGTGCCGCGGAGGTACTGGCTTTGCGGGTGCGAGTGCGTGATTCGGTGGAGTCGGAAAAAGGGCGCTATGATTTTGGACATATCGTTACTCACAATCCTGCCACGATCAAGATGCTGGAAGTGGCCCGCAAAGCTGCCGATGCGGACCACACCACGATTTTGATTCTGGGTGAGAGTGGGACCGGAAAAGGAGTGCTCGCCAAAGCCATTCACTACGCCAGCCCGCGCACTTCTATGCCATTGCTGGAACTCAACTGCGCCGCTCTCCCCGATGCTTTGTTGGAGAGCGAACTTTTCGGCTACGAACCGGGGGCTTTCACCGATGCTCGCCGCCGCAAGGAAGGCCTGCTGGAGCGGGCCAGCGGAGGCACCGTTTTTCTCGACGAAATCGGCAACATGTCCGCCAGCGTACAAGCTAAGATCCTGCGCGTGCTTGAGGAAGGGACGTTTATGCGGCTCGGCGGCACAAGCACGATCAAGGTCAACATTCGTTTGATTGCGGCGACCAACGATCAGTTAAAAAATGCCGTAAGCCAAGGGCGATTTCGCGAGGACCTCTATTACCGCATCAATGTGGTTCAGCTGGAAATTCCACCCCTGCGGGAGCGCAAAGAGGATATTGTGCCGCTGGCGTTGGAAATTCTGCTGCAGTTTAATCGTGAACTGAGAAAGAACTTCACCGGATTCAGTCTGGCTGCGGCTGATCTGTTGGCGCAATATCCCTGGCCGGGCAACATCCGCGAACTGCGGAACGTGATTGAGCGGACCATGATTCTCAACGCGGAAGGCGAGATTGATTCTTGCCATCTCCCAGAAGAGATTCGCGACCAACGAGCTGAGAGAAAAGCCAGTGAAGCCTTTTCCTCGGTCGACATTTCTCCTACCGGGGACCAGTTCCTCAGCCTGCGCGCTCTGGAAGACAACTACATTGAGCAGGTGCTGGCTGCGACCGGCAATAATAAAACGCAGGCTGCCAGGATTCTTGGCATTCACCCCACGTCGTTACAGCGGCGGCTGAAAGTGAAGGCATTGGAATAGCTTTCGCCCGTGGCCAGCCCAGCCTGGTGGTGTGGCGGGCTGGCGCCCTAGGGGTCAACTTCCATCTGGAAATCCGCCGCGGTGCGTGAGCATAGGATAGTGCGGCAGCGTATCGGGTGGGGAGAGCGACGCTCGCCAACCCTCTGGGTAGGGATCCAGTCCGCGAAACAATGGGGACCGCTGAGATGTGCCGTCGCCAACTATACATTCGAGTGACTTCCGGAGTTTGCGGATGGTGCCTTCGCCGAGGCGCTCCTGCCAGCGCTCTTCGATGACGCCGAGCCGCTGGCGATAAGCTTCCTGAGCCTGCCGGCCCTTTGTGGTAAGCCGGACCAACTTGCTCCCTTTGGCGGTTGGGTCCGGCGCCATCGCTACGTAGCGGTGCTTGTTGAGGAAGCCAACCGAGACCTTGATCAGTTCCTTCGACACGCCGGACAGGCGCGGCAGCTCCCGGGCGCGCACTCCTTCTTCATTGAGGAGCCGAACGACATTGGCGCTTATTGCGAGCGATAAGTCGGACTCGCGCTCAAATTCGATCGCGAACGCAAGCAGTGTGCGGGAAAGCAGCGCCGAGAGATGAGGACGCGACGCAGTGTCATCCTCGCGCACCGCCGGCGCCCGCTGCTTTTGATCCGGACCTTTGCTGAACAGTCCATACTCCAGGATCGGGAGGCAGTCCGGTAACTCGAGTTCAATTTGGCGGATCACCTCGCACAGTGATTCCCAAAGTTGGCCAACTTTGTCCTTGCCGAAGCGCGCCTCCCAGCGTTTCTCGATTGTGCTGAAGAGCGGGCGCCATATCTCCTGAGCCTTCCGGCCCGCAGCGGTGGCGCGGATCAGCCAGTCGCGGCGGGGCGGCTTTGGCCGGCTGTCGGCCGAGTCGGGCTCGACCACGACGTACCGCCACCTCACCATACCATTCAGATTCGTTTTTGTGCGGGCGAGAGCCTCAAGCTCACCAACGGGCACACCGTGCTCCCCGACAAACCGCATGCAGTTGTCCCACATTGCCAGCGAAACCAACCACGGAGCGTGGGGTGATCCGGGCGTCGAGCCCTGATTTGTCGTCCGATGTGGTAGTTGATGTTCAGCTTCGTTGTCGAATTCGATGGTAAAAGCAACCAGCGTGTGCGACAGCAGAGTCGGCAGGGGGAGTCTATCCTTCATGGCCGCAATGATAATGACAACGACAAGGTGAGATTCGACCTCAACACTTCTTCGTCTCTGGATTCGGTTGGCTCTGTTATTTCACGAACAGCAAACCGTGGGGTACGGCGGATCGGAAAACGTAAGCGTAGAGCAACACAATGATTCCGACGATGGAGCAAAGAGCAACTGAGTGCCACGCCACAAAGCGAAAAATAATTCCTTCGTTGCCGACTTGCTCGGTGGCGGCGGTGGCGATCGTGATGGATTGCGCGTCCACCATTTTTCCCATCACTCCTCCGGCGCTGTTGGCCGCGCACATAAGGACCGGGTCAATGCCGAGCTGTTGAGAAGTAATTCTCTGCAGACTGCCAAAGAGCGCATTAGCGGAGGTGTCACTGCCGGTCAGCGCAACTCCCAGCCATCCCAGGAAGGTGCCGAAGAATGGATACAACCATCCGGTCCGCGTGAAAGCGAGGCCCAGCACGGCGTCCAGACCCGAATAACGCGTCACGTATCCGAGCCCCAACATGAATGAGATCGCAATCATCGCCAATCGCATTCGCACCAGGGTTCTCCAGAAGATTTTCATCAGCTGCAGCGGACTCTGTCCGAGCAACAGACCGGATACTATGGCAGCAAAGAAACAGCCGGTGCCAGTGGCGGAGAGCCAGTTGAAGTCATAACGTGCGGCTTCGGGAGTCGGTTTTGTAACCACAGGGGCGGCACGGAAGACGGCGTTGTGAAGGTAAGGCACATCCCATCCTGCCGGACCGGGCCGCACCTTGCCATTCGGAAGTACCACGCGAAAGGCCGGGGTGGTGGCTCGGTTCATGGCCAGCTTGATCGAAGGCAGTCCCCATAGAAGCACAAAGAGTGACAGGATCGCGAACGGCATCCAGGCCTTCAAAACTTGCCCTGCGGTGTAACTGCGGACCTGAACGAGTCCATCGAACTCCTCGGCCGCCCAATCAGCGCCCATGTCGTCCATGATCGCGGCTGTGGCCTTATGAGGCACCGAAGGATGGTCATCGTAGTCGAATCGCCATATTTTTTTCGGCTTCCAGAATCGCAGAAAAATGAGGGTGGCCATAATCGAAACCACGCCTCCCATAATGTCCACGAGATTGCTGTCCACGTAATTCGACCAGAAGAATTGGGTAAGGGCGAATGAAACCCCAACCACCGCGATGGCGGGAAACACTCCAAAGGTCTCCTTCCAAGTGACCATAGTTCTCACTAGCCAGAAGGGAACGATGACTGCGGTGAACGGCAGGATGCGGCCAATCATTGCGTTCAGATCGGATTCCGGCAACGAAGTTACCGCCGCGAGGGTATGAACCGGTGTACCGATGGCGCCCCACGCCACCGGTGCGGTGTTGGCGATCAGATTCAATGCCGCCGCATGGAATGGTTTGAAACCAAGCCCGATCATGAATGCGCCTGCGATCGCGACCGGCGCCCCGAATCCCGCCGCTCCCTCGATGAATGCGCCAAAACAAAAGGCGACAAGCAGAACTTGCAGGCGGCGATCGGAGGTGATTCCAGCGACCGACTCTTTCATGATTTCGAATTGCCCGGTCTCGACAGAGATGTCGTAGAGGTAGACCGCAGCCAGAACGATCCAGGCGATTTTCAATACTCCGAACGCAACACCGTAGCCAAAGCTAAGGGCGGCGAGAGCGGGAGGCATTTTGAAGAAGAGGATTGCAACCGCTACGGCCGTCGACGCACCAGCGATGGCGCACCAGTGAGGTTTGACCTTCAGACCGGCCAGCAGCCCGAAAAGAATAATGATAGGTAGGGCCGCAACCAGCGTGGAGATCCACCAATGACCGAAAGGGTCGTAGATCTGGGTCCACTGCATCACAACCTCCTGGCGAACTGTGTCCACCTCACAATAGAGATGACCACACTAAGGAATGCAGGTGCTTCTATTCTTCACGATTCCCAACTTTTCGGAACATTCACGTAGGAACCATCCAGCTCGGTCACCGACGGGCATCCCAGCAGCCGAAGTGTGCGGTCCAGATCGGCCCGCAGAATTTCGATCGCGCGGTCGACGCCAGCCTCACCCGCAGCTGCCAAACCGTACGCGTAAGCGCGGCCGCACAGCACAGCACGCGCTCCCATGCAGATTGCCTTGGCGATATCAGTACCACGACGAATGCCGCCGTCCATCAGCACTTCGATGCGGCCGTTCACGGCCTCTACCACTTCTGGTAGTGCCCGCAAAGAAGGTGGAACTCCGTCCAATTGCCGACCGCCATGGTTCGAAACTGAAATCGCCGCCGCACCCTCGTCGATCGATCGCCGCGCATCGTTCCCGGTGAGTACTCCTTTAACGACGATCGGTCCCTTCCAAAGTTCCCTGATCCATTTCAGATCTGCCCAGGTCACGGCGGATTCTGCCAGCGCAGCGGCGACATCGATCAGCGGCATCGGTCGTTTGCCCGGGACAACGACATTCGGAAGCGCAGGTACGCCACCGTCCATCAGGAAACTGACCAGCCATCCTGGACGGGAGAATATTTGCGGAAGGTAAGGGAGTTTTTCCAGCGGCCCGCCACTGATCAGTTCCTTCATCCCGTTGCGATAGTCACGCTCGCGGATGCCAGACACCGGAGTATCAATGGTGACGACCAGCGCGGCGAACCCTGCCACGCGGGCTCTCTCGATCGCGGCTTCTGCAGCCCCACGGCCACCCATCAGGTAAAGCTGATAAAAAACTGGACCAGTGGAACCTGCCTTTACATCCTCCAGCTTGTGTCCGGAAATTGTCGACAGAATATAGGCAGTGCCCGCTCGGCCAGCGGCGCGCGCGGCTGCTACTTCACCTCCCGGATGCATAAGGCGGCTGTACCCGACCGGTGCGAGCAGAAATGGAAGAGCAAGATCGAAACCCAACACGCGTGTGCACAAACTGCACTTCGCGACGTCGACGGCATGCCGGGGCCGGAAGGTGACGTCGTTAAATATCCGACAATTCTCGCGCAGCGTAACTTCGCCTTCAGCACCTCCATCAAGGTAATCAAATACCGGTTTCGGTATTCTTTCACGCGCGATAGGACGGAAGTCCTCGATGCATACAACCTTGGGCGACGCTACAGTTCGGGAGGATCTCGTCATGCGGAGGGCCAATATATTCAGGAATTTAAAACAGGCCGATATCGTACCACTAGGCTAAGGAATTGAGGAATGGGCGTTTCCAGGTTACGGCGAAGCCGCGATCCTGTTGCTCGAGATGCTGGGGGACCGCACCTTTTTAACCTCGCTCTGAACCTCGCGCAGTCGCGCTACAACCTAGAACTGGGCTCGATCGTGGAGCTCAGTTAAGCGCAACTGCAGCAAACCCAATCGGCTGACCCTGGCCGGCTTGCAGTACCAGACCACTGGAACCTGAGAAGGCTGACACGCAAAGGAAGTTGAATTGCAGTAGTCGCTTTCATTGAGCCGCCCATGAGATCAACGCGGATTTGCGACGAAATAGACGGCGGCATTCATGGAAAGAAGGAGAAAGAAACAGTCGTCCGTTACAACTTTTCACGGAATCAATCTTTCGCTTGCCATCGCAGCGTCTTTGTATTAATAGCCCTCTTCTGGCGCCCACCTGAGTAAGGACTTGCCCACGGATAAGCCCTCCGAACCGGAATTGAGGGAGGGTAATGAGACTAGGCATTGTCCATCCGCCTGTGCCGAATGAACCAGAAACATGGACGAGAGAGCGGAGTCTTGAGTTACGCTGGGATCACCTTATCTATTCAGGGGACCAGAGGAGCATGACTCCACTATTTTTAACGCGACTCTTGCAGCTGTTTTGCCGTCATCAATTTTCGTGGCCTCATACCGGGGCCCAAGGCCAGGACTACCAGGTCTGTCTGCTCTGTGGGGCAACCTACGGATTCGATTGCGCGACCATGTGCCGAACCGGTAGGCTGTCGGGCACGGCTGGTGTGCGTCCGCCGCATGTTTAAACGCATTATGCGCCAGCAGGTACACCGGATTTCTTCAGTGACCTCTGAGGCCCGAAATGCCGCCGATGAGATGGACCGATGGCTAGCCCGCCGGGTTGCTGAGCATGAGGCCGACGGCATCAGCAAGGTGGAGGCGATTGCCATGGCGATGAAGGAAATTCTCTGCGACGATGAGATCGAAGAAGTGCAGGACTGGTTCCAGTCACAAATCAAGAACTGATCAACGTTCACCGCAATCATTCTCCAGCTCAAATCAAACTCACGGTAACCTTGACGTGCGACGTATGATGGGGGCAAGGTGGATCCGAATTAGGATCGAGTTATGCACCGCTGAAGCTTCTGGTCGTGGCAGACGATCCTGCTAGTCTGGAATTGATGACTGAGGTGTTTGCGTCTCTTAAGGCCGAGGTGCGTCCGGTCAGCGACAGCGAAAAGCCGCCCGCCCGGTAAAGGAAGAAAGATTTGATGGGATTTTCCTTGATCTGGGAATGGCCCACCTCCACGGGTTTGATTCGTGATCCCGGGACGATTCCAAGGGAAGGGAACTGCGGCAACCGTGGACTAGGGGCACGCTGGCTATCGCAAATCGAGGAAAGCCACTGGTCACACGTTTTGCGGAGAAGCTAGAGTCACGACATCTCGGCCTCGCGCTTTAGATTCATAGAGGCATTCGTCCGCCATCTTGAGCAACTCGTCGGATGTTGAACCATGCTCCGGAAACGCGGCTACACCTACCGAGATCGTAAGCGGCCCAACCGGCTCCTTCTTATAGCGTAACCGCAGGCGCTTCACCTCGGAGCGTAATGCGTCCGCTCGAATAGCCGCATCCTTCGAGGTTGATTCGGGCAGGATAATCGCGAACTCCTCGCCGCCATAGCGGCAACAAATATCGGTAGAGCGAAAGAAACTGCGAAACAGATCAGCAAGAGATTGGAGCACCATGTCTCCTGCGTCATGGCCGAAAGTATCGTTGAACCTCTTGAAGTGATCAAGGTCGAGGAACAGGATGGCGATCGATTGCTTCTTGCGGCTGGCCAGTTGTAGTTCTCTGTCCATCGATTCCTGCAGGAATCGCCGATTGAACAGCCGAGTGAGCGGGTCACGAATCGATAGCTCTCGCAGGCTGTCACGCAATTGCAAGCCGGATAGCGAAAGGGCGATCTGCGACGCGAGGCTGATGGCCAACTGCTGATGAGATTCCCGAAAACTTTCCATGCCCGAACCGTACTGAAGCCGCGTGGCACTGTCGAATTCGAGATGCAGGACTCCCACCGTGTTCCCCTGCGCTACCATGGGTACGCACAGACACTCCGTGGTTGAATCCTTCATCAAATGTTGGCAAGCGATGCTGCTGCCGGGAGTTTCACTCCAGTGCGGCCGCCCTCGACGCAGCGACCAGCACGCGTCGGGAGGAAATGTTGGCGCTAACGCGTCCCTTTTTCCCCAACGCGCTCCTGCCTCCACCAGATCTCGCGACGATCTGAACAAATAGAGAGCTCCAGAAGGAGCTTCGGGAAAAAGCCTCTGCGCGAAACTGCCCACGACCGCGGAGGCTTCCTGAACTGTCCCGCTGGACTGCAATAGAGACCCCATCTCGTTCAGCAGGGTAATCTGATTTGTGCGAAGCTCCAACTCTTTCACCAGACGATCCAGTGAATCGGCATGTTGCCGCTGCGCTTCAATCGCCCTGGTCTGCTCCGAAACATCCTCATAGATCAGGTAGGCGCCCCGTATGTCGCCATCTACCTGCAACGGGACCCCATGGAGTGCTAAATCGAGAATCTTTCCATCCTTGCGTCTATGTCGGACGGTCCGGTGCAATGCGTTTCCTGCGAAGATCTGCGCAATCATCTGCGCAGAATCCAATGCTTCACCGTCGGGTGTCTCGATATTTCTACTATCAATCTCGGCGAGATGGTTGCGGTCATACTGGAAGAGCTTCTCGAAGGCGGAATTCACCAACTCGACTGAGCCTTGCCGGTCAAGTACGACCATCGCTAGCGGACTATTTTGGATCAGCGAGTCCAAATAAGTGGTTTGTTCATGCAGATGGATTCCCATCCGGTGCCGCTCGCTGACTTCTGATCCCACAATCAGTCCCACCGCTGATACCACGAGCATGAACACAGCTACCGTGGTGAACATGGTTGAGGTTGGAGGAAACAAATGCAAGGCGACGACAATTCCAAAATTTAGCGCCAGCAGGCCAGTAACAATCCGCCGCACTCCTTGACGCATGGCAATCCAAATGACAGGGACGAAGCATGTATAAAAATGACCGTAGCGGCCAGCGCCGATTCCGAACAGTCCCCAACATACGGCTGCGATTGCCGAAGCTTGGCCACAGATTTCTGCAACTGCGCCGAAGCTGAATTTCCTTCCTCTGGAATGCGCTCTTGTCGCTCGGACCTCTGACGGCACCTGCGACAGCCACGTACGAATGCGGGGAAATACATGGACGAGAAGGAATGGTGCGATCGCCACCAGGCCGATCGCATCGCCCAGAAACCATCCCAGCACGGACGACTTACACTCAGGCCAGGTAATGCTATGATCCGCAAGCAGGGTTGCGACACCAAAGACAGCTGCGGCTGTCGCTGCGGTGGCACTCACCAAAAGGTAGCGGACCACATCCCAGCGACGTCGCAGTCCAAGATCAATTTTCAGAGGCCCGCGTAACCAGTATGCCGCCGTGCCATAACTGGATGCGATTCCCGCTGCACCAATCGTATTGGTGAACGACAGCACTGGCTGTGCGTAAAGAACAGTGTTGGTGAAAGCATTGGTGAAAAAGGCCAGAACTGCATACCACGGACTGATGCCCAACATCAGCGCCATGACCAGCCCGATCGCCGGATACCAGGCAACAAATCCAATATTTGAAAAGAGGACGACCTCGGGTCGGTTCAGCAGCAGGTACAGCAGCACGAACGAAAGAGACAACAGAGAGTGGCGAGTGATCGTGCCGCGCGAATACATAAACAGAATCCTCGGCCTGAGCCGCTCTTCGTGGTGATGCAGTCGGGTCGGGCGGACAACGACTTGTTGTTCGCTCCGATGTGCTGCGCTGACACTCTGTTATAGGTGAACATAAACAAAGCGATTTTGCAGTACTTTCGAAACCTCTCGTAATTACTTAAGTACAGCACTGTCCGGAAGACGACGATGGGAGTCTTCCCAATCGATTGAAGGGGAATGGATTAGCGGTGATTTAAGTTTTTTGTCGATTTGAACTCAGATAGGCCAAAAAGGGCCTGCCTGAGGGAGAGGACCGGAGGTGTGAGAATGGTGAATGAACTTCGGCCGAACGGTTTTCACCCAACTCCTGGACCATCTGCCCTCCTATGAGTTTCAAAAATGTGTGACTCGTTATCGCGGCGATTATCCGCAAAAGACTTTCTCTTGCTGGGATCAGTATTTGTCGATGGCTTTCGCGCAGCTGACTTATCGCGACAGTCTGCGCGATATCGAAGTCTGCCTCCGTTCGATGCAGGGCAAGCTGTACCACAT
>Ga0187863_10000109_pt1 | contig 73253 bp, 75 predicted proteins | sample June2016WEW_11_1_FD_132975 | JGI IMG/M metagenome (GOLD analysis project Ga0187863, IMG submission 132975) | Peatland microbial communities from SPRUCE experiment site at the Marcell Experimental Forest, Minnesota, USA - June2016WEW_11_10 | ecosystem: Environmental > Terrestrial > Soil >...
GAAAAAGATCCGAGCGTATCAGGAACGGCTCCAGAGCATGGCCTTCGACGCGGCGGTGACCGAGGAGCGGGAGCGACGGCGCCTGGCCATCGAGTTGCACGATTGGATCGGGCAGGATCTTGCGCTCGCAAAGATCAAACTGACCCCATTTCGCAACGAACTTGGGGGCGACCCTCGCCCCGCCATCAACGGGGCGATTGAGCTCCTCGACAAGGCGATCAACGACAGCCGCACGCTGGTCTTCGAGCTCAGCCCGCCGGTCCTCTACGACATCGGGCTCAAAGAGGCGCTCGCATGGCTGGCGGAGGACGTCGAGAAGCGTCACGGCGTCCATGTCGAGGTCACCGACGATGGGCAGGACAAGCCGCTCGACGACGCTGCCAAAGCCATCGTCTTCCGCGCGGTGCGCGAGCTCGTCATGAACGTGCTCAAGCACGCCCAGGCACCGCAAGCGAAGGTATCTCTCCGCCGGAGAGACGATCGTTTCCTGATTGATGTCGAGGATGGGGGTGTCGGCTTCGATCCCGACGCGCCGAGAGATCGCCCGAGCCGCGGCGGTTTCGGCCTCCTCAGCGTCCGCGAGCAGATCGGTCGCCTCGGTGGCACTTTGAAGATCGAGTCCGCGCTGCAGGCGGGCACGCGGGTGAGCGTCGCGGTACCGCTGCAGACGAGCGAGGCCCCGCGCCAGTCGGGCGAGGGTCACGCCCGCGACGAGGGGGGGACGCGGTGAGGGTCGTACTGGCGGACGACCACAGAATCATGCGCGATGGGCTTCGTGCTGTGCTCACTGCAGCGGGGGTGCAGGTCGTCGGCGAGGCGGGGGACGGCGAGGCGGCTATCGCGGAGGCGGATCGCTCGCATCCGGACGTCGTGGTCATCGACATTGCGATGCCCAAGCTCAGCGGTATCGAAGCCACGCGCCGGCTCAGAGCAAAGATGCCCGGCACCAAGGTCATCGCGCTCAGCATGAATTCGGATCGGCGCTACGTGATGGCCATGTTGGAAGCAGGTGCCGCTGGCTATCTGCTCAAGGACGCGGCCGCGGACGAGCTCCTCGTCGCCTTGGACGCCGTAGGTCGCGGGGAGACGTACCTGAGCCCAGCGATCGCAGCCGGCGTGGTCGATCGCGCGCTTCGCGCAAGGCCCTCGCCTTCATCCGGGTCGGACAAGCCGTTGAGCGCTCGAGAGCGCGAGGTCGTGCAACGGATCGCCGAAGGCAAGTCATCGAAGGAAATCGCCACGATCCTGCACATCGCGGTCCCGACCGTCGACACCCACCGGCGTCAAATCATGGATAAGCTGCACCTGCGGACCATCGCCGAACTGACCAAGTACGCGATTCGCGAGGGCCTGACCTCGGCGGAGCGGTGACGCCCGCGGGCGGGAGCCGTCCGCCTATGCGGCCCAGTACGCCGGGCGCCCGTAGTAGTCATGCATACGAACTTCGTACTCGCGAGTGATCACGGCGCTCGGGTCCCACTCGGGGCTATTGCGGATCGCCTGTCGAGACAGGTCGACGTGGACCTTCCGTTCCGCCCAACTGATTCGGCTGGCCCAATGGGGCCCCACGAGCACCTTCTTGCCGAACCCCCATAGGCTCGTATCGATCACCAGATAGCGCACTTGCCAGGTCTCATCGTCGACGACGAAGTCTGCGATCTTGCCGATCGCGTCGTCACTTCCCTGAACGTGGTAGCCGCGGACCTCGTTGATGCTCCGCAGGTGGACGTCGCCCGAAGCTTCGTCCGAATGCTTGGCTTCCGGGACGTTGTCCCACCCGCCGTGCGCGAGCCAGCCGGGGTAAGCGCCCATCGCCCAGGCTCCCGAGTATCCCCAATAATACGGATAGCCGTAGTAGCGGTAGTAGTCGCGTTCGTGCTGGCGAGAGACGGGCAGGTCCGTGTCGACGCGGGGGCTTTTCTTGATCTTGTCCATCGTCAGCGCCAGGTGAAAGAGGTCCGTCGACCAGTCCACCCCACTAAAGAAGATGGGCGAGATGAGCACGTCGCGCTCATCGAAGAAGCTGCCCGTCTTGACAACGAGATACCGGACGGCCCATCGTTCGTCGTCAAATAGAAAGTTGACGACGCTTCCGATTTCGCCGTCAGTTGCAGCCACCCTGTATCCCTCGAGATCTTTGAGGCTTCGCAGCATGGATCACCTGATTACACGACGAGCAAGTCTCGATCCACGAGACGGTCTCGCGGCCCGAGCCTGCCCCGTGTCGGCTCACGCACGAGAGCGCAGAGTTCGCGCGCACGCCCGTTCGGAAACCCATGGATCTGGCCGCATGCCATGGCTCGGGAGCCCCGTGCTCCGACCCAGAGCTACCGGCAACCGCTTGAAATTTCTTCAACTCGTCGCGAGTGCGAGCAGCCTTCTCGGATTGTCGTCGTCAACGCTTCGCGCGACCGGCTTCGCGCGATGGGCGCGACCGCGGCACGAGTATTGCGTTCAGGTGGCGCTCATGGATGCCGAAGCCAAAAAAAGTGATCCCGGATACCAACCGCACGGTGCGACATCGAGCCGGTCCAATGGGAACGCTCGCATCAGCGGTCGCGACTTTGCGCGCCGCGCGAAGGCCGCCATCGCCCAACTGCCGATGAACCTCAACGAGCACGTCAAGCGCAACCCGTACGCGACGCTCGGCGTCGCGGTCGCTCTCGGGGCGGGAGCGGGGCTGCTTCTCGGGCATCGCATTCTGCGAACCGTGCTGACGAGTGTCGCGTCGTACGCCGCCATCGAGATCGGGCGCGAGCTCGGCCGTGCGTACCTGCGCGAGCGGTCCAGCCCCGCCAACGGGGGCCGGCACGTCTCGACGCCTTCGGCCTAGAGCCCCACTTCTTGCTTCTCGAGACCAAGACTGCCCACTAACGCCAGCGTGCGCTCTTCGAGCGCGTCCCATCGGTAGGAGTCCGTCCAATGAATGCCGCGTACTTTCAGGCCGCCGTCGTGTCTTTCCTCGCTCTGTGTTTGCTGATGGTCGCGACGTCGGCATTCAAGATCGCCAAGGAGTACGAGCGGGGGGTCGTCTTTCGGCTCGGTCGTCTGATTCCTCTGCGCGGACCTGGGCTCTTTTTTATCTTTCCATTCGGGATCGACCGCGTGACCATCGTCGATCTGCGGGTGATTACGCTCGAGGTCGCCCAACAAGAGGTGATCACGTCCGACAACGTGACGGTGAAGGTCAATGCCGTCATCTTCTTTCAAGTCCTGGACGCTACCGCGGCCATCGTGCGGGTCTCCAACTTCATGGAGGCGACTTCGCAAATTGCGCAGACTACGCTCCGCGCCGTGCTGGGCCAATCGAGCCTGGATGAGCTTTTGGGCAGCCGGGACAAGATCAACGGCAAGTTGCAAGCCATCATCGATCGCCAGACCGAGCCCTGGGGTGTCAAAGTCGGCACGGTGGAACTGAAGGATGCGCAGCTGGCCGAATCCATGGTTCGCGCCCTCGCGAGGCAAGCGGAAGCCGAGCGCGAGAAGCGAGCGAAGATCATTGCCACCGAGGGCGAATTCCAAGCGGCTCAAGTTCTTGCCAATGCCGCCGAAATCATTTCGACTCAGCCTGCTGCGCTCGCCTTGCGCTACATGCAGACGCTTCTCGACATGGGATCGAATCAAAATTCGACAATCGTCTTCCCGATCCCCATCGAGTTGATCCGGCCGCTCTTGGCGGCGCCGGTACCCATGAAAGCCGTGGAGCCGGCCCGGGCTTTGGCCAATGGCGGAGAGTCGTCGAAGCCTCTCGCGGCGGTCGCGCGCTGAAACGGACTCGAAACGCCCCGCCCTACTCTCGGGGTGCGGCGTCCCAGGACAAGGAAAAGACCCATGAGCGATCACAAGAGCCATCAAGGGGAGCTTCACACGCACGGACCGGGCTGCGGGCACGCGACCATCGGCCACCGGGGCCACGAGGACTACCTTCACGACGGCCGCCTCGATCACGTCCAGGGCAAGAAAGTCGACTCCCATTCCATCGACGTGAACGACACGAACCCCGCCGCCTGCACGCCCCAGCACGCTTGCGGCGGGCACGCTACCGAGCACAAGCACGGGCCGATCTGCGGGCACGCGGCCGTTCCGCACGGCGACCATCTCGACTATCTCGTCAATGGTCACCTTCATCACCCCTGCGCGAAGCACTGCGACGACCACGGCGCGGTGCAGGTCCGGCCGGCATCCCAGACTCACTCGTGACGGACGCGAATTCGATCCGGATCGACGCGGCGAGCGGCAACGGCACGTTCGCGGCGAACTCGTCGCGTGAGCCATTCCTCGAGACCGACCGTGCCGCGAACCCCGCCGATCATCAGAAAGCGGATTGAAATGCCGATGTGGGGCTCATGGTGGGTGCTTTGGAGTGTGTTCATCCTCCTGTTCATGGGGACAGGGACGTCGCTCGGTTATCGCTGGGCCCGCGGATGGGGCGCGCCGCACGCGAGCCATATGCATCGGCGGCGAGGACAACAGAGCAGGCGCCGCAGGCCGTTCTAGCTCGAGGCACACGCTTACGTTGCATCCCCCGGCTCCTTGCCGGCGTTCGCAAGGCGCGGGCGACGGGGAATGCGGCAAGCAGAGGGTGGAGCAGGAGCAACGCCGCGAGAGGCGGGGAAAGCCGCAGAAGGCCGACCGGAGCCGACAGGTTCGGTGCTCTAGCCCACGTTCCGGTGGGCCAGACGGTCCCCGCCGTCGGCCCGGGTCATGGATGCTGCCTGGGCATCCTCGTCGGCGAAGACCACCTTGGAAGCTGCAAATCGGGCATCCTACCGAGGTGGCTGCTCAATGTGAGAAACGCCCATTTGCACGTGGACTGCGAGCGCGCGCAACCGGACGCGTGACGGTCTCCGACCCCGATGAAGGCTCCGCTGAGCCGTCGGGCGATGCCGGCTCGGCGCGATGTTCGCGTTCGCCCGAGACCGGCTTCGGGTGCAGCCGCCGTATGGCGTAATAGATCTCCATATCCGCATATACGAGCAACGTTTATGCCAGAAGTGGACCCGATTGCAGCCTAGAAGAGCACCGCGGGGTGCCGCCCCACGGGATCGTTCATGCGGCCACGAAGAGTGGTTGCTCGCTCGGTCGGCTCGCGGCGTGGGCCGCCGGCCTCGGCATCAAGGGTCGCAGCTGGCGCATCGGTGGCGGGCTCCAGCGCGTCGCATTGAGCAGAAACTCGACGCAATCTGCGAACTGCCTCATCGTGAAAGGCTTGCGCAGGAACGCATTGCCGCCCACGTCCTCCGCATACGCCATGTCCCCGGGGCTGGCGTGTTGGCACATGATGAGGATAGGCAGATCCAAGAGCCCCAGCGGACCGCGTATGTGCTCACAGAGCTCGTAGCCGGACCGGCTCGGAAGGCGCGCGTGGATGCATGCGATGTGAAGTGTACGGGCTGTCAGGTGGTTATCCGCGGCCTCGAAGTGGTTCGCCGAGGCGACCTCGAAGCCCATCCGCGCCAGTCGTTTGACCATTGCCATCTGAAGCGTGGGGTCGTCTTCGACAATGAGCGCGGTCCGTCGGTCCATCATGATTGCACGCTCGCTATGCACTGCAAGGGTGAGGCCGAGTCACCTCCGGCGCGCTTTTCGTCGCCGCGTATGAAGATGCACGGGCAGATCGAAAGGCATTCCCTGTACAGACCTCCCTACAACTCGCGTTTCGCGGCATCGCGCATTTCCGCGCTCTCTGCGCGTCCATGCAGCAATGCGTGCACAAGCTCGAGCTCCGTTTCGACCGGGTGATCTCCTGCCACGTCGTGCTTGAGCTGACGGGCCGCCATCATCGCCACGGCGATCGCCACCACGTCTCCAATCCACGTCGGTCGTGCTGGCCGACGCGGCCGAGCGAGCTCGAGGACTGGACGCCGCGCCTGCGCGATCACCGTCCGACACGGTGCCGTCAAAAGGGCAGTGACCGTGTCTGCCCGATCGCTGAGGTCGGGTCAGCGCGAATCGTTCGGCAGCGTGCGCTCGAGCTCGGCCACTTTCGCCAGACGGCGACAATGCCGCTCCTCGCCGCTGAAGCGCGCCGAGAGGAAAGCTTGCGTGATCTCCCACGCGACCGCGTGACCGACGACGAGGCCGCCGAGGCAAATCACGTTCAGGTCGTCGTCCTCGACGCCTTGGTGCGCGGAGAACGTTTCGTGAATGAGGCACGCGCGAACGCCCGCCACCTTATTTGCGGCAATGCAGGCTCCCACTCCGCTGCCGCAAATGGCCACACCCCGATTCACTTCGCCACACGCTACGGCGCGCGCCAGACGAACGACAAAATCAGGATAGTCGTCGGCGGGCTGGAGCCGGTGGTCTCCGAAGTCGATCACATGACGGCCCCCGTCACGCAGCCTTGCGGCGAGATGGTGCTTCAGGTCAAAGCCGCCATGGTCCGCGGCAAGTCCGATCCGCGTCGGGTTCGAGTCCATAGTTCGTTGTCCTGTGCGTCAGCAGGAAGCGTGCCGCCCGTCTGCGACAGGTTCGGAGTCGCCGGCTCAATCCTTCGCGCTTCGCGCAAGCCGTGCGCATCACGGAGGAGTTCGTGGTCCGAGGAATCGGCGCGGATCGATCGATGCAGCACCATCAGGGCTATGAAGACTTCTCCCGTTCTGCGGAAGCTGATCCGCGCCTGCGTGGACGACGAACGAACGCTCCGTCATGAGTCCCAATTCGTGGATGCGAGCAGTGCCGTGGCGCTCCGGCGATTGGCGCGTGAGCGCGAGCACTTCGTGGCGGACCTGGAGCGGCTCGGAGGATGCCAGCTGCCTCATGATGGCTCGTGGACCGAGCTTTCTCGTGAAGCGGCACGCACCCTCTGGGTGGCCGCAGCCGGCCGCAACAACGGCGACGCTCTCGCGACGTGCCGCCACTCGCTGGCGCGCACCGAAGCGCTCTACGACGAGGCCCTGCAAGCGTCCTGGCCGGACGGGATTCGGTTCGTGCTCGCGTCGCAGCGGCTTTGCCTTCGCGACGAAGCCGCCAATCTCAATCAGCTCCAGTTCTAGCGCCATCGTCATGGCGGGGGCCGCTTCGCATTCTGCGACGGGGGGCGTTTGCGGAAAGTGGAGAGGATAGTAAAACGCCCACACGCCAACCGCCCGATTGGCGCAATGTTGGCTGCGCCGATAGGCTTGCGCTGGTCGGTGTCGAGATGCGAGCGTAGCGAGGGGGCTCGCCGATTCTTCTCTCGGTCCGACATCGTCGAGCGGGTGCGCGACAGATCCAAGGGCGCCGGGAGGCGCGAGAGGGGGAACGCTCGTGGTTGGACGCGAACACACACGCCAGAGAGTCGATCGAGACCTGTCGGCCGGGGACGCGCTGAGGGCCTCCGAAGCCATGTACCGGGCGCTCTTCGAACGCAGCTCGGATGCCATCCTGATCGCCGACGTCGAGACCAAGCGCTTTCGGTATGCCAATTCCGCGGCCTCTCGACTGCTCGGCTACGCCGAGACCGAACTGCACACGATGGGCTTCGCCGACATTCATCCCACCGATGCCGGCGAGCTTGGGAAAAGCGAATTCGAGAGAATCGCTCGTGGCGAGAGCACCCGGTCGGCGGACATCCCCTGTCTCAAGAAGGATGGCAGCCTCTTGTACGCAGACATTCGTTCAACGGCGGTCACGATGGATGGGCGCCCGATGAGCGCCGCCTTTTTCCACGACTTGACCGAGGCCAGAGGGGCGCGAAAGGCCCTGGAAGCGAGCGAGGCGCGTTACCGTCGCTTATTTGAATCGGCCAAGGACGGCATCGTGATCGTCGATGCCCACACGGGGCAGATCATCGACGTCAACCCGTTTCTGACCGAATTGACGGGCTACTCGCGCGCCGATTTCCTCGGCGCGCATCTCTGGGAGATCGGCCTGTTCAAAGACATCGCCGCCTCCAAGGCCCTCTTTTCCGACCTGCAGGTCCGCGAGTACGTTCGCTACGAGCACCTGCCGCTGGCGGCCCGCTCCGGGTCGAAGATCGATGTCGAGTTCGTCAGCAATGTCTACCCAGTCGACGGCCAGAAGGTCATCCAGTGCAACATTCGTGACATCACGGCGCGCAAGCGGGTCGAGGCCGAGCGCGAGCGGCTGACGATGGCCATCGAACAGGCTGCCGAAGTGGTGCTCGTCGCCGATGCAAAAGGTGACATCGTGTACGTCAATCCGGCCTTCGAGACCGTGACGGGCTACTCGCAAGCCGAAGCTCGCGGCTTCCATCTGCGGGCGCTCGAGAGCGTGCAGGACGAGGCGGCCTACGGCGCGATCTGGGACACGATCGGCGCCGGCAAGACGTGGCGCGGACGTCTGGTCAACAAGAAAAAGGACGGCAAGCTTTACACCCAAGAGGGCACGATTGCGGTCGTGCGCGACGCGTCCGGCGCCGTCACGAGCTATGTCGCCGTCGCCCGGGACATCACCCAAGATCTCGCCCTGGAAGGGCAGCTCCGACAAGCCCAGAAAATGGAGGCGATCGGGCGGCTCGCGGGCAGCGTCGCGCACGACTTCAACAACGTCCTATCGGTGATCTTGAGCTACGCACAGATGATTGCTCTCGAACCGAAGCTCGACGAGTCCCTGCGTGCGGACGTCGATGAGATCAAGAAAGCCGCTTTGCGCGCGTCGGCTCTGACCGGGCAACTTCTCACGTTCAGCCGGCAGCAGGTGCTGGAAGCGAAAGTGCTCAATCTCGACGAGATCGTGATCGGAATGGAAAAGATGCTCGGACGGCTACTGGGCGCCGATATCGAGTTGACCATCCTGTCGAAGAGCGACCTCTGGAATGTCAAGGCGGATCCGGGCCAGATGGAGCAGGTCCTGATGAACTTCGCCGTCAACGCGCGCGACGCGATGCCCGAGGGCGGCGCGTTGACCATCCAGACCGCGAACGTCGATCTGGATGACGACTATGCTCGATCGCACCTCGGCGTTCGGCCCGGATCCTACGTCAAGCTCGCGGTGAGCGACAGCGGAACGGGCATGGACCGCGAGACCCAGACCATGATCTTCGAGCCGTTTTTCACGACGAAGGAGCCCGGTAAGGGCACCGGACTCGGCCTCGCGACCGTCTTCGGGATCGTCCAGCAAAGCGGCGGTCATATCTCGGTCTCCAGCGACCCAGGCCACGGCACGACGTTCAACGTCTTGCTGCCGAGGGCGTCGGACGCCAGGGAGGTGGGCTCTTCGAACGTCGACCGCCCAGCACCCGAGCCGGCTTGCGGCAACGAAACGATCCTGGTCGTCGAGGACGACGATCCCGTGCGAGCTCTCGCCCGAGACATTCTTCGACGCCGTGGGTACGTCGTTCTGGTCGCCTCCAACGGAGGAGAAGCTTTCCTCATTTGCGAGCAGCACAAGGCGCATATTCACCTGTTGCTGACCGACTTGGTGCTGCCTCGGATGAGCGGCTTGCAGCTCGCCGAGCGCCTCGCGCCAATGAGGCCGGAGATGAAGGTGCTCATCATGTCCGGATCCGCGAACGATACCAACTTGCTCGAACGTGTCGTGCAGTCTGGGTTTGCGCTGATTCGCAAGCCGCTCACGCCGGGTGCACTCCTGCGAAAGGTGCAGGAGGTATTCACCCGGTCGGCCGCGCCGTCGTAGGAGACGGACCGAGGGACCGGTCTCTCGTTCGCTACGGCGCTCCGACGAACGTCGTCACGCTCTGGGCCGATAGCGGCGCCGCGAAGCTGCCGCCGGTGAGGGGGATGGCAGTCCCGGCGGTCAGGTTTTCGCTCGCCGATGTGACCCACGGAACGACCTGAGCCGGCCAGGACGACCCTTGGACGAAGATCGTCATGCTCGTCGCGCCGCCCGTGTTGATGGCCACGATGGCCACCGTGTTGTCCGCGGGGTTGTCGAATGCGATGACCGACACCCCCGACGGGGGCGCCGAGCCAGCGACGTCCACGCGGTAAAAGCCGGGACGCACGAACCGGCTGAAGTTTCCGAGCACCCAGAGCCGCTTCGCCCAGGTCGCCGCTCCTGTGTCCCAGAGGCCCCCGTTTCCGCTCGAATAGAACCACCAGTAGTGCCACGCGTTCATGTTCGCCACGGTGAGCGCCTGATAAATCTCGTTGGCCACAATGAGGCCGTTGGCCATCGTCGTGTCCTCCGCTCCCGTCACGTACCACTCCGTCTCCCAAAACTCCTTGCCGGCCGCCTGGATGGCGGGGTAGGCCGCCGGGGTGCCTCCGTACTCGTGCGTGGCCACGATCGACGTGGCGGCCCACGCGGCGGAGTTGGCAGCGAGCGCCGGCTCGAACGTCTTGAAGTCACCCCAATCCTGCGTCTCGGGGGCCATGATCTTGACGCCCGAACTGGCCAACGCGGGACCCATACTCCCGCCGACGAACGTGGCCAGCGTCGTTGCCGTGTAAACGCACGATTCGTACGTGACGTCCGCGTCCGGCTCGTTCTGCGCAGAAATCGCGTAGAGGTGGATGCCTGCCGCCTTCATCGTCGTCACGTAGCTCGCCAGGCTGGCTGCCCAGGCCGACGGGTCGGTGAGCGTCCCCTCGATCGTGGTGGCGTTGGACTTGTCCGACGCCGGAGGCGTCCAGGGGGTCGCCCACACCGTCGCGCCGAGCGCCTGTGCGGCCAAGGCCATGCTGATTTCGGCAGCGCTCGTCGTGCCGGCGGGCGACGGTTGAATTCGTACCCGGAACAGAGACAGACCGGCTCCGCTGGTCGTCGAAAAGAGGGTCGTCGGGTCCGCAGCGTTCAGGTACCCCGCCTCCCAAGCCGACGACGCGCCGAATCCGGAGATGTGCTGGTGAACCGTGCCCGGATTCACGACGACGGCATTCGCCGGGGCGACGCCCGCCATTTCGCCGGCGCCGGAAGCGCCCGCGCTGGAGGACGACCCTGCGCTCGATCCGGATCCGGAGGAAGACGAGCCCGCGGTCGATCCAGCGCCGGAAGGAACCGATCCGGTCGATCCCGATCCGCTGCCGGGATTGGTTGCCGCTCCGGAAGCCCCTGCGCTCGACGACGAGCGGGATCCGGAGCTGTTGCCAGTCAGGGTGCTCGGGGCAGTCCCGGGGCCCGAGGACGATGCCCCCGAGGGGCCCGCGCCGGATCCCGATCCCGCGTTTGCCCCGGAGCTTGGGTTGCCGGAGGTGGATCCGGAGGAGGGTCCCGAGCCCGTTCCGGACGGCGACCCGCCCGGGTCGAGCGAGCCGTTGGAACCGCACGCCACTGCGACGAGGGTCGGGCCGAGGACAAAGACGATCGTGAAGCGAGCACGCATGGGCCAGTCTCTATTCTTATCGGGCTTGGTGCCGCTCGGCACGCGGGTCGAGTTCGCCACGGCAGGCAAGCCGACACAGTTTCATCCACGGCCTGCCGAACGGCAACGCTTGCGCGGTATTTGTCCGTTGTGGCTCGATGCTGTCGCCTTCGCCCCTTCACACGGCGTGCACGGTGTGGGCTGCGCGGACCGTGTCGGTCTTAGAGGTGCGATAGGCTCCCATCGCCGCCGGCGGCATCCTCGGCGCCATCGACGTTCGGGGCATCCGTCGACGAGTCGCTGACCGGTGTCGCCGCTTCTGCGCTCGCGGAGGCGTCCGTCGAGGCATCCGGGGATCCAGCCGAAGCATCGGGTGATCCGGCGTCGGCAGCGGAGTCCGGGATCGCCGCGTCCGAAGTCGGCGCTTCGGTTTCAGCGCGATCGGCGGCCGCCGAATCCGTCGGTGCCGACTGCGCGTCCACGTTGGACTCGGCCTCTTCGTTCGCCGCGGCGTCCTCGGTGGACCCGCTGTCGACTTCGCCTCCGTCGCCGCAGGTAAAGTTTTGACAGGTCGTCCCCGCGGGACACCACGTGCCCACGCACGCGGACGCCAAGTACGAATAGATGTCGGCCCCGGAGCAGCAGCTGGCGAACCCCGCCGAGCTGTTGCACAGAAACGGCACAGGGTGGTTGGGGTCCGCTTGCCCGCAGGGCACCGGGGTGGCCGACTCGCTGGAAGCATCGGGTACGGCCGCGAGGCAGGATCGAGGCGCGTTCCCTGGTTCGGTGGTGCATTGCCACGTGACGGTGTCGCAGGCGCAAAAAGCGGACGGGTAGATGCAACTACTGAGCGTCGTGCACGGCTGGTAGTCGTAGGGCGGCTGCGCGGGGCAAGCCATGTTGTTCGTGCAAGCAAAGGCGCCAAGCTCACACGAACAAGTCGCCGATCCATAGCAACACGCCAGGCCCGCGACGTCGCAGCTCGCGCTTTCGGCGGCTGCGGCCGAGCTGGGACACGCCGCCGGGTTGCTCGAGCTCGAACATGCGGCAAGCCACGACCCGACGATCGCGATCGCGAACAGCAGTCCGCCCGTCACGTTCCGATGCACGCCCCTGCTTGTCCGCGGTCGACGGGTCATGCGGCTCTACGGCTATCACGGCGCGTAACGCGAAAACAACGATGAGAGCAGCTCTTCGGTCCATCCTCGGCGTTTGCGATTGCCCCGAGATGAAATTTTGCACCGACAATTGACCACGCGTGCACCGTTTGGGCTGCAAAGAGCGCGGCTTTCCTACGCGCCGTGCCGCCCCTCGTACCGACCGTATGGCGTTGTCCGCCATCTGCGGCATCGATTTGTGGCCAAGCTGGAGACGTCCGACATGAAACGACTTCCGTTCGCCGCAATCGCCTTTTTCACCTCGGCCGCGTGGATCGTCGGGTGCGAGGGAAAGAGTGAGTCGGGCGCGGCGGCGGGCCCCGTCGCGCAAACTTCGGCCGCGCTCGCGGCATCGTCGGTGCCGAGTCCAACGCCGGCTCCCAGTGGAGCGGCGAGGGACCACCGCGACGGGTTTGCCGGCATGTTTTTCCGAGCGGCACAGCAGATCGACTTGACCGACGAGCAGAAGGCGGCGGTCAGCACGCTCGAGCCGTTGCTGCACGCTGCCCCCAATGTGCGCCCCGCGTTGCAGACCTTCCACGCCGATCTGGTCGCTGGAATCGAGGCGGGTCTGCTCGACGCGACCAAAATCCAAGCGGATCTGTCCGCGATCGATACGGCGGCCCAGGCGGCTCGGGATGCGCAGGGCGGAGCGCTCGGCCGACTTCACGATGCGCTCGACGCACCGCGCCGTAAGGCGCTGGTCGACACCCTCCGCGAAAAGCAGGCTGCTCGCGACGCAGGTCGCAAGCCGTTTTGGGCTCACGATGGGGGCCCAGCGAACTGGACGGCACGTCGGTTGGATCGCATGACCCAGAAACTCGAGCTGGACGCCGTGCAGCAGAAGCAGGTGGCGGGGCTTCTCGCCAAGGACGACGTTTTTTCCGATGGGCCGGGGCCGAGAGGCATGAGGGACGCCGGCAAGACGCACCTGGACGCGCTGCTGACCGCCTTCGAAGCCGAATCGTTCGACGCCAAGTCGTTTGATCCTTCGTGGCCCGCGGACAAGTCGCCTGCGGACCGACTGCATCGCCAAGTGACGTTTCTGGCGCGCCTTTTACCGATCTTGAAGCCCGAGCAGCGCGACCGGTTGGCCGCGCTCTTCGCGGGACCCCGCGGCGACTCCGGGCGCGGCGGTGGCGGTGACCCGCAAGCCGATCCATTCGACGGCGCGGACTAGTCTCCGCTTTTGGACTCCGCTCCGTACGCGGCGTTCGGCTTAAGGCAACTTCGTGAAGCTGAGCGTGTACGCCGCCGGACCCCCCGTCACAATGTTGTTGTAGAGAACCGCCCCCTGGGTGGCGCCCAAGCCCGTCCCGAAGCTCGTGTCCGGGATGCAGTATTCGGCGTCTCCGTAGTTCGAGTTCGGGTCGATCGCGCACTCGCTGCTCGTGACGGAGGGCAGCGTCGAGAAATCGATGGCTGTGTTGAACCAACCGCGCGGATCGACCGTCAAAAGAAGCTGACCGCTGGCGAAGAGCTGTTGGTCGATCCCGCCTTCCTCGAGGATGCGCTGCTTGCAGATCGGGTCGAGCCCGGGCTGCGACGGATCGCTCACGGGCACGCCACGGTTGCTCTGATTGATGTTCACGGTGGCAGCCCACGTGAAGACCTTCCCATCCGATTCCCGCGTCGCCGTCCCCTGGAGGTCGACGATGTTCGGAGAGCCCTCGCCGCCGCCCGGAAGCGGGAGGGCGTTCGAGACCGCGCCCCCGTCGGCAAGCACTTGGGTGAGTGGGACCGTGTTGTCCGGGTTGTTGACGTCGCCGGCCGTCAGCCAGATCTCCCAGCTTTGCCCCACATCGGCCGTCCCGTTTCCCTGCCTGGAGAACATCTGCGGCGACGTCGACAGCAGGTCGATCTCGACCCCGCCGGGGACCTGCGCCGCGTAGACGCCCGGGTTCAAGCAGATCGGCGATTCGGCGCCCGTGGCGAGGGGTGCTTCGTCGATGTAGACCGCGCCGATGTACATGTACGCGAACGTCAGCCGAATCGTGTACCCGTTCACCGGAAACGGCTGGTCCGCCCCCTGCGCCCCGGCCGCGTAGGCGGGGAACGTGATGAGCTCGTCGCCGGTCGTGCCGTTGCAGGATGCCGCAGCGATCCCGGCCACGAGAACCGCCGGCAGAGCGAAAACTTTCCTCACGGCGACCCTCCGAGCGTCGCGGAGACCGTGAGCATGAGGGTCTGCGGCGCTCCAGCCGTAAACGACCGCTCGGGAGCCAGCGTGGGCTCGGGCTGCGAGTGGAAGTCGGAGGCGTAGTTGTATTCGCCGAGCTTGTACTTTGCATTGAACAGGTTCTGCGCGGCGATGCGCACGGTCAATAGGCTCCAGCCTAGGCTCGCCGATGCGTCCGAGACGAAGATGACGTCGCTCAATTCGCCGTAGGGCAAAGGACGCCGGCCGACGTAGCTCACGCCGTAGCCGATCGTGGCGCGGATCGGCCTGTGGGCGACGCTCCAGGGCAACTCGTGGAACAGCGCGGCGTCTCCGCGCAGGACCAGATCGGGAACGTAGGGGACCAGCAGGTGCGTGTCGTCGAACGTGGCTTTGACGAGCGTGGCGTTCGCGGCGACGTCGTAAAACGATCCGAGCGTTCGCACCATCCCCGACCAGCCCGTGCGCGTCGAACCGCTCGCGAGCGTATTTCGCCCTTCGCTCGGATCGAACAGGAGATCTTCGTCGGAGTGCGTCTGGAAGAAGACGGACTTCGCCGCCAGGTTCATCGCGCCGAGCTGATTGGCGTACGAGGCGCCGAGATCGCGAGACTGCACGTTGACGAACGGGGTGAGCAGCCCCTGCGCCACATAGCTGGGGTCGACGGAGCGAACGCCGTCGCCGGCGCTCAGGCTGAAATCGAAGTGGTCGATCGGCCCGATCACCAGAGTGCCGCGCGGCATGATCGCGCCATCGCCCGTCGTCGAGCGCGCGACCGGTTCGCGGTAGACGCCGTGCTCGAGCTCGCTCAGGCAGGGCTGATCGACTTCGAGGTACTGCTTGGATGGGCTGTCGACCCCCTGCTCGGCGTTGACCGCGCAGTTGTTGAGCACGTCGAACAGAAACATGTCGGCACGCACGCCACCGCGCAATCCGAGCCACGGCAGGATGTGGACATTGCCGTCCACATAGACGCCGACGTCGCCGAGCGTCGAGGTGAGATCCGCGTCCGTTTCGTACGGATCGCCGTTCGACCTCATGTCGCGGTACTGCGTCGAGGTGGTCTGGTCGATGCGCGCGAAGTAGCCCCCCTCGAACTCCTGTCTCAGCCCGAGCACTTCGCCGTGCCACCGCGCATAGCCGCGCCCGCCGAGCGTGAGCTCGCTGAAGTGGAAATCGATCATGTCGCCGCGCTGCGAGTGCGGAGATTGCGTCGGAAGTTGCACGTCGTTCAGGAAGCCCGTCCAGTCCTCGAGCAGCCGCATCGTGCGGTCGATGACAAAGAGCTGCTGCGAGACATCCATCTGGCCAAAGTGGTTCTCGTAGGTCGCCGCCACGGACGCACGGCTTGCGGTATTGCCCACCTGGTTGGGATCCTCGGTGCCGTAGAAGCCCACCTTCCCGGATTCGTAGTCGTCCTCGCGAACCACTCCGGCCGAGTTGTATTCCGTGACGTAGGCCGTCGCATTCACCCGCAGAAGGCCCTTCGCGCAGACGGGGAACTCGTACTGGCCAATCGCCGTTCCGCGCTTCGCCTGTCGATTGGTGCCGAAGCCGTCGGTCGTATAGTACTCGGCGCCCGCGAACGTCCCGCTCGGAGCGTCGCGCGGTCCCCAAAGCAGAAGAAGGCGCTGCGTGTTGAAGTTGCCCGTCGTGTACTCGGCCGTGAGGCCGCGTCGATCGAGCCCGAGCTGGTAGTCGGCGCTGCCGGCGACTGCGAAGTCGCCTTGCTGGGGGGCGTAGGGACCCTCGAGGACCCGAACCGAATGAATGAGCTCCGGAATGATGAAGTGCGTGTCGGCGTAGCCGTTGCCGTGGTAGTTGCCGGCGTCGTTGATCGGCACGCCATCGACCGTGAATTCCAGGTCTTGGCCTTCGTGCGCATCGAATCCGCGCAAGAAGACCTGTTCGGCGTGTCCCGATCCGCCTTCGTTCGTGAGCAGAAAGCCGGGCGCGAGCTTGAGCGCGTCGGACGCGTTCGTCCGCGGAATGGCCTTTAGCTCGCCGATCGTGACTTGGTAGTCGGCCGCTCCGGTGGTGCGTGGCTGCAGGCGCCCGAAGACATTGACGTTGGACACGGCCTCTGCACCGTCGGGCGAGGGTGAAGGACCGTTCGGCGGGGCGGCTGCGCCGGGCGAGGCGGCGAGCGGAACCGAGAGAGGCGCGGCGGGCACGGCGGGGTGAATCGGCAGTTGGCCCTCCGGCAGGGGGGTCTCCACCATTTCGGGCGGCGCCTCGGGCGGCGCGAAGTGGAACGGCATCTTGACTCGGCTCGGGATGGGCTTGCCGTCACGCATGGCGGGCACGAACGTCCATTGCCGTGCCGCCACGATGGCCGCCTCGTCGAGGTCGGCACCACCCGAGTCGGCCACGTCGACCTTCGAGACGTGCCCGTCCGCGTCGATGGTGACGGTCAGGACGACGTCGCTGTGCTTGCGTTGGGCGAGCGCCGACGGCGGATACACGGCGTCGACGTGGTGGACCGCGACGGGGGGCTTTACGTTTGCGGGCGACGTGGCCTGCGCCGATGCGACGGTCGCCAACGTGCTCGTGAATGCGACGGCGATCAGAGTGAGTCCACGCCAGCCGAGCGCACGACCCATCGTCGGACGCGCACCGCACCGGCCCACGATCGTCGCGTCGCAGCTGAGCACGGAACGGCCTGCCCCTCTCGCACGCAACGTCGCATGATGGCAGTTCAATTGCAACTCAAACTCAGTTACTACACAGCACGGATCGGCGGCAACTCCATTTCGGCCGCTAAAATCGCGCTCGGCGATGGTCTGGGGCGCGTGGGGGCGCGGACCGCGACACGGGATCCCGGCCGCATGCCGCCCGAAGCCGGACAGGTCGCCTTTCTCGATCCTTTCTCGATAAAGAGGGCGGCTCGTCGGCTTCGCCCCTCCACCTGTTTGTGCCCGAGGTCTTGCGTTGGGGTGCCGGGTGGCGCATCCTCTCGCCCAAGGACCCGGACGCGCCGATGTCAAGATCTCTGAAGCACGCGAAGACCGCCGTCGCTCGCACCCCTTCGATCGCCGAGTTGAAGGCCGAGATTCGCGGGTACGGGATACGCAGCACGGGGCCACGTGTCGCGGTACTCGCGCACCTGAGCCGAGCCGAGGCGCCGCTCAGCCATACGGAAGTCTACGAGGCGCTGCAGGACCGCGGCTACGACCGCGCCACCATCTATCGGAACTTGATCGATCTCGCGGAAGTAGGACTCCTGACGCGTTCCGACCTGGGCGATCACGCCTGGCGCTTCGAGCGCAAGCAAGACAAGATCGGTCGCTCGGGGGCGCATCCGCACTTCATTTGTGTCGACTGCGGCAAAGTCAAATGCCTGCCCGACAATGCCGTGAGGGTCGTGCCTTCGTTCGGGGTCCCTACGGCGTTGCGCAACAAGGACGTCGAGGTTCAGGTCAAGGGCCGTTGCGACGCCTGCGCCTAGGGCGGGTATAGCCCTACCGCCGCTATCGGTCGCCCAAAACCGCCCGGACGATCGCGCGCTGTCCCGCGAGAATCTCCGTGGCGCGCCCCAGCCCGATCTCGGCCGCGAGGGCTCTGAGCAAACCCTCGGCGCGTTCGCTGGTGCCCGGATGCCGTCCGACCGTCGTCGGGTTGGGCTTGGGTGTCGGCTTCGGCACGGTCGCGCTTTTCTTGGCGGCACTTCCCGACGACCGCACGTTGTAGACGTAACCCACGCCGATCTGAATCCCGGCGGCGACCGCCTTCTGCACAATCTCCTTGGGAGTGGAGTTCGGGAACCGTCGCACGAAGTCCGCTTTGCTCTGAATAGGAGAAGTTTTTTTTGCCGAGGGCTTTGTGAAACCTGGGGTGGGTTTGGTCAGAACCTTCGTCACGGGTTTGGCCAGACCCTTCGTCACGGGTTTGGCCAGAACCTTCGTCACGGGTTTGGCCAGAACCTTCGTCACGGGTTTGGCCGGGACCTTCGTTGCCTTCCGCTTCGCTTTCGCTCGACCCCGAACGTTGTAGACGAGGCCCGGATCGATCGTTAACCCAGAGGCTTTCGCCTTGTCGACGACCTCCGCGGCGGAGAGTTGGGGCGGCTGTTGGCGGATGAAATCGGACTTGCTGACGGTGGGTTTCTCGGCGGCCATGAGGGTGGTAGTTCAGCACGGGTCGGCCCGTCGGAGCAACATCCTCAATTCCGGACCTCCGTCACCCTCCGCGGCCACCCGGGCGGGTGGGGGCCCTGCAGGTTGCTTGGGATCGTACGTCGGCCCCGCTTCCGACGAGATCGACGTCGCGGCCGTCTGCGGTAACCTCCACGACTCGCGCGACCGGTCCATGGCCCGTAAGTCCCCAGCCGACCTGGATGCAACCCTCACGGCCTTCGTGCCGGTTGGGCCGGTCCCGTGCGTGCGGGGCTCTGGGCGGCTTTTCGTCGCCGACGATCCGAATGGGGTCATCTTCCGGATGGGCACGAGGACACCATGATGCCCGACTCCGTCCTCAAAGAGTCCCTTCGCCGGGAGCTCGCGGAGCTCCTGACGGCAGATCTCGCAACGCGAAGCCGAGCGTACCGCACCGCCAGCGAGGCGGCGACGCACGAAGAAGCCAAGCCCGAGAACGACAAGGACACCCGCGCCCTCGAGCAATCGTATCTTGCCCGTGGCGAAGCGGTACGGGTCGAAGAGCTCCGATCGGCACTGGCCGAAGTTCAATCCATGCCGCTGCCCCGGCTGTCACCCATGGACCCGGTTGGCTTGGGGGCGCTCGTGTCCGTCGATGAAGCGGGGACTTCTGGGCATCTTTGGATCGCCCCCCACGGCGGGGGTGCGCGTCTTGGCGCAGGAAAGATCCAAGTCGTGACGCCGAAGTCGCCCATGGGGCGTGCCCTCATCGGAAAGCGCGCGGGTGACGATTGCGAGATCATGGTGGCGGGAAGGACGCGAGAGATCGCGATCCTTGCGGTGCGCTGACGGGTCGTCTCCCGTTGGCGTCACGGACCGTCGGCATCGGTCCGCAGGTCGGCCTGCGTCACGGCCGTTACATGGGCAAATCCCGATAAGCGGCCCAAACGTCGAGGTCGGGGTCTAGGTCGGGGTCGGGGTCGAGGTCGGGGTCGGGGTCGGGGTCGGGGTCAGCTTGACTACCCGTTGCCACTCAGAGACGCACGGACGCCAGTCTATGAAAGTTCTGAGTGAGCCACGTGCTTCGGAAATTGCGTCCGAAGGCCTGTTCGAAATATTCTCGCAACCGCTCCCCGGGTATCCACCTTTGCCGAACCTTCAGGACGCGAAGAGCATCGATATTCTTGTGCGCTTCAGCCACCTGCAATAGTTTGATGACCTGCGATCGATCGAACTTCAGGTAGCTCTGGATGGATCCGTCTGCCGAAGGCCCGTGGAGGATGGTGTAAGTCAGTCCGATGTTGCCGGTACAGGGATCGGAGCCGCACAAGCAAGGAACGGGCACACGCCGGTGCCAATGATAATCGATGGTGATTTCGTCTCCGGCTCGGATCGGGCGGACCGCTCGCATCATCAAGGCATCGGCGTCCCGATACTTCTCTGTGATCGTCGTGTTCGGACGGCAAGAATGATTGGCGATATGTCCTCCAATCTTGTCCGGATCCGGGCGAATGGCGAGAAAGCCATCGGGCGTCGTCTTGTAGCTCATGGTGTATTCCGCGTCTTTGGAGTGACTGAAGACGTCCGCTTCTTCTTCGGTCGCAAACACGGGAATCGTGATCGGCTCACCGACGAAGGCGGCGACTAAATCGCCTTTCTTGTGATCCACCAACGAGAAAATACCTCGGCCCTTGTCTGTCGGCCGAATCTCAATCCATGGATGGTCGAGCACCTGCTTGTATTTTTTGGTTTCTTGCCAGGGATGACTCATCCTTGTGCCTCGTCGCCGGTCGCCCGGCTGACTTCGGGTCTCCGTCGGGCGACGGACGCACTCTACTCGCCTTGACGGCGGCGTGCACGCGCCTGCCCGGTTTGGGAAGGCAGGCCGTCGGGCCTCCCGGCCCCGGCCTCGAGCCGTCGCGACATGTTCCCGCCGACCGGGAAATCAGCGCAGGTTCGACGCGTTCTTCCAGTGTTGGTCTTCGGAGCTCAGGGACCCGTTTCCGAACAGGTACCGCAGGGTCAAGCTCGACTGAATGCCAAAAGGTGCCGTGTATCCCTGTTGCACCGCGGCGAGCATGCTGGCTTCGATTTCCTCCCGAGGATCGCTGTAGACCACGTTGGTGGGCTGAGCTTCGTTGATGGCTTTGTGGATTTGCTGCAGGCCGACCCACGGCGAGACCGTGAAGTTGTCGGTGATGCGCCAGGTCGCCGACAGGCTCGCGGAGAAGCTGCGGTAATCGACGTCCTCGATCATGGCGGATTCTCCGAGCGAGCCCGACACGTCGACCGGAGCGAAATGCCAACTCAAGAAAAGGTCGCAAAATTCGCGACCGACCATTTGCTCGTCGATCCCTTGGATGTTCGTGACGTCGTAGTGCTCGAACTCCGGCCCGATCGCGCAACGGAAGCCAAAATTGCGTTGGTTCACGGTCTGCAGCGGGACGAGATCGAACTCGACTCCGACCGATCCGTTCGCACGGAAATGGTAGTTGGCTTGCGGATTTTTCTCGGCGGACAGAAGCAGCCCGAGACTCCATCGTGTGTCCTGGGTGAAAGACCACGACAAGGCGTTGGTCGCGTTTCCGCCCGCGAAGTGGATGCTTGCCGTTTCCGAGGTGCCGGGAACCGGCTGGCTCTGCCGGCTGTAGTTTGCGCCGATCGATTGCTGGACCCTCCAGCCCGGACCGGAATAGTTGAAGGACACCGATGCGTTTCCCGCCGCGTTGATTCCCACCCCTTCGACATCGCTGAAGTACGTCCCGGCGGAGGGCACCACGTACCACCGCAGGCTCTCTTGCTCGGGCCTTCCCGTAAACGGGGGGGCCTGCGCCGGGTCGGCGACTCGGATGGTGAGCCGCCCGGCTTCGACCGTGGCTTCCGTCTTCTGTTCCATGAATTGGGCCAGGCCTCGTTCGAGCTTGGTCATGATGCGAACCATCGCCGTCGTGGCGTCGACGCTGTCCGGGATCTTGTCGCTCGTCCGGACTTCGGTCGCGAAGCCGTTTACGCGCTTGCCGATGAACCGAAACTCGAACCGCGTGCCGCCCTCCGTGGCGACGCTCGTGAGCGAGACCACGACGCTGGCGTGTCTCGTGTCGCCGACGACAGTCAGAAACGGAATCTTGCTCGTGAGGCTGTTCTCGATGACCAAGCAGTCGACGCTGGCGCCCGGCAGATAACAGTCCCACTTCATCCGCAAATCGGCGCTTGCCGTCCGAGAGACGAACGTCGTGCAGATGGCTACGCAGCCTGCGGTCCTTGCCGCCCGGCCCATCGCCCCGAAACGGGCGAACTCGATGAATCGCATCCTGACGACCAGTACCGGACGGGACTCGAGGCGTGAAGCGGGCTGGGGTGACCCCGAGTGGCGCGCGACCTCCGCGTGCGAGACCTGCGTGATCGACGCGCCCTCTGCGCCGTCCCGCGCGCGGAAAGCTCACGCGGGTCCGCGACTCCGTGCTTTTTGGGATGCGAGGCAACGAGCTCGCCGAGCGCCCCTACTCTCAACCGGGCCGGGGCCTCGGCGAGTCGGCCGCGTGCCCTCGGCGGTCGCCCGGCCACCGGCCGGGCAACGCCGCGCCTCAGGGAGAAGCGGGCCCCGCCTTGGCCTTGGCGAACGACTGCGCGCGGTCCAGAATCTGCTTCGCGTCGGCCGATGAAAATGCCGCGACGCCGATGATGAAACCGTCCTTCGCCGGCCGCACGTCGATGTCCAGCGTGGCTCCGGAGAGCCAGAACGGGTCGTCCGGAGTCGGCTGCGCCTGCCCGAGGGTAATTCGCGCGTTATGGCACTCGAGCTCGCGGTCGAGCCACTCCGCCGTGATGCCGGGAAGCGCGTTGATGGTTATTTTTGCGCCTCGAAGCTTACTCGTCTCACCGGATTTATCGGTATCGAAGGTGCTGTAGAGGGGTTCGACCTGTTGCACGGCTTTGCCATCGAGAATAGGCGCGATGGCACTGTCGGTGACCTCCGGACCGCAACGCGTGCGATCCGTGAACGCCGCTTGATCGGCAGGGCCCTTCGCCGGCTCGCTGCAGCCGGCCGCCATCGCAGCCGTAAGGAGGGCCGCAAGCGCAGCGGCCTTTGCTGACAGATGCAGTGCTTGTCGTTCGCCAATGGTTCCAGAGGTGATCATGGTTCCTCCAACGGTGCCCGCTCGAGATCGGCGATCGCGATCCCTCGATCGCGCTCGCCCATGAGATGGATTCAGGATGACTTCTCCCTCGGCTCCAGAGACCCATGTCATTCGATAGGGCCGGCGGAGCCGCGATCCGGGAAGCGATCTGCGAGCAGAACCACCGGGGCCGACCGGCCCTGCTGGGTGTGACCGCCGCGCGATGCGCGGGCGGGCCATTCGCCTGTTCCGTATCCCACGAGGTCGCACCGTAGACGGCCTCAACATAAAAAGACCGCAGATTAGCCCGGTGTCGTTATAAAGAATTCATCGAAGGAACGAATGCGCGCTGACGCAATGCCGGCGATGTCGCGTTGAAACCATGCCGACGCATTCGGAGCCATCGCGGAAGTCGGCGCGCAGCCTATTGGGCATTCGCCAAGCAACCACGATGCCTGCCATGACGTCGGCAGTCGGCTCTCGCGCGGACCGCCGGATCACGGCGTAGGTGCGGGCACCCAGCCGCCGGGCACGAGTCGATAGGAGCCGTCCGGGTCGTGCTCCCAGTGAGCGGGCGACCACGCGTAACCGGGTTGGAGTGCTATCCAGCGGCCCTCGATCCAGACCCACTGTTGGTCCTGGAGGGTCCAGTAGCCGGGCTGCCAAGCGTATCCGGGGCGGGGCTCCGGCACGTACACCAGGCGCGGAGGCGGCGGCTGGGTTGCACTGACCACCGCCGCGGTCACGATGGCGGTGCCCAAGATCGCAGGAAAAAGGCCAGGTCCGCGCACCATGCACGCCGAGCACGCCCACGTCACGAGGAAGAGAACAGGCGACCATCTCATGCCCGCTGCCTATGCAAGAGGCGTGCTCGCTGTACGACCAGGCCTCGCTCGTTTGCGCGCTCGTTGCCGCGGGCTGCGCCTCTCGCATGCTTAAGCAAGTCTCACGCCTTGCCGCCGTCCGTGCCGACGCAAGCGTCACGGGGCCCGCGCTGGCGCAAAGCTTTGCGGCCATCCGAAAGAAGGGAGCCGATTTGTCGGAAAGCAGCGTTCGTCTCATGACGGAGGCTCCGCGGGGTGCGCGCTCCCAGATCGTCGCGGCACTCTGAGCTTTGCCGAGCGCGCCGCAAGGCGTCAGGCGTGCAGTGCCTTCTCGATGCGAGCCATCACCGGCGCAGTGAGTGCGTCGACGAAGTCGAGCGCACGCATGTTTTCGACGACCTGACTCTTTTTGCTGGCACCGGTAATGACGGTCGAAACGTGTGGATTCTTCAGGCACCAGGCGATTGCCATTTGCGCTGTGGAGCAACCGAGGTCTTTCGCGATGGCAGCGAGAGCCCGGACGACGTCAATGCGTTTCGGCTCGAGGACATGCTCTTTCAGCCAGCCCATGTTGGGCAGGTCGAGTCGTGTTCCCTTCGGAATGCCGTCGTTGTACTTTCCACTCAGAACGCCGGACGCGAGCGGGCTCCACGTCGTCGTTCCGGTTCCGATTTTGTCGTAGATCGGACGATACTCCTGTTCGACACGCTCGCGCACGAACAGGTTGTATTGGGGCTGCTCCATGACTGGAGGCGTTAGCCCGTTGCTGCTGGCGAATTGATGCGCGCGCAGTATCTCGTCGGCGCTCCACTCACTCGTGCCCCAGTAGAAGACCTTGCCTTGGCGCACCAGAATGTCCCACGCTCGCACGGTTTCCTCGATCGGCGTCTCGGGGTCGGGGCGGTGGCAAAACGCGAGGTCGACGTAATCGAGCTGCAGACGCTTCAAGGCGCCGTGCAAGCCTTCGAGGATGTGCTTGTGGCTCAAGCCAGTCTCGTTGGGGCGCTCGCCGCCCCAAAAAATTTTCGTCGAAACGACGAAGGTTTCCCGTCGCCAACCCACCTGTCGGAGCACACGGCCCATGGTCTCTTCGGCACGGCCTGCGCCATAGGCCTCCGCATTGTCGAAGAAGTTGACGCCGGCCTCGTAGGCCGTCGTCATGCACTCGAGCGCCGCCTCGTCGCCCACTTGGGCGCCGTACGTGACCCAGGCGCCGAGCGAGAGCTCGCTGATTTTGAGGCCTGACCGACCGAGACGGCGATAACGCATGAGTCTGTCCTTCCGTGCGGCGTCCGAACGCCGCGGCCGGCACTATGCCACGGCTCGAGCGCTATTCCGACGGCTCGCCGCCGATCGGTGAATGCCCGAGCGGTCTGGGCGGATGCGGCGAGTCGCGGTCTGCCGAGAGCCCGGGTCGCGATGACACGGCGCCTGGCCTCTCGACCGTGTCGTCCGCCTTGGGCTCGGCCTGCAGGCTCCCTTGGCTTTGCGTCGCCGACTCGGCGGCTTCGGGCTTACTGCGCGATCGCCGACGTCCGCGACCCTCCGGGAAAAGACGTTGTTCAGAACCGGAGGCAAGCAGTACGCTTGCGCGCGAGAGGGACTGGCTCGAATGGCATCTCGCGTCCGAGGGTGGTGGGCGGGCGTCTTTCTGCTGCCCGTTGCCGCGATCACCGCGTGTGGGGGTGCAGTGACGGGAGACGGCGCGACGCTCGGCTCGGAGGGAAGTTCTTCAAGCCGTTTCAGCTCGGCTTCGAGCGCCTCGCACGGCGGCGACGAGGGCCCAATTCTATCGGGCTTCTCGGACGCGGGCACCGCAAGCGCGGCGATCGGCCCGTGCTCCGCCGCATCTCAGCTCGTCTACGTGCTCTCGTCCGACGGCGAAATCTACAGTTTCGATCCACCCACGAAAGTGTTCACGGATATCGCGACGATCCAGTGCCCGAGCGGAAACGCCGTGCCCAATTCGATGGCCGTCGACCGGCAGGGAAATGCGTGGGTGAACTACGTCTACAACGACGCTCAGGGCGAAAATGTGGCCGGGGCCGTCTTCAAAGTCGCCATCGCAACCGGAAGTTGCGAGGTGACGAATATCGTCCTTCCGGCGGGCTGGCTTCACATCGGAATGGGCTTTTCGAGCGCCTCGGCCACCGACTCCACCGACACGCTCTACGTCGCCGGCGACGACCTGACGGGCACGTGCTCGGACGCGGTCGGATCCTCGCTTGGTTTGGGCAGCATCGACACGATCGCCGGGACGTTGTCGCCCATCGGTCCCTTCTCGGGCGGGCTCCTGCGGCAGGGCGCGGAGCTCACGGGGACCGGAGACGGCAGGCTCTTCGGTTTCTTCGACCTCTCCGTCGCCGAGGTGGCGCAGATCGACAAGGTGAGCGGAGCGACGTCGCCCCCCATTTCCATGACCGGGGTGCCGTGCCCGTGGGACTTCGCGTTCTCGTTTTGGGGTGGCGATTTCTACCTCTATACGTCCCGTGAGAACTCCAATTCGAGCGTTACGCATTACACGAGCGCGGACGGCGGAATCGACCCGAACTACGTGCCCGACACGGGGTTCTCGATCGTCGGGGCCGGGGTCTCGACGTGCGCGCCGACGGCCCAGCCCCGTTGACAGGACAACGCCGAGGCCGGGGCTTCGCGAACGAAACGCGCTGCAAGTGGACTGCGCGCGTACCGGGCACTCCGGTTCGCCGCCGCACGCTCTCTCGGCCATCGACGCATGAACCGGCGTCAACCGCTCGCGTCCGGGCCGTCGCAGGCGTAGCGCAGATCCGCACGCGATGGGCCCGATCGAAACGCCGGGCGTGCGGTTCGAGAGCGTGCGGGGCTCGGTCGCGGCCTTGACGCGCGCGCGGGTCGGACGTATGTAACCATATAGTTCCGTATCCGATGGGTTCATAACGTGCCTCACGACCCCCTCAGCGCAACCTTCGCGGCCCTCGCCGATCCCACCCGTCGTGCGATCCTTGCGCGCCTCACCTCGGGCGAGGCGTCCGTCATGGATCTAGCCGAGCCCTTTGCGATGAGCCTTCCGGCGATCTCGAAGCACCTGAAGGTGCTGGAGCGTGCGGGGCTCATCTCGCGCAGCAAAGACGCGCAGCGCAGGCCTCGCCGCCTTGAAGCGAAGCCGCTGAAGGAGGTCGCCGACTGGCTCGGCACGTACCGCGAGTTCTGGGAGGCGAGCTTCGACCGCCTCGATGAGTACCTCAAGGAACTGCAAACCAAGGAGAAGCCCCGTGCCCGAAAACAAGCTCGAAATCGTCGCCGAACCCGGTAAACCCACGATCGTCACCCGCCGCGTCGTCGCCGCGCCCCGAACGCCCGTGTTCGATGCGTTCACGAAGCCGGAGCATCGAGGCGGCACCGTGACTGCGGTCGCGAACAAGCCCGAGGACCTGGTCGTCACGCGGGTCTTCGATGCCCCACGCCACCTTGTCTTCGAGGCGTGGTCAAAGGCGGAGCACGTGTCGCGATGGTTCGCGCCCAGGCCGCTGACGATGCCGAGCTGCGAAGTGGACTTCCGCCCCGGGGGTGCGTTCCGCTTCATCATGCGTGCCCCGGACGGCGTGGAGTACCCGTTCGAGGGGGTGTTCCGCGAGGTCGTTCCGCCTGAGCGCATCGTCTTCACGGGTTGGGTCCACGAGGGCAACGCGACCCAGACCACGATCACGTTCGCGGAGCACGACGGCAAGACCACGCTCACGATGCACCAGACCTTCTCGTTCGAGTCACCCGCAACGCGCGGGGCCAGGCAGGGCTGGACGGCAACGCTGGACCAGCTCGGAGACCATGTGGGCCGGACATGAGCGCAGGCTCGAGATCGGCTAGGGCTCCCCGTGCCCGGAGCTCACGCTCGATCGTCGAGAGCGTCGAGCACGCCCGGAAGGCCGACACCGAGCATCTTCTTCCGAACCCGGCGCAACACCCCAGACACGATCCACCCGCCGACGCCGCTGAACCCCGTATGATCGAACGTGAAACGCGTCCCGCCCGCGATCGGCTCGAGCCGGTATGCGACCAGCGTCGGGCGTTCACCCTCGTCGCCGATCCATGAGTAACGGAGTAACCACGGGGCGCGCGCCTCGATCACCTCGCAGTCGACGAAGCCTCGCCAAAACGGCTGCGGTTTCGCCACCAACCTGAACCTTGTGCCTGCGGTGGGCACGAAACCATCGGCCCGTCCCCCGAGGCCCTCCTTGGTCCAAAGCGGGATGAGCGCGGGGTCGGTCAGGACCCGCCAGACCTTCTCCGGCGGGTGTGGGTACTCGTTGACGATGTGAATGTCGCTGAGGGATCCGCCACGAGGCGGGGAAACCTGTGTCGCGGTGTCGTCGGTCATGATGTTCTCCTTAGGGTCGAAACGCGGGCGAAGCGGTGCGTTCGCCTCGATCCGCGGGGGTCGGCTTCTCGGCGCTCGAAAGGTCGCTTCCGCCGAGCGATTCAAGGTTCCTGACCACGCGCTCGAGCAGGTGCCGGAGAAGCCATTTCTCCTCATCGGTCAGACCCGACATCGCCTCCCGGTCGGCTTGCACGAGCGCTGCCTTTGCTTTCGACAAGCGTGCGCGCGACCGCCTTGTCAGCGACACGAGCGTCCCGCGCGCGTCGTTGGGGTTCCGCTGGCGCTGAGCGACGCCGTCGCGCACCATGCGCGCCAAGGTCTCGGCCATGGTCGGCTGCTCGACCCGAGCGGCCTGGGCGAGTTCCGTTTGCGACAGCGATCCTCCACGGGCGAGAGCGCGAAGCACGGGAAGGTGACTCATGGCGAACCCAAACGGCCGCAATCGTGCGTCGAAATGACGCAAGAGGATTCGCGAAGCACGGTGGATCCAGAATGCTGGCGTGGACTCGGGGTTCCAGGGCTCTCCCTGCTCGCCGTTTTGCATAGGTACCATTCTAATAATACATCGGTACCTATGTATCAAGGGCAGCCATCCGGTTGCGGCGATTTCCGGCGTTCATCCCCGGTCCCGGGCTTCGACTCTGTTTTAGAGGGTCCGCTTCATCGTCATCGTCGACAAGAACAGCATCGCGCCCGTGAACATGGCGAGGAACGCGACGTGCTGGCCTGCGGCGGAGATGTCGCCGCCGCGAAAGAGAATCGCTTTCAGCGCCGCAACGGCGTGCGTCTCCGGGTCGACCTGGGCGAAGGTGCGTAGCCACCCGGGAAAGCTCGCGAGAGGGTACAGGGCTCCGCTCGGGAAGAAGAGAATGACGCTCAAGAACCCGTTGAGCACTCCGGCGATGCGCGGGTGTCCGGCCCTGCCCATGATCATCATGGTCATCGCCAGAAGGCCAAGGCCGGTCAGCAGCATGACCCCGACGAGCGCTGCGTAGCCCGCGAGTCCGCCGTGCACGCGCGCACCGGTCAAAAGGAATCCGATGACGAGCACCAAGCTGCTCGAGGCGAACGTCACGATCGTGCCCGACAGGAGGATCCCGAGATTGATGTCGAGCTTGCGAAGAGGGGTCGACAGGAAACTTTCGTGAACGCCCAGAAAGCGGTCCATGATCAAATTGAAGGCGCCGCTCAACATGCTCCCCATGAAGAGCGACATCACGACGACTCCTGGGATGAGGGAGGTATCGTAGTCGACGCGAGGGTAGATCTCCTGGGGCCGGATTTCAGCCGGCCCGAGGTGTTGCTCGAAGCGGACCATCGGCCGGTCGAGGGCCGGAAGCGCTGCCTGCACTGCGCCTTCGATCGCGGCGGCCGCGATGGCGTCGACGTTGTCGACGTACAGGCCGGCCGAGCCGGCGATCCCGCGAGAGAGATCGCGGGAGAACTTCGCCGGAACGATGAGCAGCCCGGAGATCCGGCCATCGTGCAGCATGGCGAAGCCCTTCTCGGGATTGTCGAGAGGCACCAGCGTGACGGTGGCCGGTCCGTGCTCGATGGCTTGCAACGCTCCGAGGAGCTCTCTCGCGTGAGGTCCCTGGTCATCGTTGATCAGGCCCAAGCGCAGGCCGGTCAGTGGGCCATTGAGGGAATTGCCCAGAATGAGCAGATAGACCACCGGGAGCACCACCGACGAAAGGAGCGCCGCCGGGTTGCGGAAGATGCGCAAGAGGTCGCGCTCCATCACGGCCAGGATCCGCCTCACGTGAACCTCCGCGGCAAGGTGAATGCTTGACCCTTGGGCGCGCTCTCCTCGCGAAGCGAGCGGCCCGTGAAATGGATGAAAACGTCCTCGAGGCTGATGCGCTGCAGGTTGGCTGCGCTGACCTCCACGCCGTCTTCGCGCAGGGTTTCGATGATCCGCGGCAGCAGCGCCGCGCCGTCGTCGGCCCGCACGCGTAGGCCTTGGGGTGTCCGCTCCACGCCTCGCACGCCGGCCAGGAGGTGGATCGGCGCAAGCCGTGCGTCCGGCAGCGCGCCCTTCAGCGAAAGCTCCACCGTGTCGCTGCCGGGGACGCGCGACTTCAGCTCCTGCGGCGTGCCGAGTGCGACGATCTTTCCCTGGTCGATGATGGCCACGCGGTCGCAGAGGGCTTCGGCCTCATCCAGGTAGTGAGTCGTCAGCGAGACCGTCAGCTCGGCCCCCTTGCGCAGATCGACCAAGAGGTCCCAAATCACGTGCCGGCTTTGGGGGTCGAGGCCGATGGTCGGCTCGTCGAGAAAGAGCACCGTCGGCTTGTGGACGAGCCCGCGCGCAATTTCGAGCCTTCGGCGCATGCCTCCAGAGTACGTCTTGACGAGCGACTTTTTGCGATCCCAGAGGCCCACCTTGCGGAGAAGCTCTTCGATCCGGGGTTTGCGCTGCCCCCGCGTCATTTCGAAGAAACGTGCGTAAATGTCGAGATTCTCGTAGCCGGACAGGTCGGTGTCCGAAGTGAGAGCTTGCGACACGACGCCGATGGCATGCCGTACGCCGTCCGGGTCACGCCTGACGTCGATGCCCGCGACATGGGCCTCGCCCGAAGTGATCGGTACGATGCCGGTGAGCATGCGCACCAACGTGGTCTTGCCGGCGCCGTTGGGTCCGAGCAACCCGAACAGCTCGCCGTGCCGGACTTCGAGATCCACTTCGTTCACGGCGGTGAAGTCGCCAAAGCGCTTCACCACCTTGTGAACCTCGATGGCATACTCGGGATTCATCGGGAAGAGGCCTTCAGCGCTCGGCTCGGTTCTCGATTTTGAGCGAAGAGGCGGATAGCGAGGCAATCGAGACTTCGGCGGTCATTCCGGGCCGCAGCGACCGAGCGGCGTCGTCGATCGCCACGCGCACGAGAAACGTGCGAATGTCCGGACGGCCCCGCTTGACGTCGCGATTGACCGCGAAGTCGCCCTCGGCACCGATAGCGATCACGTGGCCGCGGTACATCCTCGTTGGTTCGGCCAGCACACGCACGTCGGCGGCGTGGCCGATCTGCAGGTTCTCGAGCTCGGTTTCCTCGATGTCGAGACGAACCCAAAGCTGCGAAAGGTCCTCGACGGTCACGACGGGGGTTCCCGGCGCCGCCCATTCGCCCGGCTGGAGGTTGCGCTGCACGACCAGACCGTCGAACGGGCAGAGCACCTGAGCCTCGGCAAGCTGCACCTTGGCGACTTCGAGCGCCGCTTCGGCCGTATTCACGGCGGCTCGCGCGTCCGCGACCGCCGCCTCCGAAGCGGAAACTCGACCCGCCATCGCCGCTCGAGTGGCGGTGAGCGATTCCAGATGGGCCTTTGCCTCCAGCATGCGCGCTCTCGCGCCGATGAGGTCGGCGTCCGCCTCGGAGCCGCTCTCGACCAGACGCTTCGTGCGGTTGTAGTTGTACTCCGCCTCGTCGAGCGTTGCCTGGGTCTGGGCGATGTCGGCCCCCGCCCCCTTCACCGTCGGGAGCGTCGCCCTCAGATTCGCTTCCGCCTCCTCGAGCGCCTCGCCCGCCTGATCCAGGTTCGCCTGCGCCTGTCCCACGGTGGCCTGCCGCTCTCGCGCATCGAGTTGCGCGAGAAGCTGCCCCTTCTTGACGACGTCGCCTTCTCGGACGGGGATCACGTCGACGCGACCCGCCACCTCGGACGCCACGTCCGCCACGGGGGCATCGAGGAAACCAGCATAGGGAAGCGCGGAGATCGGCTTGCAGGCGACGCCCAGCAGCAGGAGCAGCACGCGCGTACCTCGAATTCGCAAGGAGGTCCTCCGGGTCACGAAAATGCCAGCCGGCGCGTCTTTGCGCGAGCGGCTGTGGCGCTCGGAATTGCGCCGATGTTTGCGTTTGCGTCAAGGGCCGGGACGCGCGCGCCTGCGGTCGACCTGAACAGGACGTTGGGCGCTCGGCCTCGAAATTCGTAGCCGTGCGGTTCTTTGCCCCCCCCGCGGCGTGAAAGCGGGTCTGAGCCGCGCACGGGCCCACGTGGGGTGCGTCCGCGCCCTTAAGCCGGTCTTGAGTCCTCCCGTACCGAAATCAGGGTATCGACGTTGGGAGGATCCATGGGGGATGGCGTCAGGGCACGGGTAAAGGACGGCGAGCCGGGTACGAGGCCCAAGGCGCTGAAAGCGAGCGGCCGACACCCGGCGGCGCGACAGGATTTGACCCGTCTTCTCGCACACGATCTCAAGACCCCTCTTGCCGCGATCGCGATGAACCTGGACTTCGCGCTCTCCGAGATCGATGCCGAAAGCCGGGATGGTTTGAAATGCGCCCTGGAGGACTGCCGGCACGCCAACGCGTGCGCCATTCGCATCGTGTCGGATATGGCTGACGTCGTCCGCTTGGCGACCGGGGATTATCGTCCCACCCTTTCCGACGTGGACCCCTTGGACCTTCTCGGCGGCGTCATTCGTCGTGCCGCCGACGATGCGAACGCCCGTGGCGTTCGGATCGAGTGGTCGGCGGAAGGCGGCGTCATCGCTGCGGACCCCGATTTGCTGGCTCGCGCGCTCGACCGTCTCGTCGAGCGCGCCCTTCGTCACGCCCGCGTCGGCACGGCCGTGACGATCGAGTACGCGTGTGGGGCGATTGTCATTCGCGTCGAGTCGACTTCGAGCAGCGTACACGACGCAAACACGTGCGCGCTCGCCACTCGCTTCGCCGAAGCCGCTCTCAGCGCACAAGGTGGTGGCTTTCAAGACGAATCCGACGGGCTCGGGCGCCTGACCTATCGGGTGACGCCGGTCATGGCTTGATCGCCGCGGCCCTCCCCGCGGCAAGCTGAGCCGATGCGCCCCGGTTTCGGCGCGCAGTCGGACCCCGGCCACGCACGAACGCCACGGTTTGCGACCGCCTCGCGCGCTGCCCGGCCCTCGTGTGCCTTCCGGTCCCGCCGGTTGCGGCCTGAGGCGGGACCTATCCCGGCTTGCGAGTCGTCGCGGCATGCTATCGATGGGGTCTCGGTTTCCCGAGGCAACCCATGGCACTCGACGAATCTCTCCGAACGCGCATTTCCGATCTCGTGACCCAGAACCGGGTGGTTCTGTTCATGAAGGGAACTCGGCAGTCGCCCCAGTGCGGGTTTTCGGCCCAAGTTGTGCAAATCCTCGACGGACTCTTGTTGAGCTACGAAACGGTCGACGTCCTCCGTTCTCCCGAAATTCGGGCCGGCATCAAAGATTTTTCGGAGTGGCCGACCATTCCGCAATTGTACGTGGATGGGAGATTCGTCGGCGGCTGCGACATTGTCGGCGAGATGAATCGGTCCGGAGAGCTGGCGAGGCTTCTGGGCACGGACGTGCCGGAGCCGTCCGTACCCTCCGTCACGATGAGCCCGGCCGCCGTCAAAGCGTTCGAAGCGGCTCTCGGTGAGGCGGGAGGAGATTCGCTGCGTCTCGGGATCGATGCCGATTGGCAGAATGAGCTCTTCATCGCGCCGCGCGAGCCCGGCGATGCCGAGGTCCTCGTGGCCGGACTGACGCTGCTCCTCGATCGTTCGAGTATGCGGCGTGCCGATGGGGTGCGCATCGATTTCGTCGAGGGACCCGGTGGCGGCTTCCGGATCGACAACCCGAACGCGCCGCCGGTCGTCAAGCCACTCACCGCGGCGGAGCTCAAGTCGAGACTCGACCGCGGCGACATTGCGCTCTTCGATGTCAGGCCGGACGACGAGCGTGCGTTGGCCCACATTGCGGCGGCGCGCCCTCTCGATGCCGCAGGATACGAGGTTCTGTCGGGGCTTGAGCGCAACACCCCCATCGCGATCCTGTGCCATCACGGGGTTCGGAGCCTCGAGGCCGCCGAGCGGCTGATCCGCCAAGGGTTCCGCAACGTCTACAACGTAAAGGGCGGCATCGAAGCCTGGTCGCAGACCGTCGATCCAGCGGTGCCGCGCTACTAAAGGGGCCAAGAATCGATCATGGGTTCCCATCCGACCGATTTCCAAGGGTCTGTCGTCGACGCACTTCGCGAGGCCATCGAGCGGCAGATCCCCGGTTCGCATGCCGATGTCACCGGCGCAGGCGGGCACTTCACAATCGATGTGACGTCTTCGGCCTTCGCCGGCAAGAGCATGCTCGAGAGTCAACGAATGGTCTACGGTGCCATCGCTCACCTGATGAAAGGCGACTTGGCGCCCGTGCATGCCGTGGACCGTCTGCAGACCCGAATCCCCAGCTAATCCTCTCGGCGCGAAAGCGATGCGCCGCTGCGCCGAGGGGCCGAAACCGGCCATGTACGAGACGCCTCACGCTTATCCGCGCGACCTTGTCGCGTTCGTTCGGCAACGTTGGCCCGACGACGTGCGCTTGAACCCTCCGGGCGACGATCGGCTCGAACGGCTGGTTTCGACCGCCTACCAGGCTTCCTTGCTTCGCGACGAAGGGCGCGTGACCTCGTTCCGCCTCCTCGTCGCGCGGCCCGAGTCGTTGCCGGAGGCTGGCCATCCGCCCATGGGCCTTCACCGGCTCCGATTCCAAGAGACGCGCCCATTCGAAGCCAACGAGATCCGCAGCTTGACTCCAGCGGCGAAGTACCATCGGGCGCTGATCGGGGTCTCCGAAGGCGACGAGGAGCCCGCGATCTGGGGCCTCGTTCAGTCGGGCCCCCGCTGGTTGCAAGCCTCGACCGGGGGTCGAGTGAGCGAACCGACTCTTCCCCGTGCGTTGGTGATCCGCGTATCGCGTCCGGGCCATGTGGCCGTTGCCCTCGGCAACCGTACGATCGCAGAGCTGAGTTCGGGCCGTCTGACGGATTTTGCCGTGGATGTGTTCGAATCCAAATGGTTGCCCGCTCGCTTCGCGACCGTCCGAGGCGAGCTCGAGGCCATCGTTGCCGAACAGGGCGCACGGGCCACACCTCCGTGGCGCCCACTCGATCCGAGCCTCGTACGCAGTCTGTCAGCCCAGATGTTCAAGCGCGTGATCGCCACGATCCGAGCCGCACACCACGGCGGGACGGTTTTGTTGCTGCCGCCGGAGTGCGCACAAGACATCGCCAACGAACGATTCGTCCGGCTCAAGTACGCGTTTATCGACGAGGAGCCTCGTAGGCGTTACCGGACGCTCGTGACCCAGGTGCTCACGGCGATGGCGAAGGACTCGCCGGGCGATCCATCGCCGGCGGGGTGGGAGACGTACCGCAAGTGCCAGAGTTCGGATCTGGGCGAAGTGGACGAAGCCATTTTCGAAGTCAGTCACCTGTTGGCGTCTCTGGCGGAAGTCGACGGCGCGGTGGTCTTGACGAAGCGATTCGAGATTCTCGGGTTCGGGGGCGAAATTGCGGGTGACTTGGCCGAGGTCGATACGGTCCAGCGTGCGCTCGACCTCGAGGGGATCCACTGGGAGGCGGAGCGTGTCGATGAGGTCGGGACGCGACACCGATCCGCCTACCGGCTCTGTGCCCGGTTTCATGACGCGCTGGCGGTCGTCATCTCGCAGGACGGGTCGGTGCGGTTCATCGCCTGGCATGCCGGGGGAGTGACGTACTGGGACCACGCCTCGATCGCCGCGGAGGGTTGAGCCGCGGTTTCGCGCCGAATCCGGAGCCCCCGAGCAGGACGACGCGGCTCGAAGAGGGACTGTCGGCGGGTGGGCCATCGGCGAACGGGCCGCCCGAGCTGCATTTCTACCGGATAGCCCCACTTCGGCATGTGCGCGCCCCCGTCGAGAGAGTAGAGACCCATTCAAGGAGATCGATCATGCCGCGCAAAAGAGTACAGAAGCACGCCAAAGCCGACTTCGTGCGTTCCTTGGGTCCCCATTTGCCCGCCCGAAGCGTGGTCGCGAAGGCCAAAGCCGCCGGGTTTGCCCTCACTGAGGCATACGTTTCCAACGTTCGCGGCGCCGTCAAGGCGACGACCAAGTCGACGGCGAAGGCAACGGCGCCCGTCCAGACCCCCGTGACCCACGCCGCCGTCGACAACGGTGCGAGTGCGGCCTCCGTGGGGGTGAAGAGCGGCGCGAGCGCGGGGTCCGTCGAAGTTCTACTTAAGGCGGTCGCCGCCGAAATCGGTTTCGGGCGAGCCTTCGAGATTTTGGTGAGCGAGAGGGCCATCGCGAGAGCCGCGATCGGGGCGTGATCGGGGGCGAGACCATTTCGCCCTGGGTCGTCAACCGCCGGACGCGTTCGCGGCGGCACAGGCGTCGACGCCGTCAGAGGACTTCTCGCAGTCCCAGATGCCGTCCGAACACGAGCAACTCCATGAAGTGAGGCTGCCTGGGCATACTTCGACGGCCGCTGCGCACGATTCACCCGTCGAGCACGATCCCGAGGGAAGTCCGCTGTCGGACGTGACAACGGTCGATCCATCGGCCGCGTCCGGGTCCTGGCAGGCAAGCGTGATGTCACCGATGGGAAGGCACGAGCCTGTGCAGGTCGAAGCGGAAGCATCCGGCGTGGCAGACGACCCTGCGGAAGACGACGCCGCGACAGACGAGGGTGTGGTGCTGTCGCCCGAGCAACCGCCGAGCGTCGCGCTCCAGGCAAGGGCGGTCCCGAGAAAGACGCGAAGGCATGTCGCACAGACCGTAAGACGACGCATATTCGCTACGGTAGCAAGAGGCTGACCCAAGGGCTCGACGAGCGAGGACGCCGAAAATCGCCCGGCCGGCCCAGGCCATGGTGTGCCAGCCCGACTTTTCGGTCAGGCTTGGTCGCCCGGCGCGACGTGCGGGCTACGCCGCCCGCCGGCGCTCGCGCAGAGCAAACGCCGCCCCTTGCGGGTCGTCGCAGACACCCAGGCGCTCGCCGCTCGGCAGCACGATGGGGTCGGTCGCGACCCCGCCGGTGGCGCGCGTCGCCGCGATGGCGGTCTGGAGATCATCCACTTCGAAGAAGAAAAGCCAGTGCGGGTGGATGCCGGGCCTTGCCGCGACGTCGGCGATTGCGCCCACGCTCACGCCATGCGAATCCCACGCAAACTGCTGGAACGCGCCGTGCGCGCCGAGCTCGGTCCGATCGGTCAGCCTCCAGCCGAAGATCTCCTGATAGTTGGCCGTGGCGCGCGCGACGTCGTTCGTATGGAGCACGTGCCAGGCCACATCGATGCGCGGCTGCGCATGGGCCGGGGGGGGTGTGGCCAGCGCGACCACGGCACCTCCCGGGTCGCGGAGGATGACGGTTCGGCCTCCGTCGCCGGTCGGGCGCATCGGCGCGAGCTGCATCGCTCCACGATCCACGAACGCGGCGGTCGCACCCTCCACGTCGGTTGTGCCGAGGGTGCCGAGCCAGTGCGGCGGCGCGCCGCGCGCACGCGCTTGCTCGTGCAACGTCCAGATCACGGCGCGGTCGTGACCAAGAATGTTCGCGTAAAAGGCGCGCGCGGCCTCCGCATCCGTCGTGCGGAGCTCGAAGCGACAGAACTTCGTGGGGGTCGGGGTCATACGAGTCGGGTGGTTCCCGTGGATGCTAGCGTCGATCCGGTGCGCCGGGATACCGGGATGCCGACCGACCGAGATTCGGCTATCGATCGTGCGGCGGGGTCGTCTCGGCGCAGAGTCGCACGGCCGTATCGCCGGCCCGGACCGCCGAATCAGCCCTGGCCATCTGCCCGTTGCGGAGGGGGCTGTGCACTCTCTGCGCCATGGGTGATGAGCCGCGCCCCGCGCTTGTAGGTCACGTACGCCCAGAACCACTCGAACATCACGATCGCGCGGTTGCGGAATCCGATTAGGTACCAGATGTGGACGATCAGCCACGCGAGCCATGCGATGAAGCCGCTCAGCTTCAATCCGAACGGCTCCGCAACCGCGCGGGACCGGCCGATTGTCGCCATGATCCCCTTGTCGAAGTAGTGGAAGCGACCTCGTGAGATACCCCGGATCGTCCGTTCGATCGCGCGCGCCACGAACTGCCCCCCCTGCATCGCCACCTGGCTCACTCCCGGCAGCAGGCTGCCGTCCTGCTCGAAGTGGATGACGTCTCCGATCGCGAACGCCTCGGGATGACCTGGGATCGAGAGATCCTCCCTCACGAGGATGCGCCCTTGCGGGTCGATGGGCACTCCGAGGGTCCCGACGATCTCGGACACCCGGACCCCGGCGGCCCAGACGACGGTCGCGGCGTCGATCCGCTGGCTCCCGAGCTCGACGCCGCGCGCGTCGATCCCGGTCACCTTTGTCGCCGTCCGCACGACGACCCCCAGCTCTTCGAGTTGCTCGACGGCCTTCGCGGAGAGCGTGTCGTCGAAGCTCGGCAGGATGCGCGGTCCAGCCTCGACCAAGATCACGCGCGCCTCTTCGGGACGGATCGCGCGGAAGTCCTTGCGGAGCACGAAGCGCCGTAGCTCGGCGAACGCCCCCGCGAGCTCCACGCCGGTTGCGCCGCCGCCGATGGCGACGAACGTCAGCAGCCGCGCGCGCTCGGCCTCGTCCACTTCGCGCTCGGCCCGCTCGAAAGCGAGGAGCGTTCGGCGTCGCACTTCGATGGCGTCGTCGAGCGACTTCAATCCGGGGGCGTACGCCTCCCATTCAGGGTGCCCGAAGTAGTTGGTGCGTGCTCCCGCCGCCAGCACGAGAAAGTCGTAGGGAATCTCACCGTCTGCGAGCACGACGCGCTTCGCGCCCAGGTCGATTCGTGTGACGCTAGCGAGCAGGACCTCCACGTTCTCTTGCCCCGAAAGAATGGATCGAATCGGCGACGCGATGTCGGCCGGAGAGAGGCCGGCACTCGCGACTTGGTAGAGCAGCGGCTGAAAGACGTGATGGTTCGTGCGGTCGACGAGCGTCACGCGCACGCCGACGTGCGCGAGCTTCTTCGCGGCGATCAGGCCACCGAACCCGCCGCCGACGATCACCACCTTCGGCTCTGCCATCCTCCGCCTGATCCTCTCCTTCGCCTTGCGTGTCGACGTGCTCGCCGAGTCCGCGCCCCCTTTCGCTTAGGGCCTGCGACGCAAAGCGACCAGTCGCGCCGCACGGACGCGCGCGTGACCGGGGAGTCGGCTTGGGCGTCGCGGTCGGCGAACCTGTCTCGCAGATCGGCTGGCGCCCATCAAGCCGACGATCGCACTCGCGGGCGCGGGCCACGATCCCGCACAATCCGAGCTTCATGACCCCTCTCCTCCACCCTGCACCGGGCAAGTCTCTCTCGTGTATGCGCCGGCTCGATGGCCGTCTATAGTCATTTGTTGAGCCCTGGCGGACCGAGGCCGGGTCGTGTCCGGCGGCATCGCCGGCGTCCGGCGGCGGCCGATCCGACCCGGGTGACCGCCGATGTTCGATCTTTTCAAGACCCGCCGCCGCGCTGCGCTTCGCAAAGAACCGCTGACCGAGGCGGAGCGCGCGATCGTGAAGAAGAACGTAGCCTACGTGGCGCGCCTCGAAGAGGCCGATCGGCATGAACTCGAGGGGCTCGTGCGCATCTTCTTGGCGGAGAAATTCTTCGAAGGGTGCGGCGGACTCGATCTCACCGAAGAGATCAAGGTCACGATCGCCGCGCAGGCCTGCCGCCTTCTTCTTCATCGCGAGACCGATGTCTATCCCGACGTCGCCTCGATCCTCGTGTATCCGAGCGCGTACCGAGTCCCCGGTCAAAGCGCGGAGGGGGGCATCGTGCTCGAAGGCGGGCAAGCCCGTCTCGGCGAGTCTTGGATGCGGGGCGTCGTCGTGCTGGCTTGGGATCACGTGAAGTCCGACGCTACGCAGCCGGCCCACGGGCAGAACGTCGTGCTTCACGAGTTCGCGCACCAACTCGACGGCGAGGACGGTTCGATGGACGGCGCGCCCGACCTGGGCGCGCGCGCGAGGTACACGTCTTGGGCGCGCGTGCTCGGCGACGAGTTCGCCGATCTCGTGCAGAGGGTCCACGCGGGTCGCCCGACCGACATCGACGCGTACGGCGCGACGAACCCTGCTGAGTTCTTTGCCGTGGCCACCGAGATGTTCTTCGAAAAGTCGCGCGCCATGAAGCAGCGCCATCCCGATCTCTACGGCGAGCTTGTAGCGTTTTACAAACAGGATCCAGCCGCCCGCTGATCCGGAGAAGGGCCGACGGACGCAAACCGAGCATCCGAGTGCTTGCGCATGAATGCGACGCTCTGAAGGTAATTTTCCAACCATTGATGGCGCGACGAATCACTGCGGCGAAATCATGGTCGCATCGAGGTCGGGGTGTGAGATCCTGTCGGTCGCACAGCCCGAAAAGGGAACCGGCGCCGGGAGCCGGTTCAAGAGGGAGTAGGGTCATGAAGTCGCCAAGTTCGACCGAGTTTCGCGTGGGCAAGAGGGTCTCCCTATCGCGTTCCGTGCCGAGCGATCCATGAGCTCCCGTGCACGCAACGACACCAAGGCAAGCGGACCCCCGGTGGACGAGGGGCCCGCCGACGCGGGGCGGGAGGCCGAGATCGAGCGAATGATTGCGCTCGGTGTCCATCCCCGTGTGGCTCGGGGGCTGCGGCGCCAGCCACAAGGCGATCCCCAAGCGCCGATTCCAGTGGCCGCGAGCGCTCCGGACAAGTCGAGGCAGCGGTCGTGATGCACGGCCTCACCCATCGAACGGCAATCCGTTGTCGACGACGACGCCGTGCCGGCGACATGTCCAAATAGGCCGGCGCCTCCACTCGGCGCACGCAGCGCCTTTCCGTGCTACCCGTCGCGCCTGCGATGAGCGCTCCCCCGGCTTGCAAGGTCTGCGGCCATCCGGTCGTCGCCGCCAAGAACCACGACATTCCGGCGCCGAAGTCGGCGCAAATGTTCCCCAAGTTCAAGTGCAAGTGCGGCAAGGCCGCGCACGTGCGCTGCTTCAACGGCCTCGGGACGATCTGGATCGAGTGCGAGGACGGGCACGGCGCAGGGCGGCCGGCGTAGGGGCATCGGGCCTCGGATCCCGATCCGCCGGTCACGCGCGGATTGCGTGCGTGCGAACCGCCTGCGGTCCGACCGGCCACGACGATGGCTCGCGGCCGTCCCAGTCGCGAACCGGTCCTCCCGGGACAATCGCGGATGAGGTCTCGGATCGCGGTGGCCCGGTGCGTGCACGTGCATCACGTCATGCGAACGTCCCACGAGCCCCGGGCCCCCGCCGAAGGCCCGCTCCCGAGCACGAGTCCCGGGGTGCCCGTCGCGATGCCGGGGCGGCACCGATTCACTCGCGTGGAGGGCGTCGACCTGCACTGGGCCGAGTTCGGTAAGCCTTCGGGCAAGCCCCCGCTCGTGCTCCTGCACGGGTTGAACGATTGCTACCTCACATGGCGCGCCATCGCTCCGCTTCTTGCGACCGACCGGCTCGTTCTCGTCCCGGATCTACCCGGGCATGGCCTCTCCGGGCGCCCCGATGCGAGCTACGAGCTGCGCTGGTATGCGCACGTCATGGCTCGATGGTTCGAAGCCCTCGCTCTCGACGGCGTTGACGTCGTGGGGCACTCCTTCGGGGGTGGCGTTGCGCAGGTTCTGTTGCTCGAATGTCCTGGGCGCGTTCGGCGCTTGGTGCTCGTTTCGTCGGGCGGGCTCGGTCGCGAGATCGCGCCATCACTCCGCCTCGCCGCGATCCCTTTCGTGGTCGAGCGTCTCGGTCAGCCGTTCATGGGTCCGGGGACGCGACTCGCGCTCAAAGCGACGGGAGACGTGCTCTCCAACGACGAGATCCGGGCGCTTGGCGCGATGAATGCGCAGCGCGGTTCAGCGCGCGCGTTCGCACGGACCGTGCGCGACATCATCGATTGGCGCGGGCAGCGGCACACGTTCTTCGAACACACCACGGAACTGTCGCATCTGCCGGCGATTGCGGTGTTCTGGGGGAACCGTGACTCCGTCATCCCTCCCGCGCATGCTCAGGCGCTGGCCGGAGCCGTGGAAGGGGTTCGCGTGGTTCTGTTCGACGGATGCGGGCATTACCCCCACCACGAACAACCGGATGCGTTCATGCTCGCGCTCCGCAACTTTCTCGACGATCCGGCCGCGCCCAAAGCCCGTTTGCGCGAAGCGCGCGCCGAGCAGCCGCGGAGCCTTCTCTCCTCGTGGCTCGCGCCCTCACGCCCGCCTCTCCTGTGGCAGAAAGGCGGCTCCCACCCGCCCCTCGGGCGATCGACCGGGGGCGCCGCGAGGGGCGCGGATCGGCCCAGCGAGGCGTCGAGCAGCGCCTGACGTCATTGCCCATGGGCCCCCTCGCGCCGCGGGCAAGCGCACCCGACGCGTCGTTGGCGCTCCGCCTCGACATAGCCGCGCGGAACAGAATGGCCTCGTGGACGAAAATCCCTTTCTGAACCTCGCGGGACCTCGGACGATGGCGGCGACCGGGTCGACCCGGCCTTAGGGCGAGCAACCCGAGGCTGCGATCTGGGTCGATTGCGTCGCCGCGCTGTAGAGAGAGAGGCCGAAGCTCCCGCCGAAATTCGTCATGTTCACCTGATCGCCCGCTGCATACGTGTGCGCAAGGATCGACGACGGTCCGAAGTGCGTCGCGCCGTCGGCGTCGATGTAAGCGAAGCTGACGCCATTCGTGTAGAGCAAGGCGACCCCCACGCCGCCGATCCCGCCCGTGTCGTCGTTGATCGCGTGCCCGTTCATCGCGTGGATGGCTCCCGTGAAGTTGAAGCCCGAAAGCGCCGTCGGGCCCCCGTCCGGCACGACGATCCCGGCATCGGCGGAGGTCGGGACGAAGACTTCGGCGACCCCGCTCCCATTGTCGTAAATGTAGACGAATCCGTTCGCCGTGGCCCCAGCTGTCACCCAGTCCGGGTCGGCGGTGGGTATGGCGACTTGCACGGCGCCAACCAGGTTGCCGCTCGTGTCGAGCACAGTGAGCCATGGGTTGTAGGACGAGCTGAGAAGAGCCACGCCGAACAAGTTAGGCCCGGCCGCGACGCTGCCTTGGTCCTCTTGGAAATAGTAATTGGGTACGGTGGCGCTCGCAGTTTGGGTGGGTACGGGGTCCGTGCCGCCCGCCGCCTTTCCGTTGGGTCCAAAGCTCTTGGTCCCAACGAACCATGAACCGTTGACCACGTACTCCCAAGAGAACACGAAGGCTCCGGTCGGCACCGACCATGCGACGTGCGGTTGGCCCGTGATTTCGGCGCTTTCGATCTCTGCGGTCTGTTGAAGCGAGACCCCGGCCGGTCCTGCGTCCGGCGAGGCTTCGAGAAACGCCCCATAGAGGGACACCTGGGTGCTGCTGCCGCTCTGGTACGGGTAGCCGCCGCCGTAGTTGAAGGCGAGCGCAATCTGCCCTGTCGGCGCCACCGATGCGCTTTCGAGGGCGAAGCCGGCCCCGGCCGGCGCGGTGAACAGCGGCTGCGCGGGGCCCATGCTACTCGCGGTCGTCGGATCAAACGCCTGCACATAGACGAGATTGACCGTGCCGGCATCGCCGCTATCGCCGGCGTCGCTGCTCGGGCCCGGTCCGGCATAGCCGCTGAAAATGAGCAGAGTCGTGGCGGTGCGCACTCCAACCCCGGAAGTGAAACTGGCGTTGGAGTCTCCCTGGGCCGTGAGCCCGAACTGCGTCTGGGCGCTCGGGCACACGTTCACCGAGATGGTGGCATCTCCCCCGTCGTTTCCCCCCACGCCGTTCCCGTCGCCGGCGCCCTCGGCCTGCCCGTCCCCCGAGTCGCTTGCCAGCGCGGCCGGGGAGTCAAGGCCCGCGTCCAAGGGACCCCCGTCCGCTGGAGGGGGAGCGGCATCGCCTCCGTCGGGCGCCGCGGTGGGTAGCGTGACGGTGGAATCGGCGGCCGCATCCACCAGGACAGCGCCGTCCAGTGCGAGGATGCCCGCTTGTTCGAGGACCGGTTGATCGGCGGGGTCGCTCGCCTGGTAACAGAGGGCCCGATCCGCGACCGAGACGCACACCTGCCCTCCTGGACAAGCCGCCGTGTCTTGGCAGGGCATGCGACACTCCTCGTCGGTCGCGCAAACCTCGCCTTCCGCGCACGCGCCACCGCTGCACGTGGACTCCTGCGGCAATTGACACACGTTGGGTGGGCCGCCTCCGGACAGGCTCGACACGCACCGATCGCCGTTCGTGCAGTCCACCGCCGTTTGGCATTGAGCGTGGCATCGTGAGAAAACGCAGACGTACGGCGGGTTGCAATCGCTATTGAGCGAGCAGCTCGCCGAGAGGCCGGCGCCGGAAGAGCTTTGGCAGCTCACCGCGGCCGTGACTCCGCCGAGGATGCCCACACTGCACAACGCCCGTAGGACCGAGCGACCGACGCTTTTCGAAACCCTCATCAACCCCTCCGTGCCGTCGCGCATGCTGCTCCGCACAATTGACCTCAAGCGTCGCACCCGTTAGCCCTCGGCTGAACGGCTGTCAACGGCCCGCGACGCACTCGAATCCCCGGCCATGGCGGGGCATAATGACACGGTTCATGGTGCGTCACGACCCCATTCCTGACCGGTCCGCCGTGCCTTGCACTATCCTTGCGATGGCGCTCGGCCCAGAGGATAACGGCTTGTGCGCGCAATGAATGCGGCCGGACGGAAAAGGCTCATGCGTGTACCGATGGCGGCGATTACCGTCGTTTCGGTCGTGCAGGGATGCGGCAGAACCGAGCTGCGCGACGTCGGTGCCGACGTTGCCGCGACCTCGAACACGACGAGCTCCGGTGCCGGAGCGATCGCGTCCACGAACGGCTCCTCGAATGTGAGCGGATCGGCATCCACAGCTGGTGGATCGAGCCTGTCGATCGCTTCCACGAGCAGCTCCTCGATGCGCCATGACGGCCACGGGCGTCTCGAACATCGCGCCGGTGGGCACGGCGAAGCTCGGTGCCGGACTGTGGGGCCATTTCGATTTGGCGGGCGCAGCCGACCTGGACGGCCACAGCGGGGAGTCAAGAAAATCTGCCGATGAACTGCGTGAACTGGTACGAGGCGTACGCGTTCTGCATCTGGGACGGAGGCTTCTTGCCGAGCGAAAGCGAGTGGGAGTACGTCGCGGCCGGCGGCAACCAGCAGCGCGAGTATCCGTGGGGCTCGACCGATCCGGGAACGGCGAACCAGTATGCCGTTTACGGCTCCTACTACTACGACTACGCAAGCTCGATCGCGCCGGTCGGCACGGCGACTCTTGGAGCGGCGTACTGGGGTCAGCTCGACATGGCCGGGGAGGTCTTCGAGTGGAACCTGGATGGGTACGCCCCGTACGTCGATCCGTGCACCAACTGCGCCTACCTGACACGAACCGCCTACCGGGTCATCCGGGGCGGCGGCTTTGAGGCCTTTGCACAGACGTTGCTGTCGCCGGGGCGCCATTTTTACGGCGGGCCCCCGACAGGCCGCGACCCCAACGTCGGGATCCGATGCGCGAGAACGCCATGAGCGAACCGGCGGACCCGGTTGCGAAATACGGTCCGCGTACAGCGAGCCTCGGCGTTCGTCTTCCGAACTCCGCGCGTTGCGGTAACGTCACACAAGCCACGGACGCATAAGGTCTTCGCCGTGCGAGGAGGATCGAGAAGCACGATGAAGTCGACGACGCTGGCGGCCGCTCGTGTGGCCATGGCGCTCGCCGTGGTCGGCGTGACCGGATGTTCCGAATCGTGCTCGTGCCGCGGCAGAGACCGTTCGGCGATCGGTTCGGCCTCTTCGTCGACGGGCAATTCGATCGGTGCGTTCGGCGAGCGGCTCCCGGGAGCACCGTCGATCGACGCGGAGCTTGCGAAAACGCTCGAGGCGAAGTGGAGCGCGCGGCCCCCGGAGTACACGCCGCGCACGCGCCATCTCCGCAAGGACGGGTCGCCGAAATACACGAACCGCCTCTTCTTGCAGTCGAGCCCGTACTTGCTGCAGCACGCCCACAATCCGGTCGACTGGTACGCGTGGGGCGACGAGGCCTTCGAGGCGGCGCAGAGGCTCCATCGCCCCGTGTTTCTCAGTGTGGGCTACTCGACCTGCCACTGGTGTCACGTGATGGAAGAGGAATCGTTCGAAGACGAAGACATCGCTCGGTACCTCAACGAGAACTTCATCGCGATCAAAGTCGACCGCGAGGAGCGCCCGGACGTCGATGCCCTGTACATGCAAGCCGTTCAAGTGCTTTCCGGCACCGGCGGCTGGCCGATGAACGTGTGGCTCACGCCCGACCGCAAGCCATTCTACGGCGGGACGTATTACCCCGCGCGAGCGTTCTCCGGTTTGCTTCACAAGGTCGTCGGGTTCTATCGCGAAAACCCCGGCCGGGTCGTCCAGAGCGCCGGCCGCCTCACGGACAAGATCCGCCGGAGCCTCGAGTCGCCGGATCCCGGGGGCGGTCTTGCGCCCGAGTCGGTTCTCGGCAGCGCGGTCGCCCAGGTTCGGGCCGACTTCGACTCGACCGACGGCGGGATGAAGCGCGGTCCGAAATTCCCCAGCACGCTGCCCATCCGGCTCCTCTTGCACTACTACCGACGCACGGGCGACGCGCAGTCTCTGAAGATGGCCGTTTTGACGCTCGAGAAGATGGCGGCCGGAGGGATTCACGATCAGGTCGGGGGCGGTTTTCATCGGTACTCGACCGATGCGCATTGGCTCGTGCCGCACTTCGAGACGATGCTCTACGACAACGCGCTTCTCGCTATGGACTACTTGGCCGGATACCAGGTGACCGGTCGGAAGGACTTCGCGGCCGTGGCGCGCGACATCGTGCGATACGTGCAGCGTGACATGACCTCGCCGGAGGGCGCGTTCTACTCGGCCACCGATGCGGACAGTCTCGGTCCCGACGGACGTCGCGAGGAGGGGTGGTTTTACACCTTCACGCCCGCGGAATGGACCGCTGTGCTGGGCGAAGATCGCGGGCGCATCGCGGGCGCCTACTACGGCGTAACGGATGCCGGAAACTTCCACGGGCGCACGATCCTCAACACGGCCGCATCGGCAGAGGACGTCGCCAAGAATCTCCAGCTTCCGGTTGACCGAGTCACATCGGTCGTCCAAGAGTCACGGGACCTCCTTTACGCGGCACGCGCAACGCGCCCGCGCCCCGCTCGAGATGAGAAAATCCTGGCGGCGTGGAACGGTCTGATGATCTCCGCCTACGCCCAGGCGGCGCTCGTGCTGGGCGACGCGGATTACGCGGCCAGCGCGACCCGCGCAGCCGCATTCGTCCTGACCCAAATGCGCAAGGATGGCAGGCTACTCCGTAGCTTCGAGGACGGAGCGGCGCACGGCGACGCCTTTCTCGACGACTACGCATGTTTCATCGCAGGTCTGCTGGATCTCTTCGAGGCGACCGGAGATCCGCGCTGGTTCAAGGAAGCCCTCGGCCTCGATGAGGTTCTCGCGCAGCATTACGAAGATCCGCGTAAGGGGGGCTTCTTTCTCACGAGTGACGATCGTCCGAAGCTTCTCGCACGCGAGAAACCAGCCCTCGACGGGGCCGAGCCCTCGGGAAACTCCGTCGAGGCACTGAATCTGCTCCGCCTTCAGGAGTTCACGCTTCCGGATCGGCGCTTCGAACCGCGCGCCGACCGCACGCTCGGCGCGTTCAAGGAAACGTTGGTCGGCAACCCGCTCGCGCTGTCGGAAATGCTCCTCGCGCTCGACTTCCGATACGACGCTCCGAAGGAGATCGTCATCGTCACGCCGAAGGCGCGCGACGAAGCCGCACCGTTTCTCGAGCGGCTGGGCAGGACCTTTCTTCCCAACCGGGTGCTTTCGGTCGTCACCGACGAATCGGATCAAACCGAAGAGGCCGATCTCCTACCCGCCATTCGCGCCAAAGTGGCCCGTAAGGGCGCCGCGACGGCGTACGTTTGCGAGAACCAAACGTGCGACCTGCCGACGACCGACCCAGACGTCTTCGGTCAGCAGATACGTAAGGTTCGAGTCATCCGGTAAGACGGCGTCGGGTGTACCTCGAGAATGCGCGTCCCGGAGCGCAAACTCGTCACATCGAACGGCGCCGTCTCGACCGACGAACCATCCAGCCGATCCCTTCGTGAGAACGTCAAACCACCGCGTCCTTGATCGCTTTCACGGGCCGCGCCTTCACGCCCTTGCTCGCAGGCTTGGCCGCAAACTTCTGCTTCTCTTTCGTAAAGGGATTGATTCCTTCCCGCGCAGGGCGCGCGGGCTTCTTGACCACGACGAACTTGGCGAATCCCGGCAGCACGAAGATACCGTTCTTCTTCAGTTCCCGATGACCCACTTCGACGAGCGTCTCGACGACTTGAGCCACTTGTTTTCGGGAAAGCCCGTCGCCGATGGTCTCGGTGACTTCTTGGAGGACCGCACTCTTCGAGAGGGGTTTCTTCTTCGCCGCCGTCGTCGTCTTTGCCATGTTGCAATGTCTCCTTGGTCGCAAAGAAAAGCGCCACTGGTGGTGCTTGGTCAAGACAAACGCCACGAGCGGAAGCCTTTCTTCGCTTTCGGTCCCTGCCGCGGCCGAATGGATCTCGAAAGGCCGGTTCGTGCACGAGGGGGACCGGGCCTCGTTGCCGTGTGGCTTGAATCCGGGCACGGCAGAACTCGAAAGGGTGCGTATCGGGCACGACAATTGCTAGGCTGTGCGCGGCCAACGAACGGAGGCCCCTTTGAAGTCAAAAACACCGAATTCAATCGCTCTCTTGCTTGGGGCGGCCACGATCGGTTGGGTCGACGGGGGCTGTAGCCCGCCCGCCTCACCGTATCCGGACGTCACGAGCTTCTGCGCTGCGAAGGCGAAGGCCGAATGCCAGGTGGCGCTCGTGTGCGCCATCGATCAGGGGGCCTGCGCCGAGTACCGTGCGGGTCTTTGCGAGCAAGACGCGGCCAACGCCATCGCTTCCGGCATTCGCATGTACGACTCGGCGAACGTGCCGGCATGCCTCGCCGTTTTGAATTCCGCCTACGGAAATGAGAGTAGCAAAATCCTATTTGATCAGCTGTTTGGCAGTGGGTCGATTACCGATCTGTGCGAACGCGTCTTCTCGGGCGGGGTGGTCAAGGACGATCCGTGCGAGAGCGACTACGATTGCTCCGAAGAGCTCATCTGCAGCCCGGTGTTGCCGGGCTCGGCGATGAGCATCTGCGCTCCCGCCACCGACTTGACGGCCGGCGCGTATTGCTCCGATCCCGGATCGGTATGTCCCACGGACACCTATTGCTCGAACAACGGCGGAGCCTACGAATGCCAACCCTCGGCGGAGGCGGGCGCCCCGTGCAGTTCAGCGCCGCCGTGCGTCAGCACCGAGCGGTGCGTCGATGCCGTGTGTACGGGCCGAGCCGCGGCAGGCCTAACGTGCGCGACCAACGACGATTGCGCGCCCGAAGCTCCCTATTGCGACCCCAACGCGGGAAATATCTGCACGATCGGGCTTACTTTTGCGGCCGGATCATTCGACTGCAAAGCGTATCTGCCTGGGGGGCCGGGTGCGGCCCCGGACGGTGGCTCCGACGCTTCCGGGGACTGACCGAACGAGGCGGTGGCGAGGTGCCAGCGTTCTCGACCCGACCGGGACCTATCCGGGATCGGTGCCGCACACAAATCGGTTGGATGGGGCCAAGTGAACTAGGCTCGCGCCCGGATGCTTCCGACCTTTTCGCCTTTCCTGCGAGCCGCTCCCATAACCATGGTTGCCGAACCTCCCCTCGACGTGCGTGAACCCCCCTTCGGCGAGTTCGACTTCAGCTGGATGAACGGGAGCAACCCGCAGCCGCCCTCCCTTCTAGGGATGGGGCCGCTCACCTGGTCGCTTTACGTCGACACCTACTTTGCCTGGGACTTCAACCATCCTGTCGACCACACGATCTTTCCCACGACGGTCGCCCCTCGTCACGATGAGATCTCCCTGAACCTCGCCCACATTGGGATCGACGTGACGGGTCTCGACGGGCCGACGGGCCGTCTTTACCTGCAATACGGATCCATGGTCGAGACGATCGCGGGACAGGACACGACGACGACGCGCGGCTTCTTTCTGACCAACCGCCTGATGCAAATCGTGCAGCAAGCGGCGGCGGGATGGCACTTTCACGCTCTGCACGGCGTGAACGTGGAGCTGGGCATTTTCCCGTCCTACCTCGGCCTTGAAAGCTATCTGCCGGAGGAGAACTGGGCCTACACGCACGCATTCGTGGCGGACGCCACGCCGTACTACTTTTTCGGATTCCGCGGCCAAATCTTCACCTCTGCGCGCATGAAAGTCGAGCTTTGGGTCGTCAACGGGTGGCAGACCTTCGGAGAATGGCACGAAGGCCGGGCGGGCGGTTACCTGTGGAATTGGCGCCCCCATGACTGGTTGTCGATCGTCAACTCGCTCTACCTTGGCCAGGAGGCTGAGGGCGATCCGGATTCACTGCGGACCTACTCGGACAACAACGTTCAGTTGCGCTACTACCACGAGGCCAAGAACCCCTTCTTGCGTTCGCTCGCGTTCTCGCTCGTTGCAGACATGGGCTACGAGCATCGGGGCAACGCGCCTTCCGGGCCCGTGGGCGGCATTTCTCTTTCGCATCGCTGGGAGTGGACCGAGCGGTGGAAGAGCACGCTGCGCGCGGACTACTTCTACGACAAGACTCAGGCCATTTCGCCGAAATTTCCGGTCGGCTCGGTGTACCCGTGGAAGGGCACCGACCCGTTCGCGGCCGCTGGACTCTCGACGACGCTCGACTTCTGGCCGAGCTCCTGGCTGGTCACGCGCCTCGAGGCTTCGCATCGCCTCGCGAACCAACCGCTATTTAGCGGGGCAGGGGGGATTACGGGGCCTGGCGGGCAGCTGCCAGTCAATGCGGCGGCGGCGGCGACGTTCACACCCGACTTGCGGCGGACGGACAATCGCATTCTGTTCAACGTTACGCTGAGGCTTTGAGAGGGTCTCCTTGTTTCTGCCTCCAGATGCTCCCGATGGCCCCGCCGGTAGAGCGGGTCACCGTACCAACCTACCCGACGGACCGCGATGGCAACGTCGGGTTCCGGTGCGCCCGGATACCGTGACAGGCCCGGCGGCGGGGCCCCGATGGCGCTCGTTCCATCGACGGATTTGGCAAACGGAGTCTCCTGCCGCCTGGGTCTCTTCAGCCCCCCGGATACCCCTGACGCACCCGCGGGATTGCCATGCGTCGACGAAGTGCTAGAACCGGCTCAACCCATGAGGTGGGCAACGGTCGGGTGCGGATGCGCGGCTGTCCTCGCATTTGCGTCGATCGCGCAGGCCGTCGATGTGGACGGCAGTTCTGCGGGCTGGCTGGGTGCGTTTCATCCCGAAGCGGCGGCTCGGATGACGTACGGCCCGTTCAGCCGCATGGCCTCGGCCTTCCCCTTGGCGAGTGGCGGCATCGGCGTCCGCGTCGGACTGTCGTATCTCGGCGTCTACGGTGGCTTGTCGTACATGGACTACTTTTCGGAGGGAAGCTGCCTCGACAGTACCGGCCTTAGCTGTGGGTCGTCGCACGGGCGCTCCTTCGGTCTCGAAGGCGGCTACAGTCGTACTTTTTTTCGGATGGTGATGGTTCGCGTGCAATTCGGCATCGGCGACTACCTGATGACGAGTGAAAGCACGAGCATGGCGGCGTGTGCCGACATCGCATGCTCGACGCCCCTGACGATGTCGTCGCAGTCTTCGACGAATAGCATTTACCTTCAACCCGAAATTCTGCTTGCGCTGACACTGGGGCCCGTACTCGTGGGTCCCGACGCGAGTCTCTTTTATATGCCCACACCCGCCGTTTGGGACGGGACCGGCCGGTCCTTTGCGGCGTTCATGATGGGCCTGCAATTGGGTATCCGGCTGTAGTGGCGTGAGCGCAAGAGGGAAGGGGTCCCGAGAAGTCGCTGGAGGGCGTGTCTCGGTCCCCGCGGGCGGGCTTCTCGTCGTAGGCTTTGCGCCGCGGGCTGCGTCTCATTGGGTCGTTCGAAGTCGTCTTGGACTCGGACGCCCATGATCGGTAAAAAGGGCCCATGTGTACCCAAGGGCCGGGGTCGGGTTCTGTCGCCCATCGTGCGCGACGACTCGGTTTCCCCCGTCGCATAGGGCTGAGACCCTACTGTCCGGCCGCTGGGCTGCGGTCGGCGACACCTCGGGCCCCTTCGCCGGCGAAGTCGTCGTATGATCGCGTAGAATGGGTCGCTTACGCGCTGCGCTCCTGGGTGCTCTCTTCACGCTCACTACCGGAGCTTGCGCCGGCGGAGCCTTCTCTCTTGCACCGCCCCCGCCGGAGATGGACGGGGGCCCCGATGACTCTGGGGCGCCCGTCGATGCATCGTCAACGGACACCACGGTGGTCGGTGACGCCGCCGCCGACGCTACGTTGTCCGAGGGTGCTCCATCGATCGATCCGGACGCTGCCGACGCTACGGCGCCCGAAGACGCGGAATCGATCGGGCCGGACGCTGCAGACGCCACGGCGCCCGAAGACGCTCCCGCCAACCATCCCGATGCTGCCGATGCGGCGCCGCCCGAGGATGCTCCGTCGAGCGGTTCGGACGCGTCCGGCAGTGACGCCCCCGTCACCTCGCATTGCGGCAATTCTCATGCCTGCGTGCCGGCGGTGCCGCCGAACTTCACGGGCCCGCTCGAGCTCTACGTAGGGACCGACGCGGCGCCGCCATGCGGGCTGGCTTTCCAGGCACAGACGATCGACGGAAACGACCTGCTGAGCGCGCCTGCGGCCACGTGCGGCTGCGCCTGCGGCCCCGTACAGGACGCGGGCTGCGCGACGCCGTCGATCGCCTTCTCCACGCTCAAAGACTGCGCTACGGCGTGCGCGAGCGCCGTCCCTCGAGCGGGCTGCTCGACGGTCACCGCAACATCGGCTTGTCCAGCGACGGCAGGGATCTGGATGACCGCCGCGGCCCCGGCCGTTGCGAGCGGCTCGTGTCCACCGGTGCCGACCAGCACCGTGACCGCCGCACAGTGGGGCGAGAACGCTCGTGCGTGCGTTGCCTCGGTGGTCGTAGCGGGCACGGACTGCCCCGCGAGCACCGTGTGCGCCCCGGTTCCCGCGACTCCGTTCCGCACAGCCACGTGCGTCGCTCAATCGGGAGACGTTGTCTGCCCGTTGACGGACTATACGGTTAGGCATGTCTATTACGGTGGCGTCGACGACCAGCGCGGCTGCTCTGCGTGCACGTGCGGCGACGCCACCGGCACGTCGTGCAGCGGAAGCGTTGACGTCTACGACTCGGCCGACGCGTCCTGCTCAGGCTTCGACACCACGTACCTACTGCCGTTCGCGTGCGACCCGATCAATCAGGGTCCCGCCGACTTCCGGGTCAACCTGGCTCTCACGAGTGGCTCGTGCACGCCCAACGCCGTATCAGCGATCGGCGCAGCGACACCGATCGAACCGACGACGTTCTGCTGCACGCCGTGACTCAGTGCCCCCCGCAATCAGTCCGGCTATGGTTCCGAGTGACCGAGCACTGCGAAGGCTCGTCCGTCCCAGCGGATGCGGCACACCTCGCCGTTCGCGAACGGCGCGGGCAACGTCCCCGTCGCGGCGTGCACGAACGCGCGAATCGCTCCGCCGTGGGTCACGACAACTGCGGCGGCGCCCTCGTACGCGACCCGCTCAGCGACCTCCGCGATAGCGGTCGTCATCCGTGCCGCGACGCGCGCCGTATCCTCGGCGTCCGGCGGCGGCCGCCGCTCGGTGACCCAGAGGCGCCAGGCTTCGGCATGCCGTTCTTCGCACTCTTCTCGCGTGAGCCCTTCGAAGCATCCAAACGATCGCTCCCGCAGCGCCGGATCGACATACACCAGCGGTACATGCAGGGCGTCGGCCACGACACGCGCCGTCTCGCTCGCCCGCGCGAGATCGCTCGCGACGACGCCCGCCACCGCCACCCCTCGTAGCGCCCCCGCGATCGCAAGCGCCTGAGCACGCCCAGCCGCGTTGAGCGCCACGTCGGTTTGACCTTGCCACCGCCGCGCCGCATTCCAGTCAGTCTCGCCATGGCGCACGAGGTAGATCAATCGGTTCGGCATCGTTCACCTACCGTGCGTAGGACGTGCGCATTCTAGCACCCTCTCTCCGATCGAGCCGAACCTCGCGCCCGCTCTTGCGATTGCCGTCCGCTCACGGCAATAGTCCTCGGCAGCAGAATGAGGGCGGCTGGATTCCACACGCGGATGCGGGCGGCGACGGCCGCGACATTGGTCATTTCCCTCCAGGATGGCTGCGGCGGGAGAATCGAGCCGCTTGCCGCCAAGTCCGCGTCCGAATCGGAAGGCGGCACCAGCCAGAACGTGCCTGCATCCGGCTCCACTGGTTCGGCCTCGAGCGGCTCGGGTGCCGATGCGGCCACCACGAGCAGTTCCTTGGCCACGAGCGCTTCGGGCGCGAATGGCGCTAGTGCGAGCGTTCCCAGTTCGAGCGCCTCCGGTTCGAGCGTTCCCAGCTCGAGCGCTTCCGGTTCGAGCGTTCCCAGCTCGAGCGCCTCCGGTTCGAGCGCTTCCGCTTCGGGCTTGTCGACTTCCGCGAGTGGTTCTTCCGCTCCAACGAACGGGCCGCCCAGTTGCCAGCCTGGAGGTCCGGGCATGACGAACTGCGGTCCGGGAGGAAGCGGGAACGAGAGCTGTTGCACGAGCTTGGAGGTGACGGGAGGGGCGTACGATCGGACGTACACGAACAGCGGCACGGGCCCGACGGGCGTGGCCGATCCGGCGACCGTGAGCACATTCCGGATGGACAAATACTTGGTCACGGTGGGTCGTTTTCGGCAATACGTGAACTACGTAACGGGTAGTACGGGCGCGCCCCCGGTGAACGGCAGCGGGATTCATACCCACCTGAACGGGGGCCTGGGCCTGGCCAATAGCGAGAGCGTGGGGACGTACGAGACGGGCTGGGACGCGACCGACTGGAACACGTACATTGCGACGGGACCGGGCGCGGCGAGCACGTGGAACGCGAACCTGGCCTGTGGGCCGAACTACCCAACGTGGACGGCCTCGGCGGCTAGCCAAGAAAATCGACCGATCAACTGCGTGGACTGGTACGAGTCGTACGCGTTTTGCATTTGGGACGGGGGTTCTTTGCCGAGCGAAGCCGAGTGGGAATACGCTGCAGCGGGCGGGAGCCAGCAACGTGAGTATCCGTGGGGCTCAACGGATCCGGGGGCCGCAAGTCAGTACGCCATCTACGGAGACGACTCGGAGATGGACTGTTACTACCCCACCGGCACGTTGGCACCGTGCACGGGCGTGGCGAACATCGCGCCGGTGGGCGCGGCGCCGCTCGGAGCGGGTGAGTGGGGTCAGCTGGATCTGGCGGGGGAAGTCTGGGAGTGGAACCTGGATGGGTATGCCCCGTACGTCGATCCTTGTGCCGATTGCGCCTATCTCACGACAGGCGCGAGCCGGGTGTTCCGGGGCGGCTACTTCTACGGCGCCTCGGCGCTTTTGCTCCCCCCGTATCGCTACGACTACTCCCCGACGTACCACGACCCAGGGATCGGGTTCCGCTGCCTAAGGACGCCATGACCGCTGGCCGGCATTTGCGAGAGGTGAGCGGCCGTTCGTCGCAGGGTTCGTTCGTTCGGGTCTTGCGGTCTCGTCGATGAGTCACCGCAAGCAGGCGCGATCGTGGCCAACGGGACCCAAACCGCGGACGATTCATCGCCTTTGCGACTCGCCTTCGTCCATTGGGCGAATCGAGAGTGAGGCGGGCAACCCGAGCCTCGATAGCGCGTTGCACGATGCCCAGGTAGGCTTTTGGCCGAAAATGCACAGCCGTTTTTTGGTCCCTGGCTTGGTCGTGGCCTTGGCGGCATGCGGATCGCACGGCGACAAGACCCTGGGGCACGCGAGTTTGCCGCTTCTGACGTACGAAGGAGGCCCTCTGCTGACGGCGCCCGCAATCGTCACGGTGACGTTCCCTGGCGACCCGATGGCCGCGCAACTTGAAACCTTCGGTGAAACGGTTGCGTCCTCGGGGTGGTGGGACGGGATCCGGGCGGGCCTGTGTGCCTCGGGCGGACAAATGTGCGTCGGCGACGGCCCGCCGGGCGCCGGCGTGGAACTGAGCACGGCTGCCTCGATGCAGTACACCGATGCGACCCTCCAGGCGTGGCTCGCGAGTGCCATCACCGGTGGCGTATTGCCCAAGCCGGATGCGAATGCGACATCGAATACGGTATACGTCCTGTACTTTCCAAGCACGACCACCATCACCTTCGACGGCGTCGACAGCTGCGTCGGCTTCACCGGTTATCACAATGCGATGCCGTTCGGGTCGCAACAATTGCCCTACGCGGTCGCCATGGAATGCGGAGCCATGCCTTCGCTGGTTCCGAACGTGGCGCCACTCACGGCGCTCCAGAATACGACGATGAGCGCGAGCCACGAGATCGTCGAAGCGGTGACGGACCCCATCGCCTTTACCGGTTGGGTAATCGACGAGACCAATCCGAACAACCGAGGCTGGATCGACATGACGGGCGGCGGGGAAGCCGCCGATATGTGTTTCGATGTCCTGGGGCTCGACCAAGACGAAACGAGCGATGGTGCGTTTTCGGTTCAGCGGATCTGGTCGAACGCCCAAGCGGCCGCCGGAGAGGACCCGTGCCATCCGCTGTTGCCGGACGCTGACGTGTACTTCAACGCGGCGCCGAAGCAGGCGTTCTTCGTCGTCGGCGTCGGCGAGAGCGTGACGTTCGAAGTCGACGCGTTCTCGTCTGCGCCGATGGGGGACTGGACCTTGACGGCGCAAGACTGGAGCGACCCGACGACTGCGTATCTGAGCTTCACGCTTGCCGGCGGAATCGAGACCGAGGCAGGTCCCGAGATTCAAGTGAGCGACGGCTCGCAGGTCCAGGTGACGATGACGCTTCTGCGAGATCCCGGATCGCTCGGCTTTGGCGAGGCCGACGGGATGCTCATCTCAACCTCCGGTAGCGTCGCGGATCCGCAAGCGGGTCATTTCTGGCCGATCGCTGTGATGTCGCCCGCCGACGCCGCCGATGCCGGCATCAACCCGGGCACGAACTCCAAAAAACATCGTTCGCGGACACGCTTGGCACGTCCCGTTCATTCGCCTCACGTGGAGCCAGCGCGATGAACGTGCCCGCGCGTCTCCAGTCAGCGGCAAGAGGGGGGCGCTCGCGGCATCTGGTCGGCCGGCGTCACGCACGACGACAGATTGAACACGAGGAACTCGAGCGCCGTCTCTTGCGGCGATAGGTCGCCTGTGGCGCACTCATCCGGCACGGGCAGACCGGGGTCGTCGTTCGACGCTGCACCGACGTGCATGGCCGTGTAAACGACCTGCCCGCACTGGCTCGGGGTTGGGGCGTCGAGTGGCGTATTGAACGAGAAAGCCTGCGAAGCCCCCGGCGCGCTCGCGTCCGCGTCCGCCACGAGCCAGGACTGGGACGCTGTATTGGCCGGCGACAGGTCCGCGTTGTCACGCGCTTGCTCGACGGCAAGCTCTCCGTTGGGAAGCAGCGAGCCTACCGTGCCGAGCCATTGTGCGAGCGCGTTGCCCTTCGCGAACGGGGCTCCGTTCGGGAGAGTGGTCGTCACCACCGTGTCGATGTCACCGATGTTGCCCATGCCGGGCAGCCACGTCGCCAGATTCCAAATCCCGAACGGTCCGCTGTCGAACCAGGCGTAGTGGAAGTGAGACGCAAACACGCGACCACCGGACGCCGCATAATCGAAGAGCGCCTGCTGGTTCATGTTCGACGTCTCTTGGCCCTCGCAGGAAAGAAACACCATGTCGTAACGCTCGAGGTCAGCGACGGAGTCCCAGAGTGCGCTCGCACTGCTCGGCGCCGGATCGGCTGTATTGGGCGCACTCTCCCCTCCAATCTTTCCGGTGCCCTGAAACACGTGGATCCGCCCGGCGCCCAACGGGTCGCCCGTGTACTCGCTCGCGTCGACGCCGATGCGTCGAAACAGGCACTCAAGCGTGTCGGAACCGCCTGTCGAGATGGCGATGGCAGGGATGTCACCTTCGCTCTGGTTTTTTGGCAAGGTGAGCGACCCGTCCGTAAGCGGGTTCTGCTGGCAAGCTACGACCGTGGGAATTCGGAGCTGGCGGCGCCATTTGCCGATCTGCAGAACCAGCGGCACGTCGTTGCCCGATGGCACGTCGTTCAGAACGAAATGCCCGGCTGCGTCGGTCAAGGTCGTGGCGATCGGGCTGCCGGTGTATAGGTCCGAGCACGAGTCGCACGTCGCGCCCGACGGCAGGGGAGCCGGAGCGCTTCCAGGCACATAAACGACTACGTTGTAGAGTGGATTGTGCCCCGCCGGGTCGTAGACCGTGCCGTCTAGCGTGGTCGACTGGCCATCGCAGGCGGGCACCAGGCTCTGCGCTGGGGTCGCGCACGCTGGAGGCGCGTCGTCAAAGAGCAAGAGGCCCGTTCGAGCCCCACACGAGCTCGCGACGAGGGCGACGGAAACTCGGCCAAGGAGCAAGGCGTACGATCGGCGAGTCCCCATTGGGCGCGAGTATGCCTCTCGGTCGCGGCTTGTGCGAAGAGGCTCGCGCTCGCATTCGACATTATGTGCGTACAACCGATCAACCGCCCTAGCGGAAGGTCAGCGCTCTCGCGTGGCGTGTCGTCGCAATCGTGCGCTGCCGACAGACCCGTGCGCACGGGCTCGACCGATCGGTCGGACCGGGACGCGCTCGGCTCCGCGTCGCTCCGGAAGGGAGCCGTAAGCGTCCCCGATCGCCGGGTGGAGCCGATTGAGCGCCCGAGAGCCCCGCACCGACGACGCCCAAAGCCGCACCCGCGGATCGCCGAACCGACCCCGCCAAGGAAACGCCAGCCCTTGTGGTAGGATGGCCCAAGTTCTCGGGCGAGCTGTCCGTGGCCCGAGGCGAGAAACGAGAGCGATGCGCGCGCGGACGCCTGTCTCGCGGGTCGGGCAAGGGTCAGCCGGGCTTGCGAGTCGGGGCTTGCAGGGCCACCAGGCCCGATGGATCGGGGTACCGCGTCTTCTCCCATTCAACCCGTGGACCTGCCGCACGTACCGCGAACACTGAGGTCGCTGAAGGAAAAGTGATGGACAAACGCATGGTGATCGGTGGCACGGTGGTGGTTCTCGTGGCCGCCGGCGTGTGGGTGTTTCTGGGCACGCAAAGGGACGATGCGACGACCGTGGGGACTCGTGCCGCACCGCCACCAAGCGCTTCCGCCTCCGTCCCGCTCGCGAACGGATCGGCTCGCTTTCGCGTTCAGGACAACGGAACCGCCACGTTGCTCATCGATGCGCCACTCGAGAAGATCAAGGGGCGCTGGACGAAGTTCCGAGGCGCGATCGACTTCGACGTCACCGATCTCTCGAAGAGTCACGGCGAGGTCGATTTGGATCTGGACGATCTGAAGACGGAGACGTTCGGCGACAAGGACAAGGACTCCAGGCAGACGGAGCACGCTCACAACTGGCTCGAGATCGGGGCGGACGCCAAGGAGCGCGACATCAACCGCTGGGCGCGCTTCACGTTCAGTTCCCTCGAATCCGCAGTTCCCGCCAGCCTCTCAGACGCGCCGGATCAGAACGGCGCGCGCATCCTGAAGGTCGTCGCCAAGGGCGACATGTGGTTGCACGGGGTCACGTCTGCGAAGACAGTGAAGCTGACAGTGGCCGTCAGCGGGCCGCCGTCGGCCCCGACCGCCATCCAGATCAGCACGGACGAGCCCATGCGCATTTCCATGAAGGAGCACGACGTGAAGCCCCGCGACGTCGCCGGCAAGTTTCTGGACGGCGCGCTCGAGAGGGTAGGCAAGAAGATCGACGACGTCGCGCAGATCTCGCTCGACGTCTCCGCGTCGCGCACTGCTGGACCCTCGGGCGCCGAGGCACGCACTCCGTGAAACGGCTCTCAACATCGCAACGGTGTTGTCCACTCAACAGCCCATGTTCACGACCCCACCCACGGCGCCTCCTGCGGGCGGCCCGACGACGACCGTAACGGTGACCCACGTCGCGGGCGGCGCCGAGAATCTCTCCCGTTCCGGCAAATCAACGCGCAAACGGCGCTCGTCTAGGCGACCTTCTGAAACGAGAAGGTCACTCCCAAGGACGGTAGGCTCCTATTGGCCGACGATGATGGGGGCGCCGTAGAGGGGACGGATCGAGATGTGATCCTCCACGTGGGCATCGATGGGGGCGGCAGAGTCGACAGTTGCGCTCGCGTCGTCGACGCTGGCGTCCTGGGCCTCGTTGGCGTCTGCAGCGACGGCAGAATCGAGATGGGCGCTCGCATCGTCGGCGCCGGTGTCTACGGCCACGTCGCCATCGGCAGGGACGGCAGAATCGCGACGGACCCGCGCGTCGTCGACCCGGGCGTCGAGAACCACGCCGGCATCGAAAGGGGCGGCAGAATCGAGACTGCCGCTCGCGTCGTCGACGTCGGCGTCCACAGGGATGTCCGCATCGTTCCCGAACGGCGGCAACCCGTAGGGGACGGCCAACCCTTCCTCGGACGAGAAGGGGCTTCCACACGCCGCGGTGGCGGAGAGCGCTCCCACGCCCAAGGCGTAGAGAGCCGCGCGACTCAGACGCTTGGCCGGCGACGGTGGTGGTGGCAGCTGCCGAAACGACGCCGGCAACTCCGCCCGGCAAAATGGACACGCCGGTTCATTGACCCGAACGTGCCGGGCGCATCCGGGACAAGCAGCCAACGGAGTCCGGGTCACGTGCGACCTCCGTTGAATGCAGGCTCGACGAGCATTCCGAATGCGTCGCGCTGGACCGGCGTTCCGGAGGCAGGGGTGACGGTGCCTACCCGCGCGCACGGCCCAGACCACGCCTCTCGCATGCCTGCGCCCGCACTCTCGATCGCGCGGGGGTGCGAGAAGGAATTGTTCTCCGGCCTGCCGACCGTGACGACTCTCGTCCACGAGCAGTCTCTCATGCGCTCCTCGGCATTGAAATCGCGCTCCTCGCCATTGAAATCGAACCTATTCCCCTTCAAGCACAGCACGTTTCGCGCCGCATGACCATCGGTCCAACACCGCTTCCTTTTCAGTGCCGAGCGGCCGCCACGATGATCCGGGTGAAAGCGGACGGCACAGAGTGGCGCAGGGATCCGACGGCGAATGTGTCTTCGGGCCGAAACGTGCGGGTCCACGCGCGTGGAGCGCTCATCCAGTCCTCGACTGTTTCGAAGCTCATCCCATTCAAGTACAGCACGTTCCAAGCCGCGCGACCATCCATCCGAAAGACGGCGGACGACTGGCAGACGCGCGCGGCCCATCCGGAACGCGGGGCTACGCGGACTCCGAACGCACGATAGCCCACCCTCGCGCGCTGCCGACGTCGGGGGCCGTCGAGGCTCGAGATCGTTTGCGTCATGTCCGAACCTCTCCCGATCGGGGCTCTCCGGCGGCTCTAGAAGGCGACGCCTGCGCACCTTTCTACCGAGGAGATCCAGTTTGGCATGGTGCACGACCTCGTAGACGGCTACAGACGCTCTCCAGGAGATTGAACATGGCAGTCAAAACAGCACCCACGCAGACCAAAGCAGCTTTCGTGCGTTCCGTGGATCCCAGGTTGTCCGCCAGGGACGTGGTCGCCAAGGCCAAGGCGGCTGGGATCACCCTCACAGACACCTACGTCTACAATGTTCGCGGGGCGGCCAAAGCCGCCGCGAATGCCAAAGCCACCCCGAACAAGGTGACCGCGAAGCCAGCGACACCGATCAAGACATCCGGTGCCCTGCCGGCGGTGAAGAACGGTGCGAGCACGTACTCCGTCGAATCCCTGCTCAAGGCGCTCGCGGCCGAGATCGGTCTCGGACGAGCGTCCGAGATTCTGGCGGGCGAAAGGGCGAGGGTCCAGGCCGTGCTCGGGGTTTGAGCCGGGCCGCGAGCGCAGTCGCGTGCGCTCATCCACCTCGGTCCCGGGAAGGTCACAATGCCGCTCGCGGACGCGCCATGCGGGTCGTGCTTCGGCAGGCGCGTCGATCGCTTCGGCGTGCAGTGGAGAGTCAGCCTGCCGAATGCCGCCTGACGTCGGGAACGCCCTCACCGGCGCCCGGCGCCCCCGCTCACCGCGGCCGCAGCATCTCGAAGCGATCCCGAGTCCGACAATACCCGTTGGGGCTCGCCATGCGCCCCACGGGATGAAACAGGTCGCTGCGAATCCGCAGCTTTTCCATGTCGATGAGCTCTTCACGCACGTGCAAGCGTTTGACGAGCCCGATAACCAGTCGATTGTCCCCGATCTGCAGGGTCCCCCATTCGGCGCACTCGAGGCTCGCGGGTGACTCGGCGATGCGCGGCGGGCGCACGACGGAGGAAGGAAGCGTTGTCAACCCCGATCCGTGCAGCTCGCTCACCCCCGCGGGCAGCGACGCGGCCGTCCGATTCATGGCCTCGGCCACGTTCTCGTCCACGAGATTGACGACGAAATCGTGCGTCAACCGCACGTTGCGGGCCGTGTCCTTGGGCGTGCCGTCGTCGCGGTCGCCCGGGCAGATGCCAACGATCGGCGGGGACGCGCCGAGCAAGTTGAAAAAACTGAAGGGCGCGGCGTTGACAATGCCCTCGAGATCCACAGTGGTGACCCAGGCGATCGGCCGCGGCGTCACCAGGGAGGCCAGCATCGCGTAGGCGCGACCAGCGTGTGCTCCATCGAGATTGAGCTCCATAGTCATCGCGCACTTTGTCGCGGCCGAGATGAAAGGTCGAGTCGCAACACGCTCCGCATTCGTGCAGCCTAACGCGAGAGACAGCGGCAAGCTTGAGCGCCAGCGCTTCGGCCCTTGCAGGGGCGCACGCCGTCCATCATACTCTTGCTATTGAAATCGACTTTCAACGTCAGGTACTTGCCCGTCCTCGCCTTGCTCGGCGCAGTCGCCGTCGCGCTCGGGTTTGCCCTTCTCAGACCCGCTGCCGACACCACGAAGACAGCGGGCAGCGACGCTCAGCAACTCGTCGCGATCCTCCAGTATCTGGAGTCGGACTACCCTGCGGCGGTCGCGTCGATGGATGCCGGCGAGCTGGCCGAGCAGCGCTCTCTGTCGGCGGAGGCGAGGTCAACCGCACTGCGGCTCCGGGGCGCGGCTCGATTCGCCCCGCGCATCGCTTCGCTCGACGAACGCGTTTCGCGAAGTGAGGACCCGGTTGGCGTGAGCGCCGATTGCGCGTCGCTGGTCGACGAGCTGATCGCCGCCACCGGGCTCTCTCGTGCACCGTCGGCACCGCCCGATCTCTCCGAAGGCGCACGGCTCTTCCATGAGAACTGCGTCACTTGCCACGGCGCCACAGGTCACGGAGACGGAGTCGCGGCGGCCGCCTTGGTGCCGAAGCCATCGAACTTCCACTCCGACGCGGTGATGGACAGTCTGACCCCCTATAAAGTGTTCAATGTGATCCGCTTCGGAGTGAAGGGCACGGCGATGGTGCCGGTCGGACACATCGACGAAGCGCAGCGTTGGGCTCTGGCCTTCTACGTCTTGACCCTGAGGCAGCCACCTTGCGACCACTCGCCTCCCGGCGTGACGTTGGACGACCTCGCGAATCGGTCTGACGCAGAGCTCGCGAGGGCGAACGGGGTTGGCGAAGTCGCCTGCCTCAGGCGCAAGCCGTCCCAGCTCGACGGTCCCGCGCTCGTCGCCACTGCGCGCACGAGAGTGCTGCAGGCGAAGATCATGGCGGTGGGCGGAGACGCGCGCGGCGCCGAGAGCGCCATCCTCGAAGCGTACCTCTCGGACATCGAGCCGGCGGAGCCGTGGCTTCGCGCACACAATGCGGACGTCGTAACACCTCTGGAATCGTCGTTCGTTGCCACGCGTGCGGCGTTGCAGCAACGAGACCCACGCGCGGTCGAGGAGGTCAACCGACTCCTGGCGCTGCTTGACCGGGCGGCGGGGGCCCCCGTGGCCAAGGCGACCGCGGTCTCCGTATTCTGGTTTGCGCTCCTCGTCATCGTACGAGAAGGCTCTGAGGCGGCCGTGATCATCGCCGCGCTCCTCGCGGTCGTAAAGAAGCGAAAGCAGTTCTCTCGTGCGCGTTTGGTCCACGCGGGCTGGCTCTCAGCGGTGGCCGTGGGCGCTATCGTGTTCGCCGCTGCCCACAAGGTCCTTGCCGGCGCAATGAATGAAAGGCTTGAGGGGTGCCTTGCGTTCGCCGCTGCCGCGATGCTGCTTCACGCGGCGCTGTGGCTCAATGCGCGAACGACGACGCGACGCACCATGGGAGAGCTCCGCGGCCGCACGCACCATGCCCTCGACCGAGGCGCGCTGGCCCTCTTCGCGATCGCGTTTCTAGCGATGTTCCGCGAGAGCTTCGAGACGACCGTCTTCCTCGAAGCGCTGTCGGTCGACGCCCCCTCGGCTGTCGTCTGGGGCGCCGCCGTGGGTGCAGCGTTGCTGCTCGGTCTCGTCTTCGCGGTCAGTCGCTTGGGGTTGAGACTGCCGATGAAGCCACTCTTCCGTGTCTCGACCGGGATGCTCGTGGCGACCGCCATCGTGCTGCTGGGCGAGGGCATCCATTCCTTCGAGGAAGTAGGCATCCTTCCCTCGAGGCCGACGCGGTTCATCCAAATCGACTTCTTGGGCATCTACCCCGACCGGATTGGCCTCCTCTCGCAACTGGCGGTTGTCCTCGCACTCATCCTCTGGCAAGGGGGGTTTCGGGACCGCTCGATGAGCGTTTCGCGACTCGGCGAGGCAACCCATCCGGGCGAGTAAAGAGGCTGCCGCATTCGGCGAGCCTTGGCGCTTCGGTCGGAGCGCCGTGACCGTTCAGTTGCGGCGGCCCGCGGGCGCGCGCGCGGCCCAGCGTGCGCGAGCCTTCTCGCGCTCGCCCTCGCGCGTCCGTGTCGGCGCGCGTGCCGTCAGGCCGTGGACCAAACGCTCGGTCACGCCAGCCACTTCGCGAATGGCTTCCTCGAAGACGAGGCGGTCCGCCTCCGACGGTTTGTTCAATCCGGTGACCTTCCGGACGTACTGGAGCGCGGCCGCGCGGATCTCGTCCGGCGTGGTCGGGGGGTCGAAGTTGTAGAGAACCCGGATGTTGCGGCACATGGGCTAGGCAGGATGCCAGACCGAGCGATGGTCGCCCATGGGTTCGTCGATGCGATTCGCTCGCGAGCGAGCGTTCACATGGAGCAGGACGCGGACGTTCGTGAAGCCCTTCGACGACCCGGGTGACCGAGGGAGTTGCCGCCGCGTGGGTCGTTTTCGGGCACGCCGTCCACCGCTTCGCGGGGTCTCAGAGGCGGCCCCGTTCCTCGTAGGGGGAGCGCCGCCGAGCGGACGAAGTCGGGCTCGGCGACGGGCCCTACCGCGCGAGTGGCTCAGGGGCAGGTTGTGGCTTGCGTACGCCGGTGGCTTGAATCCGGGCAATGTCCGGCGTGCTAAGCTGTGACCCGCCGAAGAGCATGCGCACGAGTGGCGGGCCAGATCGCTGGACAACGCTGAGCCGACGGCGCCTTCACACTTCTTCATGATTGGCCGCGACCGATCTTAACAGTCCGGGTCCACGTTCTTTTGTCACGGACGCCCCGCTTGCTGTTCCACCCGAGGGCGCCCCGAGGAGAATAGGTCACCATGTTCGGTTTTCTAATCGGTACGGTATGCCTCATCGGCCTCATCAAGGTCGCGCGCCACGGGCGCGGCTGCGGCCGCTGGGGGTACGGGGGTTACGGTGGCCCGTGGGGCCATTCCCATCACCACGGAGGCTTCGGTGGCTCCGCGCGCCGCGGCGGGTTCGGACGAACCTTCTGGCTCCGTGGCGCCTTCGAGCGCCTTCAGACGACGCCGGGTCAAGAGAAGGTCATCGTCGAAGCGGTGGACGAGCTCACCGAGATCTTCCGCAAGGCGCGCGACGAGTTCCGAGCGACGCGCGGCGACTTCGCCGGCGTATTCCGGAGCGAGACAGTGGACGAAGCGTCCGTCTCCGACATCTTTTTGAAGCACGACACGACCCTCAGCGAGACCCGTCGCGCGGCGGTCGAGGCGATCCACAGGATCCACGACGCGCTGACTGAGAAGCAGCGCGCCGAGGTCGCCGACTTTCTCGAGAACGGCCCTGGTCTCCGTGGACGCGGCTGGGGTGGACGCGGTTGGGGCGGCGGTCGCGACGGCGGCCCTTACCGCGACCAGTGGGCGTGAGGACAAAACCATGAAACGTCTGATCCTCATTGCAGTCCTCACATTGGGAACCGCGCTCGGCTATGGCGCGGGCTTTGCCTCGATTCACCGCTGCCACCTGCGGAGGGAGGCGTGGGAACGACACGTCGCCAAGGTCTGCCTGGACGCCGCGAACGGCAAGGGCGACACCACCTCCGCCCCGAGCGCAGAACAGTAGTCGCCCGCACGGGTGCGGTTTTGATGACATTGGGAGTCATGCCCTCACGCGTCTTGCTTATCGACGACGACGCACGACTCTTCGATCTGCTCGCGAGCTACCTCGATCAGAACGGGGTCGCGCTCAGTCGAGCCCCGGACGGAGCGAAGGGGCTCGCGGCGCTCGGTGCGTCGCCGTTCGATGCCGTGCTTCTCGACGTGATGATGCCCGGCATGGACGGCCTTACCGTCTGCAAGAAGATCCGGGAGAGGAGTCGCATCCCGATCATCATGCTGACGGCCAAGGGCGACGAGACCGACCGCGTGGTGGGGCTCGAGCTCGGGGCCGACGACTACGTCGCCAAGCCCTTCAGCCCCCGCGAGCTTCTCGCTCGCCTCCGGGCCGTGCTCCGCAGGGCTGCCCCCGACGCCATCGCCGAACGCATCAGTGTCGGAAACATCGACATCGACGTGCCCAGCCGGCAGGTGCGCATCGGCGGGGGCGCTGCGGATCTGACCGGCATCGAGTTCGACATCCTCCTCGCGCTCGCGCGCCGCGCTGGACGGGTGGTACCGCGCGACTCTCTGCTCAGCGAGGCGGGCCGCAGCGACGTTACCGTCAGCGAGCGCACCGTTGACGTGCACATCTCGCACCTTCGTCAGAAGCTCGGAGACGATCCGCGCGCGCCCAAGGTAATCAAGACCGTGCGGGGCATCGGGTACGTGCTGGCCAAGGACGGACCGTGACGTGTTCGCGCCCGAAACACCGCTACCCAAACGGCCGCCACCGCTGGGAGCGCTACCGCCACGCAATGAGCTCCGCGGGTTGGTACCTGCGGCGAAACCTTCACCGCCGCATTTTCTTTCTCCTCGGCGCCTCGATCCTCGTCACGGCTCTGGTCATGATGGCGCTGTCCTATTTCGCGACCCCCGACGCCAACTGGCACCGGGAGGCAGCGCGCGTTCGGTCGTTCGTGGCGGGCGAGTTCGCCCTCGTCTGGAAGGACCCGAGCGCGCGCGACGCCCTCGCCAAGCGCATGGCGGACGAGCTCGATCTCGATCTGACCTTGAAGAACGCCGACAGCCATACGGTCCAGGCCTTCGGGCCCGCTGCGTGCAAACACCCCGCAGCGACCGTCCCGATCGCCGCGGGGGCCGAGACCATCGGGTTCGTCGACGTGTGCTTCGACCGCGCGCGCGGCACGCGTCCGTTTCAGTTCGTCGGCGCCCTCTTCGTCTTGTGGGTCATGCTCTGGGGGGCTTCGGGTGCCCTCGCGCGACGGCTAACCCGCCCGTACTCCGAGCTCGCCCGCGTCGCCCGTGAGATCGGGGCGGGCAAGCTCTCGAGCCGCTTCCAGCTCCCGTGGCGGCGCGGCATGGACGAGGCGAGGGTGCTCGCCGACGCCATCAACGACATGGCGACGCGCATCGAGAGACAGATGGGCGACCAACGCGAGCTACTCGCGGCCGTCTCGCACGAGATCCGGACGCCGCTTTCGCGTATCCGGCTCGTTGCGGAGCTCCTGCGTGGCGAGCTGGGTGCGGGCAAGAGCGCGGTTGCCGCGAAGGCCCTGGACGAGCTCGACCGCGAGGTCATCGAGATCGACGCGCTCGTGAGCGAGCTGCTCGCGAGCTCGCGTCTCGACTTCGCGGCGCTGCGCGTGCACCCTCTCGATCCCGCCGACGTTGCGACGCGCGCGCTCGATCGTGCCGGGCTGCCGGCATCTCTCCTCCAGCTCGACGTCACCGCAACGAAGTTCGAGGCGGACGCCACGCTCGTGGCCCGCGCGCTCGCCAACCTCCTCGCCAACGCAAACGCGCACGCGGGGGGGGTGGACGCGCTCCGTGTGCGCGAGGCGGACGGGAGGATCGTCTTTGAGGTGCTCGACCACGGACCCGGTTTCGCCCCCGGTGAAGAGGCGAAGGCGTTCGAGTCGTTTTACCAGCGTCCGGGCGCCGAGGCGCGGGAGAAGGGTTCGCTCGGACTCGGGCTCACCCTCGTCAAGCGCATTGCCGTCGCCCACGGGGGCACAGCGTTCGCGGTAAACCGTGAGCGCGGCGGCGCGAGCGTGGGAATACGGCTCCCGCGAGCGGCGGTCGCGCCATAGGCGCGACCTCGACGCCGCGGAATTTGCGCTTAAGGCGCCGCGGTTCCTACGGCGGCTCGCCCGACGACTCCTACTGCGGCTCACCCGAAGACACGCCCTTCGGGAGCATCACGACGCGCCCGAAGGCCGACCGTCCCTCGACATAGGCGTGCGCCGCGGCGGCGTCGGAGAGCGCGAACGTGCGGTCGATGACGACACGGAGCTCGCCCCTGGTGACGCGCGCGATGCACTCGGCGATGACGCCGTACATCCGCGCATGCTCGTTCGCGAGCGAGGCCGTGAGGCTCATCCCGATGAGCGAGGCGTTCAGTCCCCAGAGCGGGAGCTGGTTGAACGTCCCGAAGTCGCGCCCTGCGAAACCCAGGTTGACGATGCGGCCCCGGTACCGGAGACACGCGACGCTATCCTGGAGCGTCTTGCCGCCCACCGGGTCGACGACGAGGTCCACGCCGTCCTTGCCTACGGCCCTGGCGACGGCCTCGTCGAGTCTCGACGTCCTGTAGTTGATGCCGTGCGATGCCCCGAAGTCGCGCAGGCGCGCGAGCTTTTCGTCGGTCGACGCCGTCGTGAGCACCTCCGCGCCAGCCGCCTTCGCGAGCTGGATCGCCGCGAGCCCCACCCCGCCACCCCCCGCGTGAACAAGGACGCGCTGACCCTTTGCGAGCCGGCCCAGCCCGAACAGCGCCTCGTGCGCCGTCCCGAAGGCGACCGGGACACACGCGATGGTCGTCAGATCGGCGCCGGCCGGCACCTTCCACGCCGTCGCGCCGCGCACGGCCACCCGCTCAGCGTGAGAGCCGTTCGGCCCGACGAATACGACGCGGTCGCCCACCGCCAGGCCGCGCGCGTCGGGCCCGCACTCTCGCACCGTCCCCGCGCCCTGGTAGCCGACAATGTGCGGCCGGTCGGTGAACGGCGAGCGTGACCGGTGCAGCGTGTCGCCGCCCTCGAGGCTGATGACCTCGACGTTGACCACGACCCCGTCCGCGGGGCACTTCGGGTCGGGCACTTCCTCGTACTTGAGGACCTCGGGCCCGCCGTTCTCGTAGTAGACCGCAGCCTTCATCGCGTCCTCCGTCTGCAGAGGTCCGATGCCGCCGCAACGAGGCCGTTGCCCAGACCCCCCGGAACTCGCTGCGCGTCCCGCCTGGATGATCCCGAGCGTCGCGTTCGAGTGCGCATGGCCTAAGTCATCGAATGAGCCGGGGCTTTGCCCGAGTACCCGCTGCTACATGGGCCTGCGACGAGGGTGCGCCAGACGACCCACGGTCGCGCGCGACACACGAAAACCGGCCACGGCAAGCAAGTCTTGCCCAGCGCTCAGCAGGTCGTCGGCATCGACGGCTTGCTCGAATTGCTCGTCCGAAATCGAGTCGAGCGCCCCGCACGCATACGTTCGGGCCATGGCCAACACCCCGTTGACCATGCCTTCGCGCTTGAGCGTTCGCGCCGCATTCAGGACGCGGACAATCGTTCGCTGTTTCGCGTCGCCGTCACCCTTGACGGCGAGATAGGCGCGGTACATGCGGCCGACTCTCTCGACCTGACGAGGAGTCGCCTCGCCCGCTTCGAGCGCCTCGACATAGTTGGCGACCACCTCTCGGAGCCAGCGGGCCTGCTGCAGTGCGATGCCATCCGCGACGGCGGGCGAGCTCAGGGAGGAGACGTTCAGCGAGGATTTGGCGGCCATCGGTGGATTCGTCCTGTGATGTCGAGAGCCTTAAAGCGTAGCGGACGAAAGCCTTTCGTCAGCCCCCTTTTGCCGGCCATCGCAAGCGCTTGCAGCGCATTTTTCCGGCACGATGGGCGTCTCGAATCGGTCCGAGTCGCCGATTCGACGCGCGAGATCGCGAAAGGCGCTTTGGCTCGACGCGTGGCAAGCCTGCAGAGAGATGGCACACTGGCGCGCGTGAGTGCACCGAAACCACCCCTCGCCGACGAGCGATACATCAACCTCGAGACGTTCAAGCGCGATGGCAACGGCGTCAAGACGCCCGTTTGGGCCGCAGCGCTGGACACCAAGCTCGTCGTGATGACCGCCGGCGATGCCTTCAAAGTGAAGCGCTTGCGGCGGGACGCGCGTGCCCGTGTCGCTGCGTGCGACTTCCGCGGGAACGCCCGTGGTCCATGGCTGGAGGCTACGGGTCGAATTCTCGAGCGCCAAGAGGACGTAAAGCGCGCGCACGCTGCGCTCCGGGACAAGTACGGCTGGCAGATGGCCATGGGGGATTTCTTCGCGCGGATTGCGGGAAGGATAAAGAAGCGGGCTTATTTGGAGATCACGGTAGCGGCCATGTCCGGGGCCACGTCCTGACCGGAAGTCGGTTCACCGAGAAAAGCCGCCGCTCCCGCGGCACCCGTGGCGACCGTGCGAGAGGCGGCCGAGCGCGGAACCGTGCAGGCTGGCAGTCGTGTATGAACTGGAGGCTCGTCTTCTCGCTGTCGCTCTTCGGCCTCGCGATGGGGATCGCGACAGTGTGCGTGATCCGGGCGAGCATCGAGCCCGCACTCTGGCTCGTCCTCCTCGTGGTTTGCGCCGTTCGGATCGCGAAGTTCACTGCGCCCCAGCACTTTCTCCAGGCGTCTGCGTGAGTCTCGCCAACGGCGTCTGGATCACCGCCCATCTCGTGTTCTTCGTCGTTTATGTCGCACGTCAATCCGCGCGAGGCGGCGATGTCGACGTCCATGTCGTCGCACCGCCTGATGATGCTCGCGGTGGGCCCGGTGGTCGGCTCGTGTCGGGGCTGGTGCTGGGGCTTCTCGCGGACTTCGCCAGTCGGTTCGTCCAGCCGGCGACTGCGTAACGCGGTGACGCAATTGTGTTAAATGGGGTATTGTCCGTCGATAATGCTGTTGATGTATTTTTCAATGTTCGTGTAGCCAGTATTATCGAAGTCGCCCGTCGCGTCGTCCGGCGAATTGGGGTTGAGGCCGTACCGCGACTCCCAAGCGTCCGGCATGCCGTCGCCATCGGTATCAAGTGGCGGCGTGCCGCCCGTGAGCGTGCCGAAACCGCCGTTTGCAAGCCCCGTCGCGGTCGGGGTTGTCCATAGTTGTCCTTGTTTGCCTAGTGACGTGACGTCGGCGACGACCAGGGCGTCGACCTGGTCGCGAGAAAGAGACGCGCCCGCATCCGCGATGACCGCGGCGTAGGCGTCGGTCGCGGCAAGGGCCGCGGGAAGCGGCATCGTTGCCGCCGACCACGAGGCGGCGAGGGCGACTGCGCCGGCCGGCAGGCCGAGGGCGGTGCCGTCGAGCGTGCCGTCGGCACTGCTGTCGAGGATGTTGCCGCTCAGGTACATCGGCTGATTGTTCACTTGGAAGAACGCGTCCGAGGGCGTTGTGGTCGACGGCCCGGCGATGAACACGTTGCCGATCACGTCGTGGGAAAACGTGCCCGCGGTGTTGCCCGCTGTGTAACCAAGCTGGTAATTGTAGATCACGTTGTTTACGTATTGCGTATTCGCTTTGGCAAGCGGAGTGCGATTGTGTGCATTGGCGAAGAGGTTTCGGTACCAAGTGTACGGGCCCGTCTCCGTGTGGGCGGCAAATTGCTGCCCGACCGGGTCGGCCGTGATCGAATGCTGCACTGTGATGTTGGTGGCGCCGACCGAGTCGATGTTGTTCCACTGCGCGAATTCGATCGACACGTGGTCGATGATCACCGTGCTCGAGCTCGCCATGTTGACTCCGCTCCGCTCGAAATTGGGATCGGATCGAGTGCAGGTCGTGCATCCGGGTCGAACGCGAACATAGCGGGCGATGATGTTCGAATGGCTCGAGAACGAAAGCTCGTTTCCCTGGATCGCGATGCCGTCGCCCGGCGACGTTTGCCCGGCGATGTAGATGTCGCTGCTCACCGAAATGGCCGTCGCGATCGTGATCGAGCCGCCCACGTCGAAGACGACGATGCGATTGCCTGCGCTCACCGCATCGCGCAGGGATCCCGTGCCCGTGTCATTGAGGTTGGTGACGTGCACGACCGTGCCGCCTCGACCGCCTGTCGCGACTCGTCCAAAGCCGACGGCCTCGGGGAACGCGTACACGGGCCCGCCGGGGACACCCTTGAACGGTGCCGCGTCGGAGGAAGGAATGATGCCCGACGTGCCGCCCTCACTACTGAGGGTCGGGCCCGTACCCACGGAGGCATCGCTTTCCGGGCCGCCCGTTGGGGTAGGCCCGGAGGGTCCGCCAGCCTCGGAGCTTGCGCTCGAAAAGCTGGACGGGCTGGACGACGTCGACGCCCCCGACCCGCTCGAGCTGGCCGCTGCGGCCGCACTTCCTGTCGATCCGCTCGAACTGGCGGGCGTAGAGCTGGTCGTCGAGCTGGCGGCGCTGGTGGCGCTTGGTGAGGCGCTCGGGGCCCCCCCCGCAGGCGCCTCGGGCGTGCTCCCGCACCGGGCCTCCAGCATGGCAAGCAGGGCAAGTGCACAGACATTTCGTCGCATCGGGGGCTCCGGTCTTCGAGCCATGGTTATGCGCGAAAAGCGCAGTCCGATCATCCTCGGATAAAATTGCACCCTCACCCGAAATGACATCGCGACTTCACCCGCAACACGGTGACGTCCAGCGTAATTCGGCGGCCGCCGGCGAGCCGTTCCGCGGGTGCTTTCGGCCCACGAGACGGCGCGAGGAGGTCCGTGCAATCGACGTTCACGACTGGCCGCCCGACTGGCCCCGAGCCTTGGCAACAAGAACAGCAAGCGGTTGGCCCCACCCAGTTTATCGGGCGGCTCGACGAGCTGATCGGGCGCGGCCAAGCCGCATGCATCCGCGCGCAACGAATGCGGAGCCCAGTCCGCGTCGTCGCTCTCGCCCAAAAAGAAAGGAATTTATCGGTCCTTTTGGTTCTTTTTGGCCTCTCGAGTCATGGGCGCATGCAGGTGGTGCAGTACGGTCAAGAGATTGGTGACCAAGGCGGCGTGTTCGGGGCAGAGAGACGAACGCCATTTTTCCAAGCTGTTTGGGTGGCGCGTGCCGCCGAGGAAACCGGCAACGTAGCCTTGCGCGACCGTTTGAGCGGTCGTGGCGCACTCGCAGACGGGGCAGTCGTTCATGAAGCAGCCATCCCGGACCGAAGAGTTAGCAGCAGTGCGCACTCCGCCCAGAGTTTTTTAGCGCTAGCGATAA
>Ga0187863_10000110_pt1 | contig 72972 bp, 68 predicted proteins | sample June2016WEW_11_1_FD_132975 | JGI IMG/M metagenome (GOLD analysis project Ga0187863, IMG submission 132975) | Peatland microbial communities from SPRUCE experiment site at the Marcell Experimental Forest, Minnesota, USA - June2016WEW_11_10 | ecosystem: Environmental > Terrestrial > Soil >...
CGGCGAGACTCGGTTAGACTCGGTGGTGGTGCAGTTTGAATTTCTTTGTGTGGTGTCATCTGAGCGGAGCCGCGTTTCAGGCGGAGCGAAGGATCTCTCGGCTTGCATGCCTCGCGACCCAGGGAGACCCCCACCCGGCTGAATTGGCCGGGTATCGGGATGAGGCCCCGGAAAGGAGATAGAGCAGCTCTATTCCGTCGAGTTTGACCCCGCCCCTCCCCACGACTAGACTCCCTGTGGAGAAGCCTGCTATGAAATCCTTCCCGCGTCCCTTGCTGTTTTTCACCTGCGTGGCGCTAGCCGCCGGCACCGCTCTGGCCGACGACGACCACTCCCATCATCACGAAGAGCTGACTGCCGCGCAACTCGGCACGGTCAGTTTTCCAATTTCCTGCGCCCCGGCGGTGCAAAAGCCCTTCGAGCGCGGCGTAGCTCTTCTCCATTCCTTCTGGTACGAAGAGGCCGAAAAGGAATTTCAGCAGATTACCGCCGACGATCCCCGCTGCGCCATGGCCCACTGGGGAGTGGCCATGAGCCTCTGGCATCAGCTCTGGGACCATCCCCACCAGAAAATAATTGCCCGCGGCCTCGACCAGGTTCAGCAAGCCGAGAAAACGGGAGGCGCTACCACTCCGCGTGAAAGAGCTTATCTAGCCGCCATCGCCGCCTTCTACGGCGACTCCAACAAACTCGATCACCAAGCTCGCGCCCAGGCCTATTCCAACACCATGAAGAAGGTCTACGAGGCTTATCCCGACGATCACGAAGCCGCGGCTTTCTACGCGTTATCTTTGCTGGCCTCCGAACCGCACGACGACGAAACTTTCGCCAACCGCAAGCAAGCCGCCGCCGTTCTGGAAAAGCTCTTCGCCCTCGAACCCGATCATCCCGGCGTGGCGCACTACCTTATCCACAGCTACGATCAGCCGCAACTGGCGCAGCTCGGACTCCCCGCAGCCCGCCGTTACGCCGAGATCGCGCCCGCCGCTCCTCACGCCCTGCACATGCCCTCGCACATCTTCGCCCGCGTCGGCCTTTGGCAGGATGACATCAACTCCAACCTTGCCTCGATCGCCGCCACCCGCAAGACCGCCGCCATGCACATGGGCGGCGAAGGCCACCAGTTCCACGCCATGGATTTTCTGATCTACGCCTACCTGCAGAGTGGACGCGAGGCCGACGCCGCCCAAGTGATCGACGAAGTCAAAACCATGCCCAGGATGAAATCCATGTATGGCGACGACTTCGATCCCCAAACCAACGCGCTCTCCACTTTCCCGGCGATCTACGATCTCGAACTCCGCCATTGGAGTGACGCCGCGCAGTTGCAAATCGTTGCCGGCGCCCTGGGTGGAGATCAATCGGTGACCTATTGGGCCAGAGCCATCGGCGCGGCCCGCAGCGGAAATCTAGGGCAAGCTCACAAAGATCTCGAGCAGATCGAAGCCATCCGCCAAGAATTCGTAGCCGAAAAGAAGAACGATTACGCGGAAGGAGTCGGCGAAGACTATCAGGAAGCCGCCGCCTGGGTGGCGCACGCCGAAGGCAAAGACGATGAAGCCATCGCCAGCCTGCGCCGTCTGGCCGATAAGAACGACAAGCTGGGCAACGAGCCCGAAGGCGTTCCAGCGCGCGAACAGCTGGCCGATATGCTGCTCGACGCGAAACGCCCGCAGCTGGCGCTGGCCGAATATCAAATCGACCTGAAACTAAACCCCAACCGTTTCAACGGCCTCTACGGCGCAGCCCAGGCCGCCGAAGCAGCCGGCAAGCAACAAGACGCCAGCGAATATTACGCCATGCTGCTAAAAGTCTGCGCCGGCTCTAACTCTGCGCGCCCAGAACTAAACCGCGCAAAAGAATTGCTGGCGCAGAAGTAGACGACGACGACGCGTCGAGTAATCCGCGCCGCCGCGTAAGGTCGGAGCAGATACCGACAGTAGCGCCGGCTGCCGCGAGGGCATTCTGCCCTCGCACCAAGCCACCGAAAGTGGCGCACGAGTTCCACGGATCAGCGAAGGGTGGAGCAGGGCTGCGATAAAGACTCGTCTTGCCTGAAGACTTTAGCCGCTGAGCTACCGACATCGCCTCTGAAATCCAGGCAGCCTTGCTAGGGTTGGAGCAACATTCTCTTGACGACCAACCCCGCCATCATCGCCGCCACACCCAGCAGCGCGTTATACTCCCGATGCTGCCAATACAAATCCCAGGAAAATCCTGAAGAATTCTCTGCTAGAGTTTCGGGCTCCCGATAAAAACGCGGCAACATCCGCGGCACGCGCCGCGCATATTCTTCAAATTCCGGAAACCTCCGCCGCAAAAAATCTTCTTCGCCCCGAATCACAGGCAAATAAATCGCAAAGAACATCGCCACCAGCGCCACGCCCACCCACCAACTGCGCGCCGCCACGCAGAATCCCAACCCCATCAGCAGCGATCCCAAATACAATGGGTTGCGCGTGTAAGCGTAAGGCCCCGAAGTAGCCAGCGCCTCATTCTTACGCACATGTCCCGAAGCCAGCGCGCGAAGCAGAAGGCCGGGCGCAACCACGAGGCCGCCCAACAACATCGATCTCCACGAAGGCCGAGCCAGCCAAAAATAAAGCACCGCAAAAATAAATCCCAGCGGCACCCGAATCCGCCGCGCGATCTGTGACCATTCAGCCAATCTCATCCCGTAGCGCCACCGTCCCGGTGGCTGTCGAGCGGGCGTCCTCGCCCGCTGCCTCATACTCGGGGCTTCGTCGTGCCGAGAAGAGCACTCTCTAAGCCCGAGACGCGAAGCGACGCCATTCATTAGCCCAGCGTGTAAGTGCTGGGAACGCAGGGTCGAAAGAGCGGAGTCCCACAGGGGACGGCACCCCAAAGCAAGCTCGGCCCTCAAACTCCAATCAAACCGCGCGCCGCCCCCACCACCGCATCGCTCCCAATCGCCAGCAATCCCTCGTCCGCCGCCGCCCGCCGCGCATGCGAGGTCACACTCTCTGCGCTCCGTAGAACAACACTCCGCGTCCCGTAAGGCCCGTTGCGCGCCGGATCCGTGGGCCCGTAAATCGCCACCACCGGAACCTGCAAGGCCGCGGCCAGATGCAGCGGCCCGGTATCGCCTCCGACGAACAACCGCGCCCGCCTTGTCAGAGAAATCAACTCCGTGATGCTGCACCTCAGCGCGCGAGCCACACCGCCGCTGGCGTCCTCCGCCGCGCGCGCCATCTCTTCTTCGCCCGGCCCGTAATTGAGAACGGAACGTAATCCCCGATCGCCCAGCTTGCGCGCGACTTCCCCGTAGCGTTCGGCGGGCCAGCGCTTCGCACCCCACCCCGCGCCTGGATTCAAAATGGCAAAGTCCCCGATGCCGGCTTCCGCCAGCCGCCGCTCGATGCTCTCCTCCACCTGCGGGTCGCGAGTCAAATCCCGAGAAACATCCGCAGGCGGCCCGACACCGTGACCCACGAACGACTCAGCCACGGACAAATTCTGCTCGATAACATGCCGGCCCGAGGCCACGGCCTTCCGCGTATACCACAAACTCGCCGCAGACTCTCGCGGCCCCGCCGCCCCATAGACCACGCCCGCCCCCGACCACCGAGCCAGCAGCGCCGACCGCATCGCTCCTTGCAGATCGATCGCCACGTCGTAGCCGGTATCGCGCACGTCATTCCAAATGGTGGCGATACGCTGCAGAGTCGAAACCGAAAGCAGAGATTTTCGCCAGGCCTTCATACTCACGCTATGAACTTCATCGACCAGCGGCCGCAGTGAAGACTTGCATCCGCGCCGCGGAGATCCCGGCGCACACAATAACTCAGCCCATCGCTCTTCGATCAACCAGCCGATGTGCGCGTTTGGAAATGCCTGTCTTAGCGCATGGACCGCGGGGAGGGTGTGGATCACGTCTCCCATGGCGCTGAGCCGCAAAATCAGCAGCCGCGGCATCTTCTTGCTTGCACCAGATTGAACATCGAAACTTACCGTACCGAAACTCTCCGCCTTGGACTTCACGCCCGCCTCGGCGCCAGCCGTGTGCGAATGAGCTCGCTGGTCGAGTGCTCCTTGGCGTCGCCCACGATCGCGACGCGGCCACCATATTCGGCGACAGCATCGCGCTCCGGCACCGAGTCCTCCGTGTAGTCGGTTCCCTTGGCCTGAATATCGGGACGAAGTTCGCGAATCAAAGCGCGCACATCGAGTTCCGGAAAAATCACGACCGCATCCACATCCGCGAGCGCGGCAATGATCTCAGCGCGCTCCTCCGCCGGCATGATCGGACGCCCCTCACCCTTCAGCGCCAGCACCGACTCGTCGGAATTGACAGCCACAATCAGCTTGCCGCCCAGTTCCTTGGCGCCGCGCAAATAGCGTACATGCCCCACGTGCAGCAAATCGAAATTCCCATTGGCCAGAACAATGCGCTCCCCCGCGGCCCGCCACTGCTCGGCAAGCCGGCAAATTCCCTCGCGCCCAACAATTTTGCCCGGATTCATCTGAATGTCGGCATTCGCAATGGCCATCAATGAGGCCGGGTCGCAGGCGGAGCCTTCCCGATCGCCTGCAACAACTCCTCCCGCGAAACCGTCGCCGTGCCCCGCTTCATCACCACGATTCCCCCTGCGTAGTTGGCTAACTGGGCCGCTTCTTCGGTGCTTGCCCCGGCCGCCAGCGCCGCGCTGAACGCCGCAATCACGGTATCGCCCGCGCCGGTCACATCGGTGACTTCGTCCGAGCCGAAAATCGGAATATCCACCGGCTTCTGCCCCTCATTAAAAGCGACCATGCCATCCCGCCCACGCGTAATGAGCAGCGATTGCAACTTCATCCGCTCCATAATTTGTTGCCCCGCCCGCCCCAACTTTTCCCAATCGTGGCCGATGCGATATCCGAGCGCCGCTTCCACCTCGGGCTCGTTCGGGGTTGCCGCGGTAACGCCCGCGTACTCCAGCAAGCGATAGCGCGAATCGAGAATCAAGGGCACGAGCACCACTCTTCGCCGCCCGCTTTGCCGCAAGGCATACACGATCGCCGGAGTCGCCGACCCGTAGCCGTAATCCGACACCAATAGGGCATCGGAAGCCCGGAGATATTCGCGCGCAGCCAGGAATAGCTCTCGCGTCAGATGCCGGCTCGGAGGATTCTCCGGCTCGCGATCCACCCGCACCACCTGCTGCCGCGAGTTGTGCGTCATGCCCGCCAGAATCCGCGTCTTCGTCACCGTGGTGTAACTCTTGTCTTTAAGGACTCCACTCACCGGAATGCGCTTGTGGCGGAAAAACTTCAGCAGCAGCCGGCCTGGCTCATCGTCGCCGATCGCGCCCACCGGCAGCACGTTCACGCCCAAGTCGGCGAGATTGTTCACCGCATTGGCGCCGCCGCCTGGAAGCACAGTGCGTTCGCGATGCTTCAAGATCAGCACCGGGGCCTCGCGCGACACGCGCGAAATCTCCCCAAACACAAATTCGTCGGCCACCAGATCCCCGAGCACCGTGATCGTGACCTTGGGAAACGCCTCGACGATCTTGCGCAACCGCTCGACTTCCTTAAGGTGTTTCGTCATCAGTAATCATGAATTGTGATTCCCAACAAATTCGGATCCCGAACGAATTGGGGAATCCGCCTTCTGCACTCCTCTGCCGTCTGCATTTTCTCACGAGCAGCGGCGGCGCTCTGCGAGGGTGCGCAAGATGGTTTCCACAACGTGATCCGCATCGGCCAGCTCCATGGTCACGCGCACCACCGCCAGCGGCCCCAGCGCCGCAAGGTACGGACCAAGGTTCACCGCATCCTTCTCCGTGGTGATAAAGCCAGTAGCCTCGCTGCGCTTCCGAAGTTGCAGCAAGTCGCGAATATCCTTCTCGGCATAGCCATGATGATCGCGAAAAAAAGCCTCCGCCACCGGATCCACACCGGCAGCACGCAGCTGCAGCAGAAAATTCCGGGGACGCGCAATCCCGCAAAATACTACAGGACGGGATCGCACCTGCTGCGGGATATCATCAATCACGATTCCCCGCCGCACCCGCCACACGGCCTTCCCCGCCAGCGGAAGCGCTTCTGCCGAAGCGCCCCCAGTCAGCACCACGGCATCGGCTCGCGCCAAAGATGGCACCGGCTCCCGCAGCCGCCCGCCGGGCAAGAGTCGATCGCGCGCGTCCTCCGGCGTCACCAGGACGATGTCGAAATCCCGCCCCAGGCCGCGATGTTGAAAGCCATCGTCCAGCAGATGAATCTGCGTCCCGAAGCGTGACTCCGAGAACCGCCCGGCCTCATAGCGATCCTCGGCCACCACTACCGGCGCCTGCAATCGGCGCGCGATCAGCAGGGGCTCGTCGCCGAAATCCCGCGGCAGACCGCCGGGCTCGACCAACAGAACGCCGCGGGTCTTTCGTCCGTAGCCGCGCGAAAGCACATCAAAGCGAACGCCCCGCGCCTGCAATAACTCCCCCAACAAAATCACAAATGGAGTCTTCCCCGACCCCCCCGTCGAAATATTTCCGACGCTCACGACCGAACCCTCGAGCCAGCGCGCAGCCAGCCAGCGGCGGTCGTAGAGCACATTCCGCACTCCCACCGCGCCGCCATACATTGCCGACCATGGATTCCACTTCATGGCCGCGCCAGCAATTCTTCGAGCGCGTTCACGGTGCGCGCAGTCGCGCCCACCTGCGAGCGCATGGTCTCCGCCGCGCGCCGGCCCAACGCCAGCCGCTCTTCGCCATGGTCATTCGCCAGCAGTTCCAGAAACACGAGCGCCAACTCCGCCGGACCGGCCACCCGCACCGCATCCCGGCTCTCGAACAAGCTGACGATGTCGCGGAAATTCTCCGTATGCTGGCCCACCACGATGGCCACGCCATGGTGCGCCGGCTCAAGAATGTTGTGCCCACCGCGCGGCACCAGGCTCCCGCCGACGAAGGCAACGTCGGCCAGGGCATAGAGCGCAGCCAGTTCGCCGATCGTATCCAGCAGTAAAACTCCGCCGGACAAATCCTCGCCATGCCAAACCGATCGCCGCGAGAATCGAATTGACCTCTGCTCCAAAAGCGCGGCCACAGCCGCAAAGCGCTCCGGATGCCGCGGCGCCAATACCATCACGACCCGCGGATGCTGCAGCCGCAAATTCTCAAACGCCTTCAACAGAATCGACTCCTCGCCATCCCCCGTGCTGCCACAAACCAGCACCGGTCCAGCCGCGCTCGCGGCCAGAGACTTTCGCAGCATCGCAACCACCGACGGCCGAGCCGGCACAGGAATATCGAACTTCAAGTTTCCCGCCACCCTCACCCGCTCCTCCGCGGCGCCGATCTCCCGCAAGCGCGCAGCGTCCTCGGGGGTCTGCGCCGAGAACAAATCAACGTGGACCAGCACCCTCCGAAGCAACCCGCGGCAGCGCCGATAGCGCGGCAGCGAGCGATCTGAAATGCGGGCGTTCACGACCGCAATCCGCGCGCCGCCAGCGTGCGCCAGTCGCAAAAAGTTAGGCCAGAACTCAGTCTCGGCAATTACGACGAGCTGCGGCTGGAGCGCCCCCAAATAACCTCGGATGGCAAACGCAAAGTCCATCGGAAAATAAAATACATTCGCCTCGCCAAAGCGCTTGCGCGCCAGCGCCTGCCCCGTATCGGTAGTGGTGGAGACAAAAATCCGATGCCGCGGTAAGCGCCGCTGCAACTCCTCGACCAACCCGGCGACCGCCAGCACCTCGCCCACCGAAACCGCGTGCACCCAGATCGCCGGCTCGGCAGCAGTCGGCAGCCGCAAGCGCGCCGGCACGCGGCCCAACCGCTCGCCCAAACCCGCGCGATACTTGCCGTGCCGCGCCATCTGAAAAATCCAGTAAGGCAGCCCAGCCAACATCGCCAAGCCCAGCGCCACACTGTACAGAAAGCTGTAAAGAGAAGAGATCAAGTGCAGCCATTCTAAACAAAGTTGAAACTGTGAGATGGCCTACCCCGTGAACCTCGGTGTCCCCTGAGTTTGCGATCTTGAGAAAGAAGGCCGCAAGGCAGAACAATAAGGAATACGAGACGTTCTATAATCGGTCCATGAAGTTCGCGCGGAAAGCGAAGCAAGGTTCCGTTCTTGCGGTTGTAACGTTGGCCGCCACGCTTCTGCCTGCGAAAGACTTCGTGAAGCCCGCGGCGCAGCCCGCGAAAACGTATCCCGCGCACGACGATCATGCCAACGAAAAAGTGGCCATCGCCGCCGACCCCTACGACACTACCGAGAAGGCCAAGATCTTCTCCGTGAAGTTCGGCGAGCACGGATTCCTGCCTGTCTTCTTCGTCGTCACCAACGAAGACAACCAACCCATCTCCATCGCCAATATGCAAGTGACGCTGACCACCGCCAACCGCGACAAGCTGACGCCGGCTTCGTCCGAAGACATCTACCGCCGCCTCACCAATCCCCGCACCAACACCAATGCGCCCTTGCCATTTCCCATCCCGCAAAAGAAAGTGAAGGGCACGATCAGCCAGAAGGAACGCGATGAGGTCGAGTCCTCGCAATTCGCCGCCAAAGCTGTCGAGCCTCGCGCCACGCAATCGGGCTTCTTCTTCTTCGACGTGCAAGGCATCGAGGCGCCCCTGGCCGGAGCGCACCTCTATGTGACCGGCGTCGACGACGCTAAAGGTACCGAGCTGATGTACTTCGAGATCGTCATGGCGAAGTAAGTCTCCCTCCGCTTCCAGAAAAAATGGCTCTGAGCGGAGGCTTTATAATCACGGCATATGTCGACCGCCGCGGACACCGCCGTCGCCCCTAACACCACGTACGAGCCAGTCATCGGCCTGGAAGTCCATGTCCAGCTTCTGACGGCTTCGAAGATCTTCTGCTCCTGCTCGACGCGCTTCGGGGCTCCGCCGAACACCAATGTTTGCCCGGTCTGTCTCGGGATGCCGGGCGCACTGCCGGTGTTGAACCGCAAGGCGGTCGAGTTCGCTACGCGGGCCGCGCTGGCGCTGAATTGCCGCATCATTGAAACGTCCATTTTCGCGCGCAAGAATTATTTTTATCCCGACCTGCCCAAGGGATATCAGATTTCGCAGTACGACAAGCCTTTGGCCGAGTTTGGATACATCGAATTAAGACCCTTGAACACCGAGGTCACCGAGGTTCGCAGCGGTAGGAAACGAATTGTGATCACTCGCTTGCATCTTGAGGAGGATGCCGGGAAGAGCTTGCACGAGGGCTTTCCCGACTCCGACGAAAAGACCGCCATCGACCTCAACCGCACCGGCATGCCGCTGATCGAGATCGTCAGCGAGCCGGACATCGCAACGCCCGACGAGGCTTACGAATACCTGACGCGGCTGAAGGAGATCATTCTTTACACCGGCGTCAGCGACTGCAATATGGAGGAGGGATCGCTGCGCTGCGACGCCAACGTGAGCATCCGCCCGCGCGGGCAGAAAGAGTTGGGCACGAAAACCGAGATCAAAAATGTGAACTCCTTTCGCTTTATCCGCGAGGCACTGGTCTACGAGATCGCGCGCCAGATCGACGTGGTCGAAAGCGGCGGCAAGATAACGCAGGAGACTCGCCTCTACAACTCACACGAAGGCAAGACCTACAGCATGCGGTCGAAGGAGCAGGCGCACGATTACCGTTACTTCCCCGAGCCTGACTTGCTTCCGTTAGTGGTCGATGAAAAGTGGGTGGCGGAGATCGCGCAGACTTTGCCCGAACTTCCAGAGGCGCGCCGCGCCCGCTTCGTCAAGGATTACGGCATCACCGAATACGACGCGCAGGTGTTGACGGCTTCGAAGTCGCTGGCCGATGAGTTCGAGGCTGCGGCCAAGGCGGCGAAGAATCCCAAGCGCGTTGCAAACTTAGTTCAAAGCGAGCTGATGGGCCGGCTCAAGGCCAAAGGCATCGAGATCGAGCAGTCTCCGGTTTCGATGAAAGGCGTAGCGGCGTCCGCCGACCTGGTGGAGAGCGGAGCAATCTCCGGCAAAATGCTCAAAGATCTTTACGACCTCAGCTTCGAGCATGGCAAAGATTTTCCTGAGATCTACGAGGAAGAAGGCCGCCCGCAGCAGTCGAGCGACACCTCCGCGCTGGAGAAGATCGTCGACGAGGTTCTGGCGGCGAATCCCAAGCAGCTCGAACAATACCGCGCCGGCAAGACCACCATGCTCGGCTTCTTCGTGGGGCAGGCAATGAAAGCGTCCCGGGGACAGGCCAATCCGCAATTGGTGAATGAACTCCTGACTAAAAAGCTGAGCTAAAGAAAGAGGATAATGGTGCGGTGTGCAGCGTGTGGGACCGGGGTCTCAGACCCGGTCTGGCACGTAGGGCCTCCTCTGCATGTAGCCGAAGTGCGATTACCGCCGTCGCCGAGCGCATCTCCAAAAAGACGATCATCCTCTCTTCGTAACGTGTACTGCAAAGCACCGGTGGATGCTTCCCGCCGTGGCCCGCGACATCGTGTTCGAATGCTGTTTAATGCAGCAAACTCAAACTGCATGCTGGCGTGGTGATGCCCGATCACGTTCAGCTGATCGACTCGCCGTTGCGCCCCGCCGACGGTTGGAGCTATGGCCTGCCCGAGATCATGAAGGCAATCAAAGGACCGGCAGCGTGGCAATCGACCACCTGCTCAATCGCACCGGAACGGTTGTCAGGAGGAGTTCTTCGATCACGTTTTGGGGTCGAATGAGAGTTTGGGGGATAAGGTGGATTACGTTGCGAGAATCCGGTGCGAGCGGGGCTGGTTAGGGTCGAGAGCGATTATCGATGGCTTCGGAAGGGCGAGATTCCTGTCCTTATGACCTCGACCGAGAAAACCAGCGGCCTGCGGCCGCTAACCGGGTCAGAGACCCGGTCCTACACATTCCTGTGTGTGACTTACGTAATCTGATTCGCTGCCTCCGTTCTGGTTACGATGATGCTGGAGAGTTTTCATGAAACTCAAGCTGGACCGCATCATTAGTATTGCTACGCTTTTTGCCGCGGTGGCGGCGATTGTGCTGGTATTGAAGAAGCCGGCTACCGTAGTGCAGCCGCAGGGTCCGGCCAGCGCGGGGCACGCTCAGAGCCTCGATCAAAGGCAGGCTCAAGCGGAATCGGCCGCCCAGCAAGCTCCACCGTCTTCTTACGGCGGAAATTATTTCTCGGCACCGCCGCCGAATCCCCAGCCTGCATCGAGTTCGCCGGCGATTCCGCAAGGGAAAGCCGGGGGTGAGGCCAACTCGGATGCCGTCGGGAGCGCTCTGACAAAAATGCTGGGAGCAGCCGGAGCCGCGGGCGCGGGCGGCCTCTCGCCCGACGCCAACCTGGGTAGCGGAGAGCCCAACATTAAAGATCAGCAGGTCACTTATGAGGGTGACGTGGTTCACGGGCGTTTTCTTACTGAGATCGGCGGGAAAGATGTTTGGGTGACGATCTCCGGACACATGGGATCGAAGGATGGATACGCTACTTTCGAGCCAACGGAATTTAAGGTGGGGGATACGGAAGTGCCGGTTTCGCTGGTGAATCCGCTTTTGCAGAAGAAGTTGGCGGAGCAGAAGGATCGCATGAAGCTGCCAGAGTAGAGCGGCAACCCGCACGACGCAGCGGCCCTGCGGGCCGACCGCTTCCCTTCGTCTTCGCTGTCCAGAAACGGATTGCAGGGGCCACGGTCTGGATGCCGCAGGCCTTCAGCCGTTGCCTTCAGTCGGCGATAAATCTGCCGAAGCGGCGCAACGGCTCGGTCGCTGGGGGGCACGGCAGCATAATCCTCGGCGATCTGAAGAGCCTACCCATGCAATGCCTTCTTCCAACCTTTGCGCCGCAACAGCCGTCTCAAAAGTAGGCTTTGGTAACCAAGAGACTGGTTCCGGAAGTGACTGCCCGAGTTCCCCTTCGTTCGTTGACCCGAGGGGGACCGCAAGGTACGATTTTTGGTAGAATTCACCGGACTTTAACGCGGGTCTGTTTGCCGGCAGCACACGCCGCTTCATTCTTATATGCGAGTTGCAAAACTCCAACTGCAGAGCGTGATTCTGGCTTGCATGATTTTGGCGATCATCGCTCTGGCTGAGTCCTCCTGCCAGACGGCGCAGAAGCAGGTTGCACTATGGCCCGCGGGAAATGCCCCAGCTCTCACTGCGGCCAAACCCCTTCCACTTGAGCCGGCAGCTCCGCAATCTGCACCGGCATTCCCGCCGGAGGTAAAGACTCCGAATCAAACTCCAAATCAGACGCAAACCGAAGCTCCAGCCTCAGACCATGCCACGCCCGCTTCACCGTCGCTCGCGCCCGATCCCATCGCCGACCTTATCACCACTGTCGAAACCCATTTCCAGGTGGGATTAGCCGACTATCAGGCGGGGCATACCGACGCCGCCAAGCAGGAGTTTGATAGCGCTTTCAATGCCATGCTCGAAAGCCAGTTCGATGTGCGCTCCGATGAGCGCCTGGCCAAGGAATTCGACCGCGTCGTCGAAGGAGTGAACCATCTGGATTTGGGCGAGGCTCCCGCCGACGCTGAAGCCCAGAAAGCCGAGCCCGCGCCGATTGACGAAACCAACGGCGTGACCCCGGCGAGCGATCCCAACATCCGGGCGAAGGCGCAGGCTGAATTGAAATCGACCCACTCCGACCTGCCGCTGATGCTCACCGATCAGGTCACGGGCTATATCAGTTATTTTTCGAATCGCGGCCGCGGAGTTTTTGAGCGTGCTTACGCCCGTTCCGGCCGCTATCACGAGATGATGGTTTCGATCCTCACGGAGGAAGGCGTTCCCCAGGATTTGATTTATCTCGCCCAGGCCGAATCCGGATTCCAGCCGACTGCGGTTTCCCGCGCCGGGGCTCGCGGCATCTGGCAATTTATGGCCGGCCGCGGCCAAGGCTATGGACTGCATCGCAGCCCGTGGGTCGACGATCGCCAGGATCCGGAAAAATCGACTCGCGCCGCTGCCCGCCACCTGAAAGACTTATATGGCCAGTTCGGCGACTGGTATCTGGCCATGGCAGCCTATAACTCCGGCCCGGGCACGGTGCAAGCCGCCGTCAAGCGCACCGGTTATGCCGATTTCTGGGAGCTCTACCGCCGCAACGTTCTGCCCAAAGAGACCCGCAACTACGTTCCCATCATCCTCGCCATGACCATCATGAGCAAGAACCTGTCGCATTACGGTTTTGACGACGTCTCGATGGATGAACCGGTCGCCTTCGACAAAGTGATCGTGAATTACCCGGTGGACTTACGCCTGGTGGCCGATTGCGTCGATGCGACCCCCGCCGAACTGCAGCAGTTGAATCCTAGCCTGCTTCGGCGGAGCACGCCGCAGGGCGCCACATTTGAACTCCACCTGCCTGCCGGAACGAAAGAGCAATATCAGATTTCCATTGCCGCGATTCCCGCCGGCATGCGGCTGTGGTGGCGTTACCCCACGGTGCATTCAGGCGAAACCCTGGCTTTGCTGGCGCGAACTTACCACGCAACTCCAAAGTCGATCATCGAGGCCAATCATCTGGTCGGCTCAGAACTCGCGGCCGATGCCAGAGTGATTATTCCGGTGGTCCCCGGCAAGCATCCGGTGAGCGACACGGGCACTTACGCTCGCCGCATCACGCGCTATAAAGTCCGGCGCGGAGACACCGTCGAAACCGTGGCGGAGAACTTCGGCATCCCCGCCCAAACCATCCGCCGCTGGAATGGCCTGCGCGGCAACAGCCTGCAGGGCCGCAAGGTCCTTGCCCTCCATCTACCCGTTACTCCGAGCAGCGAAGTGGCCTCGGCAGCTTCGAACCAGCCTGCAACGTATTCCCGCAGGACAACGCAAACCGCGAGCGCCGGGATTCCCGCCGGAGTTCCCGAAGGCGGGGACAAGAGCGCTGACGCAGATTCGGTAGGACCAGCTATGCAAACCGGCCAGGGCAACGTACTCCATCACAAGGTGAAGTCCGGCGAAACCCTCTACTCCATCGCAACGACTTACAAGACGACCGTCGCGGCGCTTAAGCGTACCAATGGCAACGTGGCCACGCTGCATCCCGGTATGGTTTTGATCGTCGAGCCTCCACGCTAAGAATAAATCCTTCCCGAACGGACGGCTGTGGCGTACAATCCCGGGCGTTGTCGAGCAAGCAAATCCTCCGAAGACAATTACAGATTAAGGAGCTTCCGATGCAACTCCGCAGTTTGCTCCATCCCCTACTCATGGTCGCTTTGACCGCGTCCCCGGCGCTGCCCGCTTTCGCCGACGATGGCGCTGGCATCTACAAGGCCAAGTGTGCCGCTTGTCACGGCGCCGACGGGGGCGGAAAGATGGGCCCGTCCCTGAAGACCACCACTCTGAGCTCCGGCGACATCGCCGACCTTCTTACCAAGGGCAACGACACCAGGAAAATGCCCCACAAGAAGCCGGTAAGCGGACTCTCCGCCGACGATGCCAAAGCCGTAGCCGATTACGTGAAGACGCTGAAATAGCCATCGGCGTGCCTCTACTGGATCGACTGAGTAACTTCGAAAGCGGGAGCCGTTCCGGCTTCCGCTTTTTTCCACGGTCCTAGAATTCAGCTCCCGGCCGGGAGCCCAGCTTCACAAAATTCCGCTCGGCCCGGCAGAATCTTCTTCCATTCCCGCGGCCCGTGTGTTAACAGGATAGGCAGGGACTACCTGATCGTAGCCCTTGCAGTCTGCACCAAACGTCGTGCTATAATCGCCCGCCGTTCCAGCACAAAGTTTTATTCGGTCTTTTAATTTCCCGTGTCGGGCCGCCTTGCGCTGGGTTGGCGCCGGGAGGCCAAATCAGATCAGGAGGAGCAATGAGGTTCAACGATCCCACCCTATATGCGCGTGACGAAGAAGAAGAATTCGGCGACAGCGGCGCTTACAGCGAGTCGCTCGAAGAAGACTTCGAAGAGGAGGAAGAAGAGGAAGAAGAAGCCGGAGGGCCGGAGCCGGAGATGAGCGAGCCGGTCGCGCCCCCTCCGCCTCCCGCACCCAAGCCTGCCTCGAAGGGCGGCGGCCCCAAAAAGCCGGCTGCCAAAAAGAAAGCCCCGGCCAAGAAAAAGCCGGCCAAGAAAGCGCCGAAACCGTCGGCCAAGAAAAAGGCCGCCAGCAAGCCCGCGAAAAAGAAGGCCGCCAAGAAGCCGACGAAGAAGGCCAAGAAAAAAGGCAAGAAGCGTTAAGTTGGCTGCGGCGTTCGCTTGCGCTGACTCGCTTGCGCTGACTCGCTTGCGCTGACTCGCTTGCGCTAAGAAGACCGCGGCCCTGTGGCCGCGGTTTCTTTGTGCGCCTACCTGGGTACTCGCTCCTGGGTACTGGCTACCAGCTACTTCTTACCCTCCACCGCCGCCCGGCACTTGCCATACAACTCCAGCAACTGCGCCGCGTACTCGTCGGGCTTGGACGCCGATCCACTCCCTTGAAAGCCCACCCCCGACGAAGTGGTTCGCCCGTAGCCAGTGGTCATCGCCACGAACTTCATCAGATCGAGCGCGATATCTTCGTTGCGCCGCGCACTCCCGTGCGAGCTCGCACCTTCCTCCATGATTCCTTCTCCTTTACCGGAAATGTATGAAAGTTCTTCCTCGAAATCGTCTTCGTCTTGCCGGATGTGTGGACTCATGCTGCCCATTGCTCCGCAAAAGATGATAGCAGTTTGAGGCGCGCAGCGTCCGGCGGGGAAACGTTTGCCGGAGGGTAGAGTATTCCGGAACAAATTTCCATTTTTGCCGTACTTTGTTGGTATGCGAGCCCCCAAAATGTTTGCTGTTCTCTTGATCTTGGTCCTCGGTGCGAGTCTATCGAGCTTCGGCTCCGATCTTGCTCTGGTTCACGCCAAGATTTATCCTTCGCCCACCGAAGCGCCTATCGAGGACGGTGCAATCCTCATCCACAACGGCCGCATCCGCGCCTTTGGACCGAGTGTCGAGGTCAAACTTCCGCGTTTTGCCCGGGAAGTAACTGTTCTCGACTGCCGAGGCCGGGTGATTACTGCCGGCTTTTGGAACAGTCATGTCCACATTTTGACTCCCGGGTTACTTCATGCGGATACACATTCGGCCGATGACCTGTCCTCGCAACTGGAGCAAATGCTGACCCGCTGGGGTTTCACCACCGTTTTTGATACGGCGTCCGTTCTGGACAACACCAACAACATCCGGCGGCGGATAGAGAGGGGAGAGATTCGCGGACCTCGCATTCTGACCGTCGGCGAGCCGTTTTATCCCAAAGGCGGAACTCCGATTTACGTAAAGGGATTTCTCGCGGAAAACCAGATCCCCTCGGCCGAGGTTCAATCCACTCCAGAGGCGCTCGAACGCGTGCGTGTCCAGATCGGCAAGGGCGCTGACGGCATCAAAATTTTTACTGGGGCCATCACCGCCGAGGGAGTCTTGCCCATGCCGACTGACTTAGCCAAGGCTATCGTTTCCGAAGCTCATCGTGCGGGTAAACCCGTTTTCGCCCATCCGTCGAATGCCGAAGGTCTCGAGGTTGCCATCCGAAGCGGAGTCGATGTGCTCGCCCACACAGCTCCCATGAGCGGCGACTGGACTCCCGCCTTTGTGGAGCGCCTCAAAGGGGCCCACCTGGCGCTGATTCCCACGCTCACGCTCTTTGATGTCGAAGCCAAGAAGGCCAAGGTCTCGCCGGAAGAGAATGAGACATGGATCCAGCAAGCTGTGCAGGAGTTGAGAGCGTATTCGGATGCTGGAGGGCAAGTCCTGTTCGGAACCGACGTTGGGTACATCGATCACTTTGACACGGCCGAAGAATTCACCTTGATGGCACGAGCTGGAATGAACTTCCAGCAGATTCTGGCGTCGTTGACCACCAACCCCGCCGCGCGCTTTGGATATTCGGGGCGCAGTGGCCGCATCGCGAAGGGCATGGAGGCCGATCTGGTTCTGCTGGATGGTGATCCTGCCGGGGATGTGACCGCTTTTTCCAAGGTCGATCGGGTAATCCGGCAAGGGAAGGTGATTTATCCTGCCATCGAAAGGCGTTCTGAATAGCGCAGCATCAGTCGACGCTGGGCAGGCGGAAACCAACCTGCGCCGTGCGCCTTAGCCGCACCATCAACCACAACGAGGCCGCAAATAATAAGGGCGACGAATAGAATCCCGGCGCGGGACGCGAGAATTTCACCGCCGCTACGGTATGTCCCAGAATTGTAAACAGGGTGTGGCTCAGCCCATTCAGCAGCATGATGGTGGCAAAAATCCACGCCACCGGGCGCAATCCCTGCATTCCACGGGCCGCCACGGGAGTCAGGCAGAACAGCAATCCGCAGACTACAACTAGTGAAAACAGCCATTCGCGAAACTCGAACGGCCGCCCCGGAAACCAACCCCAACGCTGGCGCAGAATGATGACGGTAGGGTTATACACGGCGAGAAAACCGGTGGTCGCCTCGTCCAAAGTGTGCAGCGCGAAGGCCAGGCAAAGCGCGAACCATGCACTGCCGAAGCCCGCCGCCGAAAGTGCAGGTGGTGCTTGCCTCATGGAGACCGCCGTCCCCCGAATTTTCAACGACCCGCGCGAGCTTGGCAATCGAATTCAGCGCTCCACTCCAGCACGGAGGGAGATAACGAATCTGTCACAGCGGGCATTTTCTCCTACCGAGCCACCTCACTCGTCAGCGCCATCAAGTTCGCCTCCGAGTCGCGGAAAAACGTCATCCACAAGTCATGCGTGGGCATCTTCGCTACCACATGCGGCTCATCCTCGAAGCTCACTCCTTTCTCTTTCAGCTTTCCATGCGCCGCCTGAATGTCGGGCACGGCGAAATAAAGCACCGAGCTGGGATGATCAAACTCTGGCTTCTCAGCCCGGTCCAGCATCAGCCGCACGCCGCCGCAATCGAAAAAAGCCAGCCCCGGCGGAGCTTTGAAAAGCAGCTTCAGCCCCAGCTTCTGTTCATAGAAAGCCGCTGCCCGCTCCACGTCCTTGACATTGACAAGGACCTGTCCCAGGCGGGTGATTCCGATTCCGCCTGCAGTTACACTCATGTTCTTATCTCCCAAGTTAGGGATGCGGTGCGAATGCTAACACGAGCCGGCCCAGAAATCAGCCCCCGGCAATCGCCCCTAAAATCACCAGCGGCTCTTTGCCGGAGACGATCATCTCCGGCAGCGGGGCATCCGGCGGCTCGTGTGACAAATCCTGTTCGCAGGCGAAGAAGCGCAGGAACGGCCGCCGCAGTTTCGAATCGTGGTCGCGAATGGTGCCGCGGAGCATGGGATAGCGCGCCTCCAGTGCGTCAAGCACGGCGCAAAGCGTCACCGGAGTCTCCACCTCAATCGAGAACTCGCTGCCTACCCGCGCCAGGTTTCGCAAGTGCTGCGGCAGAATAATTTTGATCGGCTTTGAACTCATGGCAAAACCTTACGGCCGCGCAATCTCGCCCGATGCCTACGGTAAACCCTGTAACCCAATCAGCCATCGCACCGATACTTTTGATGTCCGCTTTCGTTCATCTTAGCCGCTGGCGCTAGGGTCGCCGAAAAAAACTCAATCAGGCTGGCGTAGAGGTGTGCGACTCATGTATCGATTCAGGCCACCGGCGCCCTGCCGGGACGGGGAAAGCTTGGCGGCAACCACTTCCGATTCACCCCCGTCGTCGACGCTCGACAGCGACGAGGGCGGCTGCGCCCGCCTGGACAATATATTAAACGGCGGCTTTCCCCGTGGCCGGCTTCATCTGATCGAGGGCGATCCCGGCGCCGGCAAAACCACCCTGGCCATGCAATTTACGCGCGAGGGTGTGACGCAGGGCGAGCGCGCTCTCTACGTTACACTGTCGGAGTCGCATCTGACGGCATCGCCGAACTCGACGCCTTGACCGGCGGCGGCCTTGATCGCGGCACCAGCACCCTTTTGATCGGCCCCGCGGGCTGTGGCAAGACCAGCATCGCCCTGCAGTGGGCGGCGACCGCGGCTAAGCGCGGAGAAGGCTGCGCGTTTTTTACCTTCGAAGAAGCGCCGCGCCTCTGCTGACGCGCGCTGCTGGCCTCGGCATCCATCTTCGCCCTCAGGTTGCCTCCGGAACAATCGTGATCCAACGGGTCGATCCCGCCGAGTTGAATCTTGTTGAGCGCCTGCCGAAACCCGGGACGTACCCTGTGAAACCCCGTGTCCCCCCGTGTTAAAAGGTTTTCGCTCGCGGCCGGTGACATTTTGATCGCAAAGTTTCATCTCATCCTTTACAGATCGCACTCAGACAAATCGCACGCACTCTATCCTTTACACTTTTCAGCGATCCTCGGCGTTCCCCGTCGCCGTTCCATATAATGTCTTTTCCATGTCCACCTTCGCTCCAGTCGAGGAACAACTCACGTATCTCAAGAAGGGCTCGGCCGAAATCATCCGCGAGTCCGATCTGCGTGCCAAGCTGGAAAAGTCGCGTTCGACCGGCAAGCCGTTGCGCGTGAAACTTGGCATGGACCCCACCGCTCCGGACTTGCATCTCGGGCACACGGTGGTTTTGCGCAAGCTCAAACATTTTCAGGATTTGGGCCACACTGCAATTTTTCTGATCGGCGATTTCACCGGCATGATCGGCGATCCCACCGGCCGCTCGGTCACGCGTCCGCCGCTAACCCGCGAACAGATCGAGGAGAACGCCGAAACTTATAAAGCGCAAGTGTTCAAAATTCTCGATCCGCAGAAAACGGTCGTCGACTTCAACCGCCGCTGGATGGGCCGGTTTAGCGCCGACGATTTCGTGCGCTTGATGGCGAAGTACACCGTCTCGCAGTTGCTGGAGCGCGAGGACTTCCACAAACGCTTTCACGACGAGAAGCCCATCTCGGTGCACGAGCTGCTCTACCCGCTGGTGCAGGGCTACGACTCGGTCGCGCTCGAAGCCGACGTGGAACTTGGCGGCACGGACCAGAAATTCAACCTGCTGGTGGGCCGCGAACTGCAGCGCGCCTACGGCCAGGAATCGCAGGTAGTCCTGACCACGCCGATTCTCGAAGGCCTGGACGGCGTGCAGAAAATGTCGAAGTCGCTGGGGAACGCCATCGGCATTCACGAACCGCCACTGGAGATGTACGGCAAGCTGATGAGCATCTCCGACGAAATGATGTGGAGATATTACGAGCTCCTGACGGATGTTTCGCTGGCTGAGATTGAGAAGATGAAGCGGGAATCACACCCGATGCAGGCGAAGAAAGATTTGGCACGGAGGATCGTGGCGGATTTTCATACGGCGGAAGCGGCGGGGAAAGCTGCTGAAGATTGGGCTAGGCAGTTTCAGAGGGATGAAGTACCGGATAGTGCGGAGAAAGTGCCGGTGGAGCTGGCAAAGGTACGATTTGAGGGCGTGAAGGATCTATCCGCTGACGAAAATGCGTATTATCCCCTAGACAAATTTCAGTCTGGCCCTTCAGGCCCGTCGCATTGGCGCTTGATCCGTTTGGACAGATTGCTGGTCGAAGCGGCTTTCGCTGAATCTAGAACGGAAGCCAGCCGCAAGATCAGGGAGAAAGCCGTTCGGCTTATGGACCGTGTCGTTTCTCAGCCGGTCGTGAGGTTGATCGTTCCGAGTGAATTCGTCGTACAACTAGGAAGAAAGAAAAAGATCGTGGCCGTCTTCGAAGCCTCGCCTCTGTCATGTTGAGCGCAGCGCTGTACATGGCGCATCGAGGAGTTTCCGATCGAAAAGATTGGGCGTCCTCACCACGGGCATGGTGGCATAGGTCCTTGGTCGGGAGTCCTGCGCTGCGCGCAGGACTCCACTTCCTCAGGATGACAGCGGGAGTTAAACGTATGGTCACTACGGCAGCAGGCCGAATACGGCTACGCCGTTCGGCGTGCCCACAAATACCTTTCCATTCACGATCATCGGCGTGATGTACTTGTTGCCCGACCCGAACTGATCGCGGTTGCCGCTGGCCTGGTTGCTGTTGTAGAGCTCGGCGAGATTCGTGGCGTTGTATGCGTGCAGCACTGCCGGACTGACGTTCTCGACAGCCCAGACGATTCCGTTGCTCGTGCCGTTGGCCGACACGCTGGGCGTTGCTCCGGGATAGCCAAAGCTGTTGGCGGTTTGCACCGTTGCGCTGGCCGATAGCTTGGCGTTCGTAATCGTGAAAGCCTGGATCGGGCTTCCCACCGATCCGTAATAGATGGTGTTGTTGAAATACGCCGGCATCGCCCAGACTCCTCCCGGCAAGCCACCCGAGAGCTCCTGGTAGATGTTGTTATTGTTGGAGCTGAACTTGCCCATGGAATCGCGATTCACCAGGTAAAGATTGCTGTCCTTGCCGGCGCCCACCGCCAGGTGCCAGGTGCTTCCCAAACCATCCGTGAGATCGGGGAGCACAATCGTGCCGCCGGATCCGAGGTCAGTGTCGTTGTCACTCTCCGCCACACCATTATCCATTTCGAAGTAGTCGGCGACCGCAAGCTGGTTGCCGGTGGTCGAGAGTTTCATGAAGGCGTTGCCGTAGTCGCCGTCGTTGGGAAATCCGCTGGCATTTAAATTCGTGTCGAAGTCGCCGTTGGCATCGAGAAAATAAATGTTGCCCGAGGTGTCCGCGGCCAGCCCTGCGCCCGCCATCCAGATCGCACCCTCGTTGCCGTTGGGGGTGACGTTCAGCACGCTGGTCTGGGCGAGCGTGGTTTCGCTGTAGCCCATGATCCAGCCCGTATAGGGGCGGATGTCGCAATGGGAAGCCCAGCCCGTATAAATCACTCCATTGAGCAACAGCAGCGCGGCGCGTTCTTTATAGTTTCCCGGATCGAATAGCACACTTGTGCCGTTGCTGCTGTCGCCGGTTCCCGGATAAGTCGCCTGAATCTCCACCGGACCACCAAACAATTCCGCGCCCAGCGCGAGATCGAGCGCATGCAGCCGCTGGTGGTAGTTCCCCGATCCATCCTTCGACATGGCCACCACGTACACCGCTCCGTTCGGCCCCTGCGCGCGATCGATCACGGGAGTTGAGGTGATGCCAATCTCGGGACTGACCTGACCGCAATTGCGAGGATCGGAAGTAGTCTCCCCGGCCTGCAGCGTGGTCACCTGCCATAGGATAGCTCCGGAGTCCGCGTCGAAGGCATAGACCGAATCGTGCTCGGTGGCAACGATCAGCACGTTGTGCGTGCCACCTCCGGGAACGGCGAGATTCGAGGCGTAGAGCGGTTCGGCGTCGACCAGGCCATCGACCGAATAAAAACCGATCTTGCCAAACTGCGCGGAGGTTACGTCGCTGATCGTCAGAGTAGTTTCAGTCAGATTTTGTCCCGTGCGCGCGATGTCGTTGTGATAGGTCAAAACGTCGGTGGTCGCAGGCATGGCGGCACTCACGGTAAGCGTGGCGGCGTTGCTGGTTGCGCTCCCGAGGGCATTGGTGACCACCACGCGGTACTGCGAACCGCTGTCGGGGGTCGTGGTGGCGGGCGTGGTATAGCTGGCGGAGGTCGCTCCCGCGATCGAGGTTGCGCCCTTCTGCCATTGATAACTCAAGGGAGTCGTTCCCGCCGCCGTCACCAAGAAGGTTGCGGTTTGGCCCACCGTAACGGTCTGGTTCGCCGGCTGAGTCAGAATCGAGGGAGCGGCCGCATTCACAGTGAGCATGGCCGCATTGCTGGTTGCGCTTCCGAGGGCATTGGTGACCACCACGGCGTATTGCGAGCCGCTATCGGTGGTCGTCGCCGCGGGCGTGGTATAGGTGGCGGAGGTCGCTCCCGAGATCGCGGTTGTACCCTTCTGCCATTGATACGTCAGGGGAGTCGTTCCCGTCGCCGTTACCGTGAAGGTCGCGGTTTGACCCACCGTAACGGTCTGGTTCGCCGGCTGAGTCAGAATCGAGGGCGCGGCCGCGCTCACAATCTTTGTGCTCGGCTGCGATCCTCCGCAACCGGTCAAGGTCAGTCCCACTGCCATAGCCCCCGCACAAACCAGCCGTTGCAGTCTCATGCCTCGCCTCCCGAAAATCGAGCGTGAATCTATGATGCCACTGATTTTCTGGCTGGAGAGGGGTTGCAGCGTTACCATAGTCGGAACCGGCCCGTTTCCGGAAGCGCTCGCTCTTGGCCACCCGGACAAGTCCGGTCGATTTTCCCGCTGACCTTTCTCGCTCACGTTTCTCGCTCACATTTCACCCCAGCCCCGACCTCTGTTACTCTCGACCGCGCACATGCGCGCCGCGGCCATTCTTGGGTTGGGATGTAGCCCGAAAGACCTCAGGCCTTTTCAAACCGGGCACGAAATCGACTGGCGCACCGGCCTGCCCGCCGCCGCGGATCAGGCCGATGCGATCCTGCTCTTCGGCGGCGACGGCACCATTCATCGCCATCTCGGGCCACTGGTAAAGCTGGGCTTGCCAGTCTTGATTGTTCCCGCGGGCAGCGGAAACGACTTTGCCCGCGCTCTGGGGCTGCGCCGTATTCGCGATTCAGTGTCGGCCTGGCGAAGCTTCTGCGCGGCCCAGGCTTCCGATCGAATCGCCGGGAAAACTGAACGAAAGGGCAACGTCCGCACCATCGACTTAGGGGTGGTGACCCCAATCGAGGCCGCCGCCGGCGAGGGCGAAGAGGGGATCGCTCGCGACTCGCTACCCGGGACTCCCAGCTTCTTCTGCAGCGTGGCTGGAATCGGTCTCGACAGCGCGGTGGCCCGCCGCGCCGGCGGCCTGCCCCGTTGGCTTCGCGGCCACGGAGGCTATGCGCTGGCCCTCGCTCCCACTCTCTTTACCTTCGCCTCCAAACGAATGACGATATCGATTCTCGAAAACAACTCGGCATGGGCACCGCGCAGCGATCAATCCACACTGCTCGCAGCCTTTGCCAACACCTCCACTTACGGAGGGGGCATGAAGATCGCTCCCCGCGCCGAGATGGATGACGGCCAACTCGATGTCTGCGTAATCGGAGGGATGGGTCGCTTCAGACTGGCGTGCCTGTTTCCGACTGTCTATTTCGGCTGCCACCTGCGCGTCCGCGAAGTGACCCATTTTCGCGCGGCGCGCTCGCGCCTGATAACCGAGAGCCCGCTGGAGATCTACGCCGACGGAGAATTTGTCTGCCGAACTCCTGCGGAACTCAGTGTGGCGCCTGGCGCTCTGCGGGTGATCAGCAATACGTAAGCCCCATGCGAGCAGCGCGTTACGAAACTCGTGCCGTCCGCGAAAGCGGACTTCATTTGTTTCCTTTCGCGTCCCGGCCCTGCCGTGCCGGGCCTTCTCATGCCGCCCTTAGGGGCTAGGTCCGATATCGCCACCGGTGCCTGGCGCTGAGTCTCGTGAGAGCCTCACGGGCTCCGGGGAGCAACTCTTGGGGGAGGAAAAACAAGAACGTTCCGGGAAAACGAAAACGCCTCCCGCGCGGGTCAAGCTTGAACTGCCCACGCGGGAAGCGTTTTGAACTTACTACCTAGCTCTAACCCAAACTAGTCGCCGGTTCCGCAAGTGCAAAGGCCCTTCTTGCTGCCGTCGATTTGAATGGCATAGCACTCACCGTCAAGACGCTTGAGTTCGGCGGCGCTGAGGGTGGCGTCTTGCGAGGCCGTCTCAGTGATCGCGAACGAGCTGTTCTGGATGTGAGTGGCCCAAGACCGGATCCCGGCTTCCGGGGTCAGGCTGCTTGGATACGTGGGGCAAACCGAGCCCTTGGTGGGGGTCGAAACGATCTTGATCAATCCCGTGTTCAAGGTCACACCGGTGAGCGGATTTCCGGTAACGTCTGTGTTCACGGAAAGTGTACGCAGACCATCCGGGCTAAGGTAGCAACTGCAGCACTCCGACAGTTCCTGGCTGGGATCAAACACGAAGATGGCCGCGCAAAGGCTGCCACCAGCCGTGCCTGGATTCGTCAGGCGCAGAGTTGCATCGGGAGCGCTACTGTTGGCGTTGGCAAAGTAATCGACTTTCAGAGTATCGGGCGGCTCTTGCGCCGCCGCTACCCCTGCACAAAGTGCCAGTGCCAAGGTACAAACTACGAGCAATGTGATTCGACGCATCATTTTCCTTATCCTCCTGGAGATCACGCTGCCAAGCTGGGGAGGGGGTAGCTCGGCTATCTGGCGCCATCGCCTAGCAAAAATCTTACACGCCGATGCAATACCCCAAATGCACTAATCCTTTTTCACTAACCCGTCCAAACTCCGCTCTGGACGGGCGGTTCGGCCCGACTGCGCACAAACTTGCACTCGGTTTTGCACGGTAAGCTGAGCCTTTAGTTTTGCATCTCATTCCCGTTCCGAACCATTCTAGTTACCCGGTGCTAGAATTTCCCTATGCCCGAACGACGTTCCCGCACTTTGCTCTGGATTCTCATTGGAGGAGGAGCCTTCTTCCTCTTCGTCCTAGCCGTATTTTCGCTGGTTTATCTTTCGCTCCACGCCGGCAGCAGCGAAAGCAGCTTCAGCGGCTTCGGCGACCGCATCGGTGTGGTCGATCTCGACGGCGTGATCCTCTCTCCCGAGCCCGTGGTAGGCCAGCTGAAGAAGTTCGGCGACGACTCTTCCATCAAGGCGATTATCCTGCACGTGAACTCACCTGGCGGCGGCGTGGCGGCCTCGGAGGAAATTTATCGCGAGGTCAAGCGGGTCCGCCAGGAAAAGAAAAAGCAGGTGATTGTTTCTATCGAGACCGTCGGCGCCAGCGGTGCTTACTACATCGCCTCCGCTTCCAACAAAATTTACGCCGACAACGGCAGCATCGTAGGCTCGATCGGTGTAATCGCCGAGTGGGTGAATTACGGCGATCTGCTCAAGTGGGCTAAGCTGAAGAATGTCGTATTCAAGACCGGTGAATTTAAAGATACCGGCAATCCCGCCCGCGATTTGACTCCCGCCGAGCAGGCCTACATGCAGTCTCTCATCGATAATATGTTTGGCCAGTTCGTCCAAGCCGTGGCCGACGGCCGGGGCATGAAGGTCGACGACGTCAAAGCCATCGCCAACGGCAAAGTGTGGACGGGCGAACAGGCTCTCTCCATGAAGCTGATCGATAACCTCGGCGACTTTCAAGCCGCCATAAAAGACACAGCCAAGTCCGTGGGGATTTCCGGCGAGCCCACGCTGGTGCACCCCGAAAAAGATCGCAAAACGCTGCTCGATCTCATGCTCGGCGATGTTTCGCAATATCTGCCCAACGCCGAGAAGATGCTGGAGCAGCACGTGGGCTTCTACTATCTTTGGAAGTAGAGCACCGGGGGGTATTGTAGTTTGTTTTGGTTTCGGTTGGCGCAGCGGTTCACCGCTTGCGAGTGTTCTGTTTTAAGCTTGGATCCTTTGGGAAAGAGGTTGACCTCCGGGCTGCTGGAACTTTCCCGCCCCATACCCGCGACTTGCATACAACCCCTGAAATTTGAGAAGGTTATGAGAGCCCGAAGTGAACCGGAGTTCTGCCGCACGCCGCGGCGACTTCCCCCCACGGGGGCGCAGGAGCGAAAAGCATTATGACCAAAGCCGACCTGATCGATGAGGTCTCACATCTCGCCGAACTTACCCGCAAAGACAGCGAAGTAATTGTGGAAACCATTTTCGACAGCGTGGTTCGCTCCCTGCGCGTTGGCGACAAAATCGAAATTCGCGGCTTCGGCAGCTTCCGCACCCGCCAGCGCAAACCCCGCACCGGCCGCAATCCGAAGACCGGCGAAAAAGTCGAAGTCCCGGCCAAGAAGATTCCTTTTTTCAAGCCCAGCAAGGAATTGAAGGATCTGGTGAATGAGGGAATGGCCGATGCGCCGGCGGCGGCACCGTCGACGCCGCCGGCTACGTCGACGCCCGCATAGAATGGAGAAGTCGAACGCGGAGGGCAAGGCCTGAAAGCAAATTCGCAGGAGTCAGAACCTTCTGGCGAGGCCTGCAATCCTGGCCCGCATTGCCAGGAAAACTGGGTTGAAACCAAGTAATCTGTGATTTGCTTTGCGCAAAAGGGGCCGAACGGGGTCTCACAACTCACCCCCTGATTCCGACCGCCCCCATCATGCGCCCGGTCTTTCCCTTCTCCGCGCGATAAGAAAACAACAGGTCGGTTCGGCGGTTCGTGCACAGCGGCGAAGCTTCAATGCTCTTCGCCGGCACACCCGCCGCCAGCAACTGTTGCCGGTTCGCCTCCACCAGATCGAGGAAAATCTTCTGCGGCAACTCGCCATGGCCGGGGGGGCGCGCCGTAAGAAAGAGCATGGGATATTTCTCCCGCACTGGGTCGCTCTCTTCGACCGCTCGAAACAGCTTGGCTGCATATGCAAACTGCGATTCGAATTTCTCCCGCACCTCAAGGCCTACCTCATAACAGCAGCCGTGAATGCCCGGACCAATCGCCGCCTTCAGGTCACGCGCCCCGGTGCCGAAGCAGCGGCGCATCTCTCCCACGCCCTTTTCCACGATGCGCTGAACGGTTCCGCGCCAGCCGGCGTGAAAAACTCCCACGGCCCGCCGCTTGGAGTCGACGAGAATAATGGGAAGGCAATCGGCGGTCTGAATTGCCAGCAGCAATCCCGGAGTCGCGGTGATGAGTCCGTCGCCCACCAACGGCGATTCCAAGGGCGAATCGACGGCGCGGATGATATCGGAATGGACCTGCCGCAAAGTGATCAGCGGCCAGCCCGCGGCGCCGAGCGCACGCTGAAATGCGTGGCGATTACGCTCCACCGCGGCCTTAGAGTCATCTTTGGTAAGTCCCAAGTTCAGTTCGTTCTTCCCGTAGGACTGCGAAAATCCTCCCACCCGCGTGGAGAATCCATGCACCAGCCAGGGAAATTGACTCAGAATTGAGGCGCGAAAAACCTTAAGTTTCGCCCGCTTGGAAATCCGACTCGGCACGCAACCATGTTAACCGAAGCGATCGCATGTCATCCCCGCGGCAGCCCGCAACTCTGCTACGCTACCCTGAGTTTTCCAGGATTCACTCATGCCCGAGAGTTCGAATCGCCGCCGTTTTCTGAAACAGACAGTCCTGGCTAGCGGCGGTACGTTGCTCGGCGGCGCAGGTCTGAACCAGATTTCTCCCGCGATCTGGCGCGAGCCCATGGTGTTCGCGCCCAACCGCAGCTATTGGGCGAGAAGTCAGCCTCAGCAAAATCCACCGCTCAAAGAAAACATCTCCGTGGACGTTGCCATTCTCGGCGGCGGCTTCACCGGACTCTCCGCCGCTTACTACATCCGCAGCCTCTCGCCGCACCTGCGCGTCGTCGTCCTGGAAGCCAAAGGCTGCGGCAACGGAGCCTCGGGGCGGAACGGAGCCATGGTCCTCACCATGACCGAGAACCGGTATATGAACTTCAGCTCCGATCCCGCCATCGACAAACGAATCTATGACCTCACCGCCGAGAACATCCGGAACTTATCGCGGCTCAGCGTCTTCACCGGCATCGACTGCGAGTTGGAAATCAACGGCGCGCTGCAGGTGCTGCTCACAGACGACGACATCCAGGCCGCCAAGGCCTATGTCGAGCAGGCGCAGGCCTTGGGAATGCCGGTCGAGTTCTGGGAGAGCAATCAGCTCGTCGCCGCCATCGGAAGCCATGCCTACAAAGCTGCTTTCTTCGACCCCAGCGGCGGGCATGTACACCCCATGAAGCTCGTCCATGTGTTCAAGGCAGCCGCGGAGAATGCCGGGGCCGAGATCTATGAAAACACCATCGTGGCCACCGTTGAGGAGGGCCGCGAGCACGTTCTCCGCACCGCCGACGGCTTTACCATTACAGCCAAGGCTCTGGTGTTGGCGGCGAATGCTTTTACTTCGCGGCTGGGATTTTTCCGCAACTCCATTGTGCCGGTGCGAGAATTCGTGGCCGTGACCCCGCCCCTGGCCGAGCGGCAGTTGGCCGAAATCGGATGGCGCACGCGCGTGCCTTTCAATGACAGCCGCACCGAAGTGTTCTATCTCGGCCTAACCGTGGATCATCGCATCACCATCGGCGGAGGCACACCGGGCTATCACTTCAACGGCGCGGACGCCGACGGCGGCTACTCCGACTCCCACTTTGCCCAACTCCGCCGCGAATTGTTGCGCATTTATCCCCCGCTTTCGGACGTTCCCTTCGAAGCCGGTTGGGATGGGATGATCGACTGGTCACTCGACGAGTCGCCCTCCGTGGGCTGCACCGGAAAATATAAAAACATTTTCTACGGCCTCGGCTACAGCGGACATGGCGTGAACCTCGCGTCAGTGTTCGGAAGAATCATCGCCGATCTGGAACGCGGCAATGACCAGCCCTGGAAGGATTATCCCTTCCTCAACGCCGGCTTGAAATACGTTCCCAACGAGCCTTTCCGTTGGCTGGGAGTGCAAGCCGGGCTGGCGTGGTATCGCTGGGTAGAGTCTCGAGTTTAAACCGCGCCAGTCGCGGCCCAGCGTCGCCGCACGCCCGCGAGAAATTTCTCCTTGTCGGCGCGCATCAACCGAACCAGTTGCGGATTCCCGGTCTCTTCGTGCGCCGCCGCCCACAACACCATTTCGGTCAGCACCGGCGCCAGACCGATGCCTTTCTTGGTCAGCCGGTAATTCAGCTTGCGCCCGTCGGAGGGATCGGCTTGTGCGCGAATGACTCCATCGTCCACCAGCTTGCGCAGGCGATCCGCCAGGATGTTCGTGGCGATGCCTTCGTAGCACTCCAGGAATTCCTTGAAGGTCCGCGCCCCGCGCAGCATCATGTCGCGAATGATCAGCAGCGACCAGCGGTCGCCCAGCATCTCCACCGAAGCGTTCAGTGGACAGTCCGATCTTCGTTTCGGACCTGTCTTTCTCGGCACCGTTTCATCCTAAAATTATCACTTGCATTTTACAAGTTAAATATGGATACTGTTTTCCGTCCACGGAGGAGCCGATGAAGCGAAGGATTGTCCAAAACATCGTGTTCGCAAGCTTTGCACTGTGCGCCCTGTTGGGCGGGGCGGGGCGAGCGCAAGCCGAAGACGTCCAATCACCGTATCCGAACATGGCCCGGCTCGAGCAATATCTGATGGACCGGGACGCCGAGATCGCTTTGGCGCGAAGTGCGGCGCCCGCCTCACTATCGGGCGATGCCGAGGTCATGGTCCTCGGGCGAAAAGGTTACGAGATCGCGGTCAAAGGCAAGAACGGCTTCGTTTGTATCGTCGAACGATCCTGGACCGCCGGCATTGACGATCCTGATTTTTGGAATCCCAAACTGCGTGGTCCAATCTGCTTTAATCCGCCAGCCGCGCATTCCTACCTTCCGCTCACCATCAGAAAGACCGAGTTGATATTGGGCGGGCGATCAAAAACTGAAATGTCGGAGAGCATGAACAGCGCATTCGACAAGAAGGAATTGCCGGCGCCCGAACCCGGCGCGATGTGCTACATGATGTCCAGGCAACAGTACTTGGGCGATCGCGGCGGGCATTGGCATCCCCACCTGATGTTTTTCGTTCCGCTGACGGAAGCTTCCAGTTGGGGCGCCGATCTGCCCGGGTCCCCGATTCTGGCCGCGAAAGACCCTGCCGATCGATTGACCATATTCATGATTCCGCTGCCCAAATGGTCGGACGGAACCGACGCGCCCATGAGCGCTCAGTGACTGAAACCAAAACGCGTTCAATGCAAGAAACAACCACGACCTTAAGGAGAGAAGCATGGAGACAAAACCCACCCACGAACAAGCACAACTTCACTTACAACTCTATGAACAGCGCCGGGAAGCGCGGTTACGCCAGGCGCGCGATTGGTTCTTCAAGAATTACATGGTCGAGAGCTTCGAGGACGCGATGCGGGTTGCGGCCCCGGGAACCGAAGGCGGAACCCTTGCCATGATGGTGCTCTCTTACTGGGAGCAAGCCTGCGCCCTGCTGAACTACGGCTTGCTTCACGAGGATTTATTCTTTGAGACCGCGGGAGAGTTTTTTGGCGTGTGGGAGGCCGCGAAGCCGGTGGTGCCCGGAATGCGGGAGAAATTCCAGAACCAGCAGTTTCTCGCGCATCTCGAAAAGGCCGCGCAGCGTTATGAGACCTGGATCGAAAAGCGCTCGCCCGGCCATGTGGCGGCCATGCGCGGATTCATGAAGCAGATGCGCAGCCCATCCGCGAAGGCGGCTTAAGGCCGATCGAACCTCGAGGGCATGTTCGATGCGCATGCGGCGTCTCGTGGGTTATCAAGCAGCACAGGCGCCGCAGGCATTAAATAGGAGGAAGCTGCGCCGCTCAACTGCATGCGAAGAGTCATCGTCTCAAATCTGGTCTCGCTGGATGGCTTCTACGAAGGACCCCACCAGGAATTAAATTGGCATGTCGTGGACGATGAATTTTTCTCATACGCGAAAGACATGCTTCGCGAGGCCGACACTCTGCTCTTCGGCGCAGCCACGTATAAAATGATGGCGGCCTATTGGCCGACTGCTCCCCGCGATGAGATCGCCGACCAAATGAACGGCTTGCCCAAGGTTGTCTTCTCTCAGACCCTCAAGAGTGCGGATTGGAATAACTCGAAGCTGGTAAGCGGCAATGCCGCGGAAGAAATTGCGCGGCTGAAACGCCTTCCCGGCGAGGACCTGGTGATTCTCGGCAGCGCTCACCTGGCTTCGTCTCTCTTGAGCCAAGGTCTGATCGATGAGTATAGGGTCGTCCTGAATCCCGTTCTGATTGGGAATGGAAAACCGTTATTCCCAGGCCTCAAACAGCAACTCAAATTGAAACTCGCGAGCACGAGGCAGTTCGCATCAGGGGTAATTGTCCTCTACTACCAAGAAGCCCGAGCGTGATCCTTACCTGAATCGACGGCCGGAGCGGCCTGTGCTCAGGGAGGGGAAGAAAAGGAGGAAGCATTTGAGCAAAGTTAGAGTTCTCGTCGGCACGCGCAAAGGCGCTTTCATTCTCACCGCGGACGGCAAACGCGACCATTGGGAGATTAGCGGGCCCCACTTCGCCGGCTGGGAAATTTATCATTTGAAAGGTTCGCCCGCCGATCCCAATCGCCTCTATGCATCGCAGAGCAGCGGCTGGTTCGGGCAGTTGATCCAGCGCTCCAACGATGGCGGCAAGACATGGCACCAGCCCGGGACGCCGGCCGGAGAAGCTCCCGCGCCCGGTCCTCCGCAGTCGGCCAGCAATAAATTCGTTTACGACTCGTCATCGGCGACCGGCAAGCAACTCACCACGCATCAGTGGTATGACGGCACGCAGCATCCCTGGGAGTTCAAACGCGTCTGGCACATGGAGCCTTCGCTCACCGATCCCGACGCGGTTTACGCCGGCGTGGAAGATGCCGCCCTGTTCCGCTCCAGCGATGGCGGCGAAAATTGGCAGGAACTTTCCAGCCTGCGCGGCCACGGCACCGGGCCGCAGTGGCAACCGGGCGCGGGCGGCATGTGCCTGCATACGATCATTCTCGATCCCAGCAACCCGCGGCGCATGTGGATCGCCATCTCCGCGGCCGGCGCCTTCCGCACCGACGATGCCGGCCAGAGCTGGAAGCCGATCAATCGCGGCCTCCATTCCAAATACATTCCGAACCCAACCGCCGAAATCGGCCATTGCGTGCACCACATCGCCATGAATCCCGCGCGCCCCGGCGTGCTCTTTATGCAGAAGCACTGGGACGTAATGCGCAGCGACAACGCCGGCGAATCCTGGGAGAAAATCAGCGGCAATCTGCCCACCGATTTTGGTTTCGCCATCGACGTACACGCGCACGAACCGGACACCATCTACGTCGTGCCCATCGAGAGCGATTCCGAGCACTACGTGCACGAGGGTAAGCTGCGCGTCTTCCGCAGCCGCAGCGGCGGCCACGATTGGGAGCCGCTCACCACAGGCCTGCCGCAACGCGACTGCTACGTCAACGTGCTGCGCGACGCCATGGCCGTCGACTCGCTCGACAAGTGCGGCATCTATTTCGGAACCAGCGGCGGCCAGGTCTACGCCTCAGCCGACGCCGGAGATAGCTGGGATGCAATCGTCAGGGATTTGCCGGCGGTGCTCTCGGTGGAAGTGCAGACTCTGCGCTAAATTAGTTGGGAACCAACTTGCATTCCCGGCGGCTAAGCCGGTTGCGGGGAAAAAATCCCGCGCGGGCGGACGGGACGCCCTCCCCACAGGCGCCGGGACGGCGGCGCTCGAACGGTCGCGCCGATCCAAACGCCGATCGGGTCAGCAAGAAAATTGAGCCTTGGCGGGGAATGCAAAGATCAAAAGAAGCGAAAAAGCTCCCCCCTGAGAAAGCGAGGCAGACCATGGCAAAGAAATGCACACACCTGAATCAGATCAAAGTCACCAACACCGATATCCGCGTCTGCGAAGAGTGCGTAAAACTTGGTGACACCTGGGTCCACCTGCGGCTGTGCATATCCTGCGGCAACGTGGGCTGCTGCGATTCGTCGAAGAACAAACATGCCACGAAGCATTTTCACGCCAGTAAACATCCCGTGATGCGGTCGATCGAGCCCGGAGAAGATTGGATTTGGTGCTACGTGGATGAAATGATCGCGGGTGAGGTCGCCGCGTAGGCAGGTTTTGGGCGATTCCATTCCTGCCGAAGAGTTCGTGATTAGGAACCGATAACCCAATTCTGCGCGCACAGACTACGCGGTCCGCCCCGGAGGACTAGAATCGAAGAGAGCGAGAAATCTTTCCGGCGCTGCAACGGAGGCCGGATTTCTTGTCACGTGAGAATCGAGGTTAATCCTATGAGCTTTGGACGCTATGAATCTTCCGGAGGCAGTCATGCGGCAACGGCAATTACTTTTCTGCTGATTGGGCTGGGAGCTGGAGCCTTGGTGGCGCTGGCCTTGGCTCCGAAAAGCGGCAAGCAGTTTCGCCGCGATTTGAAACGCGGCTATGAAGATGCGCGAGACACCATGCAGGACTGGACCGAAGAGGCCAGGGACCGGGTTCGCGACGCCAAAGAGCGAGTCCGCGATGTCGCGGAGCGCGGCGCCGATCTGGCCAACGAGCTGCGAGAGAGAGTGGAACCCCTGCGCAAAGCCGTGAATCGCGGCTAAGGGTCAGGGTCTTACGGCCGGGGGCGGCCTTTCCCCCATGCCGCCTTCCCCAACCTGCTGTCCTCAAACCGACGGCTACTGCTACTGGAAGATGGCAGCGAAGAAGCGTTTTACCCGGTGCAGAAAGTGTTGGTGTTCGGCTTTCGGTGCGGCTGCCGAAGCCGGGGCATCCGATGCTGGAGGTGCTACTCGCTCCGCCAGATAAACTGGATCTGCGGGTTGCGTCACGGGCAGGGCCGCTGCCTCGGGGGTGGGAGGGGCGGGTATTGACCCGGGCTGGCGACCGTGAAAAACGACGGGTGCATCCACCTGCACTTGTACTTCGTTGGGCTGCGAAGGCGGCAGGGGTCGAGTTTCCGGCCCGCTGGTGAGCGTCGGGCTGGCCACATCAGTGGTTTTATTGTCGGGCGAAGCGCCGGCTCCGGCTGCAGACCCTTCTGCCCGCATCACCGCGGGCGGCGGCGGGCAACCGCATTCCAGCGGAATCCGGGTATCGACTTTGTCGATTTGTCCCGAACGAAACACCGCCTGTTCGGAGGGTCTCACCTGATAAACGCGCTCTCCCATTAACTCCGAAACGATCGCCGAAGAAGTGTTCCCCGAGAGAGTTCGCACGCAGGTATCGCCATGGGAGTCCGCGCTGATGGCATAGTGAAACTCGCCCGGCCCCGCGAACAGGATGCGGAAGTCCGGAGTAAGAACGGTGTCGGCGGAAGCGTCGAGGATGTAATGGGTTTCGAGCGCGCCGGTGCTGAGGCCCAGCATCAGGTCGTGGGTTTTCTTGGCCGGCGTAACCGAGACGGTGGTTCCAGGGCAGACGCGAACTTCTCCACCTCTTGAGAGCTCTAGGATCGCGGTTTCGCGACTCGCGGTAATGGACGAGCCTGCCTCCGCGCGGCCGCCGCCGAACACAACTTCCCCTACCCCGCGCATTTCGGGCACAGTCGCGGACGCAGGACGCAACGAAGGTGCGGTGGCCGGTTGGACGGGAGATTTCTTGGCCGCGGGTGGGGCCTCTGCCGCCGCCTTCAAGCGCACCATAAGACGGTTGCCCGCTTCGTCCCAGGTAAAGCTGAAGGGTTTGACCAGATCGAGAACGATCCGCAGGATGGGAGGATCCTTTTGAAATTGCTCGGCACGGATGGCTACGATGTTGTCCTGCAGAACGCGAACCCGCTTTTCTTTTAATCCCAACCGCGCGCTCGGCAGGTCGATCACCAGCCGCGGCGGCGCATTCAAAAGCTGAATTGCCGGCACAACCGGCCTGCTGGAAAGAACTTCCAGGGCTGGAGCGCCGCGGTCCTCAATCACGCGCACGCTGGTGACCAGGGCGTAGTCCACGCTCGAAGAGTTTGGTTTCGGCATGCCGGCGTCTTGCGACATAAGCCTCGCCGTCATGAACAGCAGCAAAATTCCCGCAGTTCGAATTCGGACAGTTTGAGAGCAAGGTCGCGGCAAAGAAATCCCCTGAAAAAACAGCCTACGAAAAGAACCTTATCACTTGCAAGGCAGCCCCGAGAAGTAGCGGAGGGCTAGGCGATAAAATGGAGAACTGAGCACTGAGAAGTGGGGAACTCAGAAGTGGGTATGTGTCAGTGTAGGGAAAGCCGCCAATGTGGGGACAGCCGACCCCGGCTGTCCGCGCAGCGAAGCTCCGCTCTTAGCGGAACAGGCATTAGCAGATTGGTTTCATGCGATCAGGCGTTTCTTTTTTTCGCGCTTCAACTTTCGGAAAGAAACTCGTAGTCTTCAATGACCGCGGCAACGGCCAATTTTCCTTCGTGGCTACCTTCGACCCGCACCACTCGGCCTTTGCATTGCACCCGAATGCTTTCGGTAAGGGTAATCTCGGGAGGCAGCGTGAGCGTGAAACCGATGGGCGACCCGCTCTCGATGGGCGAATCCAGGTAAAACGAAATGCCGCGCGCACTCACGTCGCGGATTTGGGCCGATTCTGTGAGGCTCGTATCTTCACCGCGCGCCACGGAAACAGGGATTCGAAGCGCAAACCGACGGGCAGCCCTTTTTTCTTGCTGGGCTTCTGTCATGTGTTACTCCAGGCTAATAAAGTGGCGTCAGACCTATGCTCTAACCTGTGATAGAGGATGAAGGCAAAGGCTATGCTCCGTCAATACCACCCTTGGGGATGCGGATGGCCCATTCCGGTGAGGCAAATGCCGCCTTCCTGGCATCAATAGCTTTAAGAGTATCGAATCGCGGCACGGTTCGCCGCACGAGCCAAGAGTAGACTAGAGTTCCGGGGGTCGCGTGGTCTTCGTTCTGGACAATTACGATTCTTTCACTTACAACCTGGTGCAGTATCTCGGAGAATTAGGCGCCCAGGTTGAAGTTCGGCGCAATGACCAAGTGACCATTGCCGGCGTCGAGGCCATGCAACCCGAGCGCATCGTGATCTCGCCCGGCCCCTGCACGCCGCAGGATGCCGGCATCAGCATCGATCTCATCCGGCACTTCGGCGCCAAGGTCCCCATTCTCGGAGTTTGCCTGGGGCATCAAGCCATCGGAGCTGCCTTTGGCGGACACGTAGTCCGCGCTCCGCACCTGATGCACGGCAAGACCAGCGCGGTCGTGCACGACAACAAGAGCATCTTCCAAGGATTGCCCATGCCCATGACCGCGACGCGATATCATTCCCTGATTGTGGAGGAGAAAAATCTGCCGGCGGAACTTGAAGTCAGCGCCTGGACCAAGGAAAAAGATGGCAGCCGCACCATCATGGGACTTCGCCACCGCGAGTTTCCGGTGGAGGGAGTGCAATTTCATCCCGAGAGCGTACTGACAGACAGCGGAAAGAAGTTGGTCGAGAATTTTCTGGCGCTGGGCGGTTAGTGTCGATCACTGGCGAAGGTATCACTGGCGAAGATCACTCACGAAGATCACTGGCGAAGATCACTTCGATCACCGGAGCCTGGCTGAGCCCGATCTCCGCATTTCCCCCCGGGTACCGATCGCTAGCCTCTCATTATCCTGACCAAGTGTTGTATATTTTCTTCGAAAGGCCGAGCTTTCCCTGGAACCGCCGCATCCAACTTTGCGTACCCGGGTGCAAGCAGATCTTCGTCTCACCGATTGCGGGGGTCTTTTCGTGATCAACAACAGTCTGATGTTATTGTTTTGTGTGCTCGCGTCTCTGCCTGCGTTTTCCGAGCAGCATGTCGCTCTTCATCCCAGGTCCGGCTTGGCCGATCAGGAAACGATTCGACAGATCGTCGACATGGAGCGCCAGGCTAAAGAAGCCAGCCTCCGCCGCGACGCCGACTTTTCCCTGCGCACCCTGGCAGAGGACTACGTAGCCATCACCCCCCTGGGCCAGGTCACCACCAAGCAGGAAACCATTTCGGCTCGGCGCAGCGGCCAACTCCGCTACGAAGCCATGAATATTACGGATATGGTGGTGCGCGTTTATGGAGATACCGCGGTCGTAACCGCGCGCGCCGAGGTCAAAGGCCATCAACTCGGCGAAGATTTCAGCGGACCCTATCGTTACACCCGCGTCTGGGTTCGCCGCAACGGCCAATGGCAAACCGTGAGCTACCAGGCCACGGTCACGCAGTGAGGCCAGCCTGCGCGGGACACTCGAGGCGGCCGCTCAGAATTGTCCCAGCTTTCCCGTTCCTTTCAACGCGACCGGCTTGCCTGACGCCTCCGCTTGATCATCCTCTTCCACCAGCAAGGGAGCGGCGTAACGTAAGGCCTCAACTTGCCGCTTCACCTTCAACAGCTCTTGTTCTTTTTCCCGCAGCAATTCCATCACATCTCTCATCAATCGGCTCCCGAATGCCTCTTTATATTGCTCCTGATCCCGTTCCTGGGCATCACTGCCTTCCGCTTTAACTGCAACCACTGTAGTCGGCCAAGCCGGCAGGACACAACACCCAAAGGTACAAGCCGCAGCCGGGCTTTTCTTCTCAATGGCCAGAGTGATAGGGGTGACCCTGCAGGATGGTGAAGGCCCGGTAAACCTGCTCCAGTAAAACGATTCGAGCCAACTCGTGCGCCAATGTGATTCTGCCGAGCGAGATCATGTGCTGCGCCTCGCCGCGCGCACTTTCGCTGAAACCATCCGCCGGCCCGATCGCGAAGACAAGCGGGAGAGGGTTTCGGTCTTTGTAGGTTCCCAGAAAACCCGCCCACTCTTCGGACGAAAACTGCTTTCCCCGCGAATCCAGCAACACCAAAGTAGATTTTCCGAAACCCGATTTGCGGGAGGACGGTTTGCTCTTCGATCTCGCCTCAGCTTCCGCACCGGACAGGTCCAACAGCCCGGCTTCATCCCTCAACGCCATCCCTTCCACATCCGCATAGCGCGAGATCCGCTTCAGGTACTCTTCGGTCAGCGCCTTGATCGCCGGCTCTTTCGTCTTCCCGACCCAGGCAATCTTGATTTTTAAAGGAGGCACTCGCTCTCACTTTTGTTTCCGGAAGCCAAAACATTCGACGCTCCCAAGCGAATGTCATTTGCTTGAGCATCCTGTAGGCTCGCGGCGGTGCGCTCGGGGATGAACCTACGCCTTCTTGCGACGACGAACCGCGGTAGCAGCAGCTTTGCGAGGGCTTGACGCTTTCTTCGCCGCTCTCTTCGCCGCTCTCCTCGGGACGCCCGCGACCTTTGCTTTCGGTTTCAACTCCGAAGGCTCCAACCGCTTCGCCGTCTTCCACAGGCGCTCGAGATCGTAGAACTTGCGCGCCTTCTCGGAAAAAACGTGGACCACAAAATCCACGTAGTCGACCAGAATCCACTCCGCCTGCCGGTAGCCCTCGACGTGCGCGGGCCGCAGGCCGGCCGCCTTCAGGCGCAGTTCCACCTCGTCGGCAATGGCCTGCACCTGGCGCGGATTGCTACCGCTGCACAGCACGAAATAATCGGTGAACGCCCCCGAGCCCTTGTCCATTTCCAGGATGGAAAGTTCTTCGGCTTTCTTGTCCAGGCAGGCCTGAATCGCAGCCGCCACTTGTTGCTGAGTCTCGTTTTTCTTCATGCAGAGTGGTTCGTCGTTGGGTCGTTAGTCTAGCTTCGGCTACTTGGCGCACGCTCCATTGTAAATGACAACTTGCAGAGCAGGATTTGCGCCGCTGTGGAAAGTGCGCTGGTTTAGCCAACGACCAACGACCAATGGCTAACGACCGACGACCAACGACGAACCTCGGTACAATCCCACTTTCTTGATGTACTCCGCGACGCTGGGTTCCACGAAGCGGCCCAGCGGTTTACCGGTGGCGGCAGCTTGCCGGATCGCAGTCGATGAAACCGGCTGGTAGACGTCGTCCAGCAAATGAACGGTCACGCCGCTGAGCACGAGATCTCCCGTAGCCGCCTGCTTTTGAAACGGACGCGTCACCTCGACGCGCGGCCGCAGCTTCTCCGGCAGGGCGTTGGCGACATCGGCCAGCGAGTGGCCCGGGCGGCTCGCCACCACGAATTCGCACTCGCGAAACAATTCCTCGGCCTGATGCCACTTGGCGATCTCGGCGAAGGCGTCGATGCCGATCAGCAAGAACAATCGGTCCGCTTTCTTAAGCGAGTGCTGAAGGCGCTTGAGCGTGTCGATGGTGTAGTTCGGCTTCGCCGTTTCGGCGCGTTTGTTCTTCTGCCGGTCTTTCTCCGCGCTGGCGGGCTCGAACTCGGGCGGAGCTTCGAGCAGCGACGGGATAAATTCTTTTTCTTGCGCCGTGGCCAGCGCGACCATGGCATAGCGGTGGGAAAACGACGACAGCGCCTGGCTTTGCTTGTGCGGCGGCACATGCGCCGGCACGAACAGCACACGGCCAATCGTGTAGCGCTCGCGCGCCGCCCGCGCCAACGCAAGATGTCCGCGATGGATGGGATCGAAGCTGCCGCCGAAGAGCGCGATATTCATGCGCCGTTAGTTTCTTCGTTTATCGGGTCGCTTGGCAAGGGGAGAAACTGTCGCGACTGTCGCGTGGTGCCTTCGATGACGGGTTTCCAGATCGAAGCGGGAATGCGGAGGGGTAAGGGAGCGGACGGCAGCACCCATCCACGCTTGAGGGGGCGGAGAGGCACTACATCTCTCCCTCACCCAGCTTCATAGGACGCTGCGACCAACCGCTGAGCAGTGTTGCCCGTCACCGAGCAGCGTGATTGCACGCTTTTCAACCTCGTCTTTAAGGCACTGGCACAAAGAGCATTTAAGGCGACGCCAACCGTGGGCAGCGATAGTTACAGGTCATGGGTCAGCAAGCATTCAAGTCTTTGGCCAATTTCAAGGTGGGCTGTCAGCAAGCGGAGTCCTCTTGTTTCGCGCTGCTCGCGCGTCGAAACCACAGGGCCTCGGATTCCGACTGCTGCCAACCGCCGCCCGCTGCGCAAAATCAGTACACTGCCCCATTGCCCGCCAGGTGCCGCCCATTTGGCCGAGCCTGAGCCGTACAAACGATCTGGCCTTTCAAGAATTTGGAATGAACTCCTGTAATCTCGCGGGTTTTCGCACTTGCCTTTAGCATGGTTTGCATGCGAGTAACCCTCCCCCTACTTCGCATCCCTCCCGCCCGAGCACCGATTCTGCGCTATGGCGTAGCGGTGCTCAGCACCACCCTCGCGTTAATCCCCGCGCTGCTGCTGCCGAATATCAACGAAAGCCGCCTCGCGGTGTTCGCCGTAGCCGTGATGGTCAGCGCCTGGTACGGCGGCTGGAAGCCAGGACTGGTAGCGACTTCATTCGCGCTCACCGTGAGCGCCTATTTCTCGTTCACCGGAGAACACACGCCCGCGCAATATCGCTCGACGATGATCCGGCTCACGCTGTTTGTGGCGCTGGCGCTGCTGATCTGCTGGTTCAATGCCGCGCTGCGCGCGACCCAGGAAGGATTGCGCCGCTCCGAAAAAAACTTCCGCTCTCTGGTCACCAACGCTCCCTACGGAATTTGCCGCTGTGACTCCGCCGGCAAACTGCTCGACGTAAACCCCGCGCTGCAGGCCATGCTGGGATACTCTTCAGGCCGTGACTTGATCGGCCAGCATGTGGGCGCGCTCTATGCGGACACCCATCAGTGGTTCGAGCTCGCGGACTATCTGCTAGCCGCGGATCCCTTCACCGGAGTGATCGCCGAGTGGAAGCGCAAGGACGGAAGCAGCACGGTGGTGCGGGTTTCCGGGCGCGCCGTTTCCGACGGCGGCAAAAAGAGAACCTTCGAGCTCTTCACCGAAGACGTCACCGAGCGCCGCGCCCTCGAGCAGCAACTCCGACAGTCGCAAAAAATGGAAGCCGTCGGCCGCCTGGCCGGCGGAATCGCTCACGACTTCAATAACTTGCTGATGGTGATCTCCGGCTACTCCGAGTTTCTCCTCGATCGCCTGGGTCCTGACCCATCATTGCGCGGGCCGGCGCAAGAAATTTCCAGCGCCGCCGAGCGCGCTTCCGCGCTTACTCGCCAACTGCTCGCCTTCAGCCGCAAGCAGATGCTGGCCCCGAAAGTTCTCGACCTCAACGCCGTGGTTACGGAAAACCTGAAGATGCTCACCCGCGTCATCGGCGAGGACATCGATCTCGTCATGGTCCCCGCCGCCTCGCTGGGTGCGGTGCGCGCCGATGCCGGGCAGATCGAGCAGGTCATCATGAACCTCGCCGTGAACGCGCGCGACGCCATGCCCTCCGGCGGCAAACTCACCATCGAAACTTCGAACGTCTCGCTGGCCGAGGAAGACTCGCGCTTTCACGCCCCGCTCAAGCCCGGAGACTATGTTCAACTCACCATCAGCGATACCGGCGCGGGCATGGACGCAGAAACTCAATCTCACATCTTCGAGCCTTTCTTCACCACCAAAGGCCAGCGCGGAACCGGCTTGGGCCTCTCGACGGTCTACGGCATCATCAAGCAGAGTGGCGGATATATCTGGGTTTACAGCGAGCCGGGCAAGGGCACGGCGTTCAAAGTTTACCTGCCGCGCGTCGCCGAATCCGCCGACGCCTCTGCGCAAGTGGCCGAGGCGGCTGACGCTCCGCCGATCGAACCTGGGACCGAAACTATCGTGCTTGCCGAAGATGAAACCAACCTGCGCTACCTCGCGCGGCAGTTCCTCGAAAAGCAAGGTTATCGCGTGCTCGAAGCCGCCGACGGCGCCGCGGCCATTCAGATCGCCGTCGCCCACGAGGGCGTGATTCATCTCCTGCTGACCGACGTCATCATGCCCGGCATGAACGGCCGCGAACTCGCGCAACGCATCTCTGAAATTCGCCCCAACACGAAAGTGCTCTACATGTCCGGTTACACCGAAAATGTCATCGGACATAATGGCACGCTGGACGCCGGCGTACGCCTGCTCCAGAAACCCTTTACCCTTCGCGATCTCAAAAGTAAGGTTCGCGAAGTTCTCGATTCCACCCCAATGCCCCCGGAGGTCGCCATGCCCGTTCGATCCGCTCAGGCTGCGGCGCAAGGACGCGAGCCCTCGCCGTTGTCGCGCGCGCAACGCTTTCAACTTCACCTGCCCTTGAAATACCGCCAGCTGCACGAAGAAAAATGGCACGACGGCACCACCAGAAATATCAGCCGCTCGGGCCTGCTGTTCCAATCCGAGGATCTCCTGCAGCCGAACGTGATTCTGGAAATCAATCTGGTATTGCCGCCGGAAATCGCCGGCCTCTCGCCTACCGAAGTGGTTTGCCGCGGAGAAGTCGTGCGCACCGAACAACCCGCGAAAACCGAAATGCCTCCAGCCCTGGCGGCAAGGATCCTTCAATATCACTTCCAGCACGGCGGACAATTGCCCCGGGCCTGACGGGCAGCTAAACTAAATTTTCAGAGGTTGGCTAGAATCTGGAATGAAGTCACAAAAAGCACCGCCCCGGAGGGGCGACTGCCAATAGCCCAGCGCTGAAGCGCTGGGAAAGCGTGAAAAAGGAACCGAGTCCGGTAGGGACGACTGAAGTTATCACCGAAAGCGTTTGAACCCGAATCGAACGAAGCTCTGGCGAGCGGCGAATTACGCGCTGTCCGCCTCTTGCAGCAATGCTTCGCGCAAGGCCTCGACTTCCTTGGCGATGGCGAACTTCAATTCTTCGATCCCCCGGCCGGTGACGGCCGAGATTTCGTAAAGCTTCCGCTTGTGCTTCTTGCAGTACCGCTTCAGCACCGCCACCTTTTCCTTACTAGCCACATCGATTTTCGACGCCACCATGATCATCGGCTTCTCTTCCAACCCCGCGCCGAAGCTCGCCAACTCCCCGAGAATCACCTCCACATCCTTTACGACATCAGGCCGTCCGCTACCGTCCGAAACATCGACCAAATGCACCAGCAACCGCGTGCGCTCGACGTGCCGCAGGAACTGCGTGCCCAGCCCAGCCCCGGTGTGTGCGCCTTCGATCAATCCCGGAATATCCGCAACCACAAAACTGACTTCGTCGCGGGGATCGCCGACCACAACCACACCCAGATTCGGCTCCAGCGTAGTAAAGGGATAATCGGCAATTTTTGGCCGCGCTGCCGAGATTCGTGAGATCAAAGTGGACTTGCCCACGTTCGGATAACCCACCAGCCCCACATCCGCCAGCAATTTCAGTTCGAGGCGGTAGTGATGCTCTTCGCCCGGGCGGCCAGGCTCATGCTCGCGCGGCGCTTGATGCACTGAAGTCGCAAAGCGCGCATTTCCACGCCCGCCGCGCCCGCCGCGCGCAATCACCATCCGCTGGTCGGCGCGAGAAAAATCGAAGACTTTTTCTCCCGTCTCTTCGTCGTACACAATCGTCCCCACCGGCACCTTCAAAAGCACATCCGCGCCTTCGCGCCCGGTTTTGTTCGAACCTTCGCCGTGGCGTCCGCGCTCCGCCTTGTATTCGGGATTGAATCGAAAATGCACCAGCGTGTTATGGCGCTCACTCGACTCCATGACCACATCTCCACCCTTGCCACCATCGCCGCCAGAAGGCCCGCCGCGCGGAACATATTTTTCCCGGCGAAACGCCATGCAGCCATTGCCGCCGTCACCTGCATTCACCCGAATTTTTGCCTCATCGATAAACATTGGCTCGTAAAACCATTTCTTCACGCAGTTCTTGAGTATACCGGCTCCCGGATAAGCCACTCATTAGCCGAACCTCAGAACCCTACAACTCATGTCTTCCCTCGAACCGCCGATAGTGCCCAAAGAGGATGACTCCCACGTGCCTGAGGCTCACCGTCCATGAGTTCACCACAACCCGCGCTTGGCGCCGCCGGGGTCGCGCCCCGCTCTGCCTGGGCCGCCACGTTGCGCGAAACTACAATTGAGGTCTTTACCACGATGGTGGGCACTGCCGTCACCGCGCCGGAAAATGAAGACTTTGCGGTATTCTCCGAGGTAACCGGCATGATCGGCATTGCCGGCCCCCTCAGCGCCATCCTCAGCCTGCGCTGCAGCATGTGCTCCGCCGCCTTGATTGTTTCTCAAATGCTGGGAGTTTCCGTCGACGAAGCGGCCGCGCTCAAATGCGACGCGGTAGGAGAAATCTGCAACATGCTGGCCGGCTATTTCAAAGCCAAAATTGGGTTGGGAGATCTGTGTAAGCTTTCGTTGCCCACCGTACTCACCGGCAAAAACTACCAAATTCGCTCGCCCGGCAAGGAATTCCGCATGACCTTCCCGGTGCTCTATCAAAAAGAGCCGCTGTGGATCGCGCTCGACATTCGTCCCGGATAACGCTTGCTGGAGGACGCTGCTGGAGGACGATCACTGGGTGACGATCACTGGGTGACGATCACTGGGAGACGATCACTGGGTGACGATTGCAACGCCAGCACGAGACTCAGTCGCTGCGGCGGGGAAAATCACCCTGAGATTTCCATCGGCTCGACCATCACAAACTTGCCCATCGATCCCTTGTTCAGGAATTTGATGCGCCCCGTGATCTTGGCGAAGAGCGTGTCGTCCTTGCCCCGGCCCACGTTGAGCCCGGGTTTTACGCGCGTGCCGCGCTGCCGCACGATGATAGTGCCGCCGGGCACGATCTGCCCGCCGAATGCCTTAAAGCCCAACCGCTGCGCGTTCGAATCGCGCCCGTTTCGTGAAGTGCCCTGCCCTTTTTTATGTGCCATAGGAAACCTGTCTCATGGAATTGTCACCAAGATCACGTGGTGACGGGCGCATTCGCCCGTCTGGTTTTCACTTTTTCTTTGAAGCCGACTTCTTAGCCGCTTTCTTAGGCGCAGCCTTCTTCTTAGCCGCCGCCTTCTTCGCCACGGGCTTAACCCCGGACTCACCCTCCATCTCGTGCCCCTCAACGGCGGCCGCTTTCTTTACCTTGGGCTGCTTCTTCTCCGGCGCCGGCGCTTTAAAGCTCTGCCCATCAAACGCAATCTCCGTGATGCGCACCGCGGTGAAGTCCTGCCGGTGCCCGCGCAGCTTCTTATATTGCTTTTTGCGTTTGTAATGAAAAACCAGAATCTTCGCGCCGCGGCCTTCTTCCACCACTTCACCGACCACGCGCGCCTCCGACTGCGGCTTGCCGATCTGCCCCTCGCCGCCCGATACCGCCAACACGTCGGCAAATTGCACCAGGCCATCGGTGCCAGTGTCCATCTTCTCCACGCGAATCACATCCCCGGGCGCCACCCGGTACTGCTTCCCGCCGGCGCGGATCACCGCGAACATACGCCTGCCTCCGTCTGAAGATCGTGCCCAACGCCGCAAAGCCAATCCCAACCCAAGCGCACACGACCGCAACCATGGGTTGGTTCTAACTTGCCCTGCCGCTCTGCTTGCTGTGTTTTCCGCCACGGCGCCTAAAGTAGCGCCGGCGTCCCGCCGGCTTTCGCCAGCAGCCAGGACGAGCCTCCCCAGAACGGGTCGGCGAGTACAGGCAAACTTCACCATTTTAGCCCGCGCCGCGGAACTCGGTCAATCTCATTTCGCGGTTTGGCGCGGTTTGGTGCGGTTGGGTAGTGGTTCAGTACAAATTTTATTCTCCTACGAAGGCGTCGTCCCGAAACGCGGCGTACTTCAGCCGCGTGAGGCATCTCCCCTAGATAAGGCCAGTGGGAAATCCTCCGCTGCGGCCTGGCAGACGGCCCAAGCTGTAATCTGAACCAGCTGCCCACGGGAGCGCACTACAGCGGTATGTTCCCATGCTTCTTAGGCGGGTTCTTGTCCCGCTTGGTCTCCAGCATGGCCAGGGCCTGGATCAGCTTCTTGCGCGTCTGGTGTGGCTGAATGATCGCGTCGACGAAGCCGCGGTCGGCGGCTACGTAGGGGCTGGCGAAGCGGTCGCGGAATTCTTCGATTTTCTTTTGGCGCAAGTCTTGGCGATCTTGCGGATTCGCGGCGCCATCGAGGTCGCGCTTGTAGACGATATCCACCGCGCCTTCCGGGCCCATGACTGCGATCTCGGCCGTCGGCCAGGCGTAGTTTACGTCGGTGCGAATGTGCTTGGAGGCCATCACGCAATAGGCTCCGCCGTAGGCTTTGCGCGTGATCACTGTAATCTTCGGCACCGTGGCTTCGGCGAAGGCATAGAGCAGCTTCGCTCCGTGCTTGATGATGCCGCCGTATTCCTGCGCCGTGCCGGGGAGGAATCCCGGAACGTCTTCAAACGTGATCAGCGGGATGTTGAAGCAATCGCAGAAGCGCACGAAGCGCGCGCCTTTCACCGACGCATTGATGTCGAGCGTGCCTGCGAGCATCGCCGGTTGGTTCGCTACGATACCTACAGAACGACCATCCAGGCGCGCGAATCCTACAACGATATTTTTCGCGTAGTGCTCCTGCACTTCGAAGAAGTAAGCGTCGTCAACCACGGCGTGGATCACGTCTTTAATGTCATACGGTAGATTCGATTGCGCGGGTACGATCTTATCGAGCCCCGCATCGGCGCGGTCGATAGGATCGGTGCAGGGCTTGCGCGGCGGGTCGTCGAGATTATTCGAGGGGACAAAGCTCAACAACTCGCGCACCATCGACAGGCACTCGGCATCGTCGTGCGCCAGAAAGTGCGCCACGCCCGAGGTTTCGTTGTGGGTCATGGCGCCGCCGAGTTGCTCTTTGGTGACCTCTTCCATGGTCACAGTCTTGATCACGTCCGGCCCGGTGATGAACATGTAAGAACTTTTATTGACCATGAGGACGAAATCTGTAATCGCTGGAGAATAGACTGCGCCGCCGGCACACGGTCCCATGATCGCGGAAATCTGCGGCACCACACCGCTATACAAAGTGTTGCGCAGAAAAATATCGGCGTATCCGGCGAGCGAGGCCACACCTTCCTGAATGCGCGCGCCGCCGGAATCGTTCAAGCCAATCACGGGCGCGCCCATCTTCGCGGCCAGATCTATGATCTTGACGATTTTGCCGGCGTTGGTTTCGGAGAGCGATCCGCCGAATACGGTGAAATCCTGCGCGAAGAGGTAGACGAGCCGGCCTTCGATGCGGCCATAGCCGGTCACAAAGCCGTCGCCGTAGGGCTTTTGCTCGAGCATGCCGAAATCGCTGCAGCGGTGCGTGACCAGCTTGTCGGTCTCTTCGAAGGTGCCCTCGTCGAGCAAAAACTCGATGCGCTCGCGCGCCGACATTTTGCCTTCTTTGTGCTGGCGCTCGCGGCGCTTCGCGCCTCCGCCCTCTTCGGCCAGATGGTTGCGCTTTTTCAGTTCTGCGAGTTTCTCTTCGAGATTCATGGCGGTAGGGATTATAGCGGGTGAACGGCCTGGTCAGAGGGGAGGGGCATCACGGAGTTGAAGACAGAGCGGCTGCGCCGCTGGACCGCGGAGGCTGGCGGTCCCCCCAAGAACCTACTCCAGATCCGAGCCTAGTATCTGGTAGCGATATTTCTTGCCGTCCCAGAAGAGCACGGAGGAAGTGGCTTCGCCTTCGCCTCTTTCTTCCATGTAGATTCCGAGAATAGTTCTTTTCTTCAGCGCCAATCTTTTTACCGCGAGGGTTTTGAAAGGCAGGTTGATGAGCAGAAATTTCGGCTTCTCTTTCTCGGAGCGCCAGGCCTGGCTGCCCACTCCATGAACGATCAGAAGAGAGACGCCCTTGCGTTCGGGCTCGTCCGAGGCAAAGCTGGAAGTGACTTTGACGTCGCCGAAGCCGAGGAAGCTGTCATAGGGGTCAGCTACGTGAAAGCCGTATTCGGCCTGGTCGGCCATGGGGTTCTTGCAGCGGGCGGCGACCACAAGATCGTCGACTCCGTCGTAATCGAGATCGGCGACGAACTGCGGCGGTCCGGGCAGGAGCGAACAGTTTTCGCCGAACTCTTTGTGGATGTACTCGTCCGTGACCGCGGGCACAGGAGATTTCGCATGCACCGGGGGTGGAGGCGGCTGCTTCTTATCGGAGGCTAACATTGCCGATGCAGCTGAAATCGCGAGCAAGGCGGCAAGAATACGGTGGGATGCATTTTGGGAGAGCGCCATGTTCTTACTCTAATCCCGATTTTTTCGAGAGGGTATAGGCATGCATGGTAACTGGTACCTAAAGTAACCACTATTTGCGGAAGTGTTCCCAGCCTTGCGGCGCAAGTTCGCGCTTCAGGCCTTCACGATTCGTGAGGAAGATTTTGCGGCCGCGCGTGATATATCCGATCTGTGTGATGGGAACGTTCGCGATGCGGGACGGGATAGGTTTGCGTGCGGGGACGGTGAAGAGCAGTTCGTAATCCTCGCCGCCGTCGAGCGCAAGTTCGAGATCGACTTCCCGCGGCGGTTTGCCAACGATGGCGCGGGGAACGGCTTCTGCCAGCAGCTCCGCGCCCACGCCGCTTTCTTCGCATAGGTGGGCGAGATCGGTCGAAAGGCCATCGCTCGTATCGATCATGGCTGAAAGCAGGCGGTTCTCGCGCAGATAGCGGCCCAGCGCGATTCGCGGCTCGGGAAAAAAATGCCGAGGATGGCTTCGGGCGTTCGGCTTCACGCGCTTTTTGTTAAACATTCCGACCGCGGCAGCCGAGCCGCCAAGTTCTCCACTGACATAGATGCGGTCGCCGGGGCGCGCGCCGGAGCGCAAGATGACCTTGCCTTTGGGCACCGAGCCAACCACGACGATGTCGGCGAGAATGCCGTGGGGCGACTCGGCCGTGTCGCCTCCCGCTAAGATCACGCCGTATCTTTCGGCCAGTTTGAGCAGGCCGCGGGTAAATCGGCGTAGCCAGTTCTGCGGCAAATCGCGGGGCAAAGCCAAGGACAGAAACGCCGCCACCGGTTGCCCAGCCATGGCCGCAATGTCGCTCAGCCCGCGCGCCAGGCAGCGATGGCCAACCGATTCCGGGCAATGCCAGTCGCGCCGGAAGTGAACTCCTTCCAGAGAAAAATCGGTGGTCACAAGGGCGTCTTTTGCCTGCGTCTTACCTCGGCCAGGCGAAAATCGCAGCACCGCGCAGTCGTCGCCGATTCCGATTGGAACCAGCGGATTTTTCGCCGCCTCGGCCAGGCGGCGAATCTGAGCGATCAGCGCTTTTTCAGGGATCAACATTTTTATCCGACGCACCAATATAAGCGACCAAGGCGGCAAAAAAACCAATCTCGCAAAAAGCGAGGGAGCTGGGGTGCCCTCAGCTCTTCTCGATCGCACCGCCCCCCGTGGCTCAGGTTGACTCGCTCTCATTTTTGAGGGCGTCGTCCCGAAACCCGGCGCTCTTCACCCGGGTGAACAATCTCCCTTGCAAACAAAGGCAGGCGCTGGGGGAGATCCTTCGCTGTGTCTGAGAAGCGGCTGCTCCGGATGACGCCCTCGGAAGAAATTCAAACTGCGCTATTACCACCGCTGAAACGGCATTGACATTGGGCTTGCCCTCTGGAAACATCGCAAGACTCGGAATTTGTTATTCCATCCGGTTTGTCGAAGCGCTGAGGATTGTTCCGGTGATTGGGATTGGCACTCGCCAGTTGCGCAAAGTTTATCACTCCGCGCCACCGTTCGGCGCCGGCGGTTTCGGCCCCAAACCGCCCGGAGAAAAAAAGAGCAAGCAGCCCAAGCCGGAGATTGTCGCCCTGGATGGACTGTCTCTGGAGATCAATCCCGGCGAAGTGTTCGGCCTGCTCGGACCGAACGGTGCGGGCAAATCTACGACGGTTGGGATCTTAACTACGCGGGTGCGCCCCACCGGCGGCGAGGCCTGGATTGGCCCGCACGATGTGTGGAAAGAGCAAGTTGCCGTAAAGCGGTTGATCGGAGTGGTGGCGCAGCGGCCGAATTTAGATTTTTCTCTTACCGCGCGTGAGATTCTTCTATTTCACGGAGCATATTTCGGACTGGATTCGCAGGCGCGGGCGGCGCGGGCCGAGAGCCTTCTGGACCGATTCAAGCTCCGCGACCGGGCCGAGCAAATGGTGCGCGGATTTTCCGGGGGCCTGATGCAGCGGCTTTCCATTGCCCGTGCCATGATGCACGATCCGCAGGTTCTTTTTCTGGACGAGCCCAGCGCCGGCCTCGATCCGCAAACCAAATTGCTTTTGTGGGAGATCATTCGCGCCTACAACCAGAGCGGCAAGACGATCCTGTTAACCACCCACAACATGGAGGAGGCCGATGCGCTCGCCAACCGCCTGGCCATCATCGATCACGGGCGCAACATCGCGCTGGGTACGCCGGCCGAACTGAAGGCCTCGGTTCCCGGCGGATATTTGCTGCGGCTGCGTTTTGGCAATCATGCTCCGGAGCTGCTGCAGCGCTTGCAGACTATGGCCGGAGTCCGAGAGGTGCGGGCCACGAATCAAACCGGAAATGACCAGAGTAGCGCAGACTTGTACGCCGACCGTGGCGGTTCGTTGATCGCCGAGATCGCCAGTTTGGCTGCCAGCGCCGGCGTGGAGTTGCGAGATGTTCACATCTCCGAGCCCAGCCTGGAAAATTTGTTTCTGCACCATACCGGGAGGAGTCTGCGGGAATGAACGGGAAGGCATTTTTCGCCATGCTGGCGCGCGACGCCCACGTAGCACGCCGCAACGTTGGAGTCTTGCTGATGCAGACTTTTTTCCAGCCGCTCATGTTCGTCTTCATCTTCGGACGGGTTATGGTCCGCAGCGGCTACATGCCCGAGGCTTACAAAAGCCTGCTTCTCCCCGGCATCATGGCGATCAGCATGGTCTTCACCGGAGTCTGGGCCGTGGCTATGCCGTTGATTGCCGAATTCCAGTTCACGCGCGAGATCGAAGATCGCCTGCTGGCTCCCATCGAAATCGCCTGGGTCGCAGTCGAAAAGGTGCTGGCAGGAACGCTCCAGGCGCTGCTCGCCGGCTTGATCGTGATCCCATGCGCGTGGTTGATTCTGCGCCCGGGCGTGGGCATCTCCATGCACAACCCACTCGCCTTCGCCTGCGTTACGCTTTTGGTGGCTCTATTTTCCGCCTGCGGAGGCCTTGCCCTCGGGTGCAGCGTGAACCAGCAGCACATCGGAGTGATGTTCAGCATGGTTCTGACTCCCATGATCTTTTTTGGCTGCACCTATTACCCCTGGAGCGCGCTCAACAGCTTTCCGATTCTGCAAAAGGCGGTGCTGATCAATCCTCTCGTGTATGCCAGCGAGGGATTGCGGGCGACACTGGCGCCGCAGTTCCCTCATCTTCCCATGCTGGCAGTGCTGGTGGGATTGACGGCCTTCGACGCCGCGTTTCTGGCGGCTGGACTCCGTCAGTTCCGGGGGAAGGCCGTAAGCTGAGGGAACCGTTCTCGGTTCTCGGCCGATAGACTTCGGACTTCGGATCTTAGGCCTCTGGCCTTGGTTTTGCTGTCGGTTGCCGAATGATGCTTCAGCTCTTTCTCCCAGTGCACGAAAGACCCTTCCAATCGGCCCTTTCGAGATATTACTGAAGTTTGCCGGGAGCTTTGTAAATCATTGTTGATGAATCCGTTAACTGGCTATCCTAAGAGCTGCGGACGACTTTCTTACCTCCCCGGAAAACGTCTGCCAGTTAAAGTCAATCATGTCCACCAGCACACAGTCGTGGAGGGGTCTACCCCTTGGGGCTCAGGTTTTCATTGGCCTGATCATCGCAGGCGGTATGGTTTCGCTGCTTCCGGCGGCCTTCCACCAGAGCAGCAAGAACATTGCAGAGTTCATCTGCTACCTCTTGATTGCGATATTGGCCTCCCGGATGCGAGTCAATCTACCTGGCATCACGGGCACGCTTTCGGTCAACTTTCTGTTTATCCTGGTGGGCATAGCGGAGCTGAGCTATGCCGAGGCCGTAACCCTGGGCGCGGTTTCGATGCTGGCTCAGAATTTCTATCCGGACCGGCCTCGGGCCATTCAACTGACCTTCAACGTTTGCGCCGGCACCCTTTCGACGGCTCTGGCTTTCCTGGTTTTCAACAACGCTCGCGCCAACGCATGGATTGGCATTCGGCCTCTGCTGCTGAGCCTTGCCGCCTCGGTTTACTTCGTGGTGAATGCGGGGTGCATCGCCGCCACGATTTCGTTCTCGGACGGGAAACCGCTCCGGCGAATTCTGGTCGATTGCTATTTCTGGTCCTTTCCTTACTATCTGGTCGGCGCGGGAATCGCCGCAGCCATTTCCTGGTTCAACCACGCGTTTTACTGGGAGACTTCGCTGCTGTTCGTTCCCGCTCTTTACGTCATCTACCGCTCGTATCGCCTCTATCTGAGCAAACTGGAAGACGAGAAGCGGCATGTGGAGGAGATCGCGAATTTGCATCTCCGCACCATCGAGGCCCTGGCGCTAGCGATTGAGGCCAAAGACCAGACCACGCATGCGCACCTGCAGCGCGTGCGAGTTTATGCCATCGAGGTTGCCAAGGAACTGGGCATGAAAGGCGCGGAGTTGGAAGCTCTGCACGCGGCCGCGCTGCTGCACGATATCGGCAAGCTGGCAGTTCCCGAACACATCATCTCGAAGCCTGGCCGGTTGACTCCCGAAGAATTCGAGAAGATGAAGATTCACACGGTGGTGGGAGCGGAAATTCTCGAACGAGTTCGCTTCCCGTATCCCGTGGTTCCGATCGTGCGCGCCCACCACGAAAAGTGGGACGGATCCGGCTATCCCTTCGGGCTGCGCGGAACCGAGATTCCTATGGGAGCGCGCATTCTCTCCGCCGTCGATTTTCTCGACGCCTTGGCTTCCGACCGGCAATACCGCCGCGCCATGCCGCTCGATGAAGTGATGCAGAAGCTTTCCGACGAGGCCGGGAAGTCGTTCGACCCCGGCGTGGTGCACGTGCTGAGGCGGTGTTATAAAACTCTGGAAAATCTGGCCCAGGCGCAATCTGCCGTGGACGACAACCCCGCGGTTTCACAGGAACTCATGATCACACGCGGGCCGGCGCCGACCCCGAATGCGGGCTTTGAGAATGCCGGCGCTTCCGATTCTCCGGGACGCGAAGCCACTTTCTTGTCCTCCATTGCTGCCGCCCGGCAGGAAGCTCAGTCTTTGTTCGAACTCAGCCAAGACCTTGGCGCCTCGCTCAGCCTGGGGGAAACGCTCTCGGTATTTTCGGTAAAACTGAAACCCATGGTTCCCTATGACGCGATCGCCATTTACATTCTGCGCGACGACGTACTAGTCCCGGAGTACGTGAACGGCGACAACTACCGGTTGTTCGCATCGCTGCGGATTCCTCTCGGGGATGGGCTTTCGGGCTGGGTGGCGCAGAATAAAAAACCGATTGTGAACGGAAATCCATCGGTTGAGCCGGGATACCTGAACGATCCCGCGAAGTTCAGCACCCTGCGTTCGGCCCTCGCTTTGCCGCTGGAGGGAGTAGCCGGAGTGATTGGAGTGCTCGCGCTCTACCGCGCCGAGCGCGATGCCTTTACCTCCGATCACTTGCGCATCTTGCTCGCCGTGAGCGGCAAGATGGCGTTGGCCATTGAGAACGCGCTCAAGTACCAACAAGCCGAAAGCTCCGCTACCACCGACTATCTCACCGGCCTGCCCAATGCCCGCTCTCTATTCTTGCAACTGGATCGCGAACTGGCCCGCTGCAAGCGCGATAACGCACCGCTCACGTTGATGGTGTGCGACATGAACGGCTTCAAGAAGATCAACGACCGCTTCGGGCATCTGGAAGGCAACCGAGTATTGCGCCTGTTTGCCCAAGCGCTCAAAGATAGTTGCCGCGAGTACGACTACGTGGCTCGCATGGGCGGCGACGAGTTTGTCGTGATTGCCCCAGGCCTGGCCGCCGATGGGGCCGCGAAGAAAGCCGAGCAACTGCGTCCTCTCGCCCGCCAAGCGGGCTTCGAGGTTTGCAGAGAAGACATTCTCTCCTTGAGTGTGGGCCTCGCGATTTCGCCGGAAGACGGCAACGATGCCGAGCAACTTCTTACCCAGGCCGACCGGCGCATGTATGTGGAGAAGCAAAAAGAACCCTCGCAGAAAGATCAGCGCCTGCACACTCGCATGAAATGCCGCCTCACCATTGAACTGCATCCGGAAGCGGAAGCCGCGCCGGTGTTGGGCAATCTGATCGACGTCAGTCTGGGCGGCTGCTATGTGGAAACCAGCGCCATTTTGACCCCTGGGTCCGCGGTCAATCTGGTGTTCTCCATCGACGACGGCAACTTGACCATGGAAGGAACCGTCGCCCGGATCCATCCTGGTTCGGGGGTCGCGGTGCAGTTCAAGGAGATGAGCCGCGAGTCGCGCGAAAAGATGTATAGCATTCTGGAGTATGTTCAGAGCACAACATCGCTTTATAACGACCGCTACATGAAGACTCTTCTGAGGCGCTAATAAAGGTCTCAATCTGGGGACAGCCGCCCTCGGCTCTCGGTCGAGCGCAGCTCGAGTTCTTCCCCGGCTGGTGCCAGGCACGACTACACGATGGCAGCCGCAGGTAGCTCTTAATTCCCGCGTTTCGACCGTCCCGGCGACCGCAAGGGGGGCGTCACGGCCGCCGAACCGAGAGCGAGGACGCTCTCGGGACAACCGGCGAGGATGCTGGCGCTAGCAATGCGGTTTGGGCAGATTAGGACACCATCAAGGCGCATCAAGGCGTACGCGCGCTTGAAGCCGGCTTCCCCCGCTCGTACACTTGAATAATGCACGTCCACGCCCATGGCGGCAGCGGACCCAAGCGAGTGCTCAAGATCTCGCTGGGCGTAACCCTCGCCTATATCGTGTTGCTGGTGGTGGCCGGAATCCGCGCCCATTCGCTCGCACTGCTCTCCGAAGCTGGGCACAATCTCTCCGACTTTCTGGCTCTGCTTCTCTCTCTAGTCGCGGTTTATTTGCAGTCGCGCCCCGCCAGCGCCACAAAAACTTACGGCTACCATCGCGCCGGAGTGCTGGCCGCGTTGGTCAACGCCGTATCGCTGGTCGCGGTCGCGTTCTTCATCTTTTACGAGGCGTTCAAGCGGTTGCAGCGTCCCGAGCACGTTCAGGCTTCGCTAATGATGTGGGTCGCCGCAGCGGGCGTGGTGATGAATGGAGCCATCGCCGGGATCCTCTACCGCTCGGGCAAGCACTCGGGCAACGACGTCAACATTCGCAGCGCGTTGCTGCATGAAGTGGGTGACACGCTCTCCACCGGCGCCGTGATCGCCGGAGGCTGGGCAATTCTCGCCACTAGCGATTACTGGATCGACTCCGCGCTCTCGTTTGGGATCGGCGCGCTGATCTTGTGGTCGGGCTTCGGCATCGTGCGCGAGACGCTGAATATCCTGCTCGAAGGAACGCCGCGCGGGGTGAAACTCGAGCAAGTCGAAATCGCCATCCGCTCCATCGAAGGCGTCAACGACGTCCACGACCTCCACTGCTGGAGCATCGGATCCGAGACGCGAGCGCTCTCCTGCCACATCGCCATTGCTGATATTCCGCCCTCAGTCAGCGAGCGCATCCTACACGACGTGAAGGACTGCCTGCACCACAATTTCCGCATCGACCACACCACCATTCAGTTCGAGCACGCGGAGTGCGAAGTGGCGCACGGGTGCGTGATTCCGGTGGGGGAGAGCGAAGGGCATCACCACCAGAGCCACAGTCACTAGCAGTGGGGCAGTCGTTTGTTCCCAAGGGTTGGCCGGTTGAAGCGTTCGTGCACGACCCAGAAACCCTGAACTAGTTCTCTTGCGAGAGGGATCGTCCTTCGGGCGTTCAACTGAACCAGTTTCACGAGAACTGGATTCGCTACCGCTCTATCTGCAAAGCTCTCACCGCATGCCTTCGAAACCGTGATAAGAACTCTGAGAACACCGGTTGCGACGGCTGCGCGGGGAAGATGAGAGGCGACTAAAAAGTGGAATGATCGCGGCGGAAACGATCTCGGTTATCTTAATTCGTCTAAACCAGTGCATGTTAGAGCAGCTCTTTGAACCGCAGCAATGAATCTGACTCGAAGAGCTCGATGACAGGATCTGCCGCAAGATTCGACTCCATGTTACTAATCGCCGGGCGTTCATGGGCAGATATGCTATGACTTAGTAACTGGAAGCAAGGTTTATTGGTTTGCAGGATAGTCAACTGGTTCAGCTTTGTTGGGCATATATCTCCCGCGCCCGCTCAATCCTATCCGCCTCTTCCGCCGACTTATCCGGACGCAGCCGCACGATTCGCGGAAAGCGAAGCGAGTAGCCGCTATCGTGCCGGTCGGACTGCATCATGTTATTGAATGCCACTTCCAACACAATCTTCGGTTCTACCGTGCGCCGGAAACCTTGATCTTCGATGGTGTGTTCGAGGAACCATTGCGTCATCTCGGCGATCTCGACGTCGGTCAAGCCCGAATAAGCTTTGCCGATGTTCACCAAGCGGTCTCCATCCCACACGCCAAACGTGTAGTCGCTGAGCACGCCTACGCGCTTGCCGTGGCCGTATTCGACCGCGGTCACGACCACGTCGAGCGTCGCCAGTTCGCGCTTCATCTTCAGCCACGCCTTGCCGCGCTTGCCGGGAGTGTAGGCCGAATTAAGATCTTTGATCATCAGCCCTTCGTTGCCCCGCGCCTGCGCGGCCGCGAAAAGCCGCTCTAATTCGTCGGGCGAAGCTGCCCGAAAAACCGGCGCACGAATGACGCCGGCCGCAGCACATTCGCCATCATCCTCAAATGCCAATCTGCCCTGCGCCTTACCCTGGGGTCCTCTGTGCTCTCGGGGCTGAAGGTTTTTCTCCGCCAGCAGCGCATCGAGAAGGAGAGCGCGTTCCCGCAGCGGACGATCGATCAGCAACTCCCCGCCGGCATACAAAACGTCGAATGCCAAATAGGTCACGGGGATCTCTCGCAGAAGCTTCTCGCTGACTTTCTTCCGCCCCAAGCGCTGCTGTAAGACGCTGAAAGGCCGAGCCCGGCCCAGCTTCGCAGCTCTGGCCTCGCCCGCTTCTGCAAACTGGGCATCCACAACTTCGTCCGCGAGCCCCTGATTCTGCGGATACTCCCAGGCCACGATCTCACCGTCGAGAATCGCATCTTGCGCCAATCCCGACAGCGCGCCGGGAAGCTCGGGGAAAGACTCCGTAATCTCATCGCGCGTACGCGAAAAGAATTTCACTTCGCCTCCCGCGATGTGCGCCTGCGCTCGAATGCCGTCGTACTTGTCTTCGACGGCCGCCTCGGCGAAATAGCTCAATCCGTCTTCGGGAGATTCAACGGGGCTGGCCAGCATGAATCCCAATGCATGAAACATGCGCATCTGCGCCTGCGCGAGCTTGCCCTCGACGGCCAGCCGCAGCGCCTCACCGATGTCGCCGAGGAGCATGTTCGCCCGCTGCACGTCTGCGAGCGTACCGCCGTAGGCTCTGGCGATCGCTTCTTCGACCAGGCTCTCCTTCAATCCAATGCGCAGATCGCCGGTCATAATCTTGATGACGTACTTGGCCTCCAGCGCAGAGGCTTGCTCCAACAAATCGCGGACCCGAGCGAGCTTTGCAGCCGGACCACGCGCCGCTGCAATCTGCCGAAAACTCTCAGCCACATTCAGAACATCCAGGCTTCCGCCCGGCCGCTCGGGCAAAACCTCGCCGGCCACCGCGCCCAGGTCTCCATGCTTGCGATAAGCAGCCGTAAGCGCCGCTTCGTCTTTGCCCGCGAGTTCGGCCACCACGCGCCACAACAGCCTGCCGCCAACCTGCAAGGTCGTCTCTTCCCAGGCCGGAAACGCTCTACCCGAGAGATAGACCGTTGATGCCGCAGCTTCGTCCGTGGCGCAAGATTTGAAGTACTCGGCCACTGCCCCTATTTTCAACAGCTTCTTGGGTGTCGCTGCGATCGCTTCACAAGTCTCGACAAACTTTCGCATCGTATTCCGCACGCTTTGAGATACCTTTCGAGCATAGACGAAAAGTCTTTTGCTCTGCTTCCAACTCCGCCTGTGGAGATTCCTGCAATCTCTCGCTGCGAATGCCCATAGGAAGGCGGCCAGCCTTGTGATAATCTTGGGTTTGGCGCTTTTCCCGCCTGTGGAGCATCTAAAGAACGTGCGATCTCTGCGAAATCTCGTTCGTTTCCTGGTAGCCGTGCAGCTTCTTCCAGCCCTCGAGAGCGGGGAAGAAACCCTGGTCGGCGGCCAGGCCGTGCTGGAAGGCGTGATGATGCGCTCGCCCCACGCCTGGGCGATCGCCTGCCGTAAACCGTCCGGCGAAGTGGTCACCATGAGTGAACCGCTGGAGCGCCCCTCGGAAAAACATAACTGGATGTCGTGGCCTATCATCCGCGGAGTGATGACGTTGGGCTACGCCATGTCGCTAGGCTATCGCGCCCTGCGCTTCTCCGCGAACGTCGCGATTGAAGACGTAATGGCCAACGATGACAATAAGGAGCAGGTGGAGACAGCCGCCTCGGCTGTCCCGCGCAAGCGAAGCGGAGAGGAAGCTGCGCGGTTGCAGAAATCTGAGTCCCGGGAAAAGGCTGCCACCATCAGCGGCTGGCTGGCCGCAGGCAACGTCATCCTCTCGCTTGGCTTTTTTATTTTCATGTACAAGTACTTGCCGCTCTTGGCGGCCACTGAGCTGAAGAAGGCAAATCCCGCGCTCGGCGGCCAGATCATCTTCAACTTGGTCGACGGCGCCGTGCGCTTGCTCTTGTTCTTGCTGTTCATCTGGGGAGTCTCGCTGTTCCCTGACATTCGCCGAGTCTACGAATATCACGGCGCCGAGCACAAAACCGTATTTGCTTTCGAAAACGGGGACCCGCTCGAAACCGCCGCGGTGCAAAAGTACTCGACTTATCACCCGCGCTGCGGCACCAGCTTTCTGATGACCGTGATGCTGATCTCGATCGGCTTCTACATGCTGGTTCCGTTCACCACGTTCTGGGCACGTTTCGCTTCGCGCATCGCGCTGCTGCCGCTGATCGCCGGTGTTTCCTATGAGATCATTCGCTTCGCCGCCAAGCATCGCGGCTCGCTTTTCGCTCTAATGACCGCTCCCGGCCTTTGGCTGCAGCGCATCACTACCCAGCCTCCCTCCGACGAGATGGCGCAATGTGCCATCACCGCTCTCGACAATGCCATGGCGTTGGAGAAAGAGCATGGCGGCGAGCTGGTGATTGCGTAGCGGGTTCCGCGAATTCGTTCTCACGTTCTCAGTTCTCAGGTCTTAGCAAAACCAAATAGAATGAGTTGTCGCGTCAGGAATTCCTCGGGAGTTGAGACCTAGTTTGTGACTGAGAACTGAGAACCGAGAACTGATGTTTGAACGCTTAGACCAAATCGAAGCTCGATACGAAGAATTGACCAGGGCTCTGGCCTCGCCGGATATCGTCAACGACTCGGCGAAATACCAGAAGGCCGCCAAGGCGCACAGCGAAGTTGCGCCCATCGTCGAAAAATATCGCGAGTACAAAGACCTGACCAAGGGGATCGCGGACAGCAAGGCGATGCTTGCCGACGAAAAAGATCCCGAGATGCGCGCCTACGCGCAGGACGAACTCAATCAACTCGAGCCCCGCGTCGCTGCCATCGAAGAAGAATTAAAAGTTTTACTGCTGCCCAAAGATCCCAACGACGAGAAGAATATTATTCTCGAAATCCGCGCCGGCACCGGTGGAGACGAAGCCACCCTTTTCGTGGCCGAGATTTTTCGCATGTACACGCGCTACGCCGAAACTCAGCGCTGGAAGGTCGAGGTGCTTTCCTCGTCGGAGTCGTCCGCCGGAGGACTGAAGGAAGTTATCGCCATCATCGAAGGCCACCGCGTTTTCTCTCAGCTTAAATACGAAAGCGGAGTTCACCGCGTGCAGCGCGTTCCCGCCACCGAGCAGCAGGGACGGGTCCACACCTCGGCGGTTACGGTCGCGGTTTTGCCCGAAGCCGAAGACGTTGACATCAAGATCGAAGCCAAGGACTTGCGCATCGATACCTTCTGCTCCTCCGGCCCGGGCGGGCAATCGGTGAATACGACATACTCCGCGGTGCGCATCACTCACATTCCCACCAACACCGTGGTCAGTTGCCAGGACGAGAAATCGCAGATCAAGAATCGCGAAAAAGGTATGCGCGTGTTACGCTCCCGCCTCTACGAAATCGAGATGGAGAAGCAGCAGCAGGCTCTAGCCAAAGAGCGAAAGGCGATGGTGGGCTCGGGCGATCGCAGCGAAAAGATTCGTACTTATAACTTCCCACAGAATCGCCTCACCGATCACCGCATCGGATTCACCATTCACCAACTAGAACAAGTGATGGATGGAAAACTCCAACCGCTGATCGAAGCGCTGACCACCTACTATCAGGCCGAAAAGCTGAAGCAAGAAGCTGCGACGGTGGTATAGGGGAAACGCGCGGCGGTGGCCAGCCGCGAAGCGGGAGCAAGCATGTTTCGACTCGACGAGACCCTCACGTCCGTCCTCACCGAACGCTACACGGCGAACGCCGGCAGAGTGCATGAGCTCGCTCGGCCTCTCGCGAACAAGCAATTCTGGCAGAAGCCCTTCCCCTTCGGCAACAGTTTCGGGCATCTCGTCCTGCATCTCAGCGGCAACTTGAACTATTACATCGGCTCGCAGATCGCGAAGACCGGCTACATCCGCGATCGCCCGCGCGAATTTAACGATTCCAATCCGCCTGCGAAAGAAGATGCTCTGAAGCGCTTTGACGAGGCTGTCGACATGGTTCTAAATACGATTCGCGCGCAATCGCTCGAGGACTGGTCGGCAGCCTATTCCGGCGTTGGCACCGATGCCAAGGATCGGCTTAGTATGGTGATGCAGTGCGCCGCCCACATGCAGCACCACATCGGCCAGATGATTTACTTGAATTATCAGTGGCAGCGGACGCCGCGAAAAGAAGGGAACCGTGCAACCGATTCCAACAATCCGGCAACCTAAGATGGCGAAGTCAAAAGGCAGATCCATGTCGAAGAAAAAATCCCGCTCCCTGCTCGCGCTCGCCGGCTTCGGACTCGCCACCGCAGGCGCGGCCTGGTACGGCGCCCGCTACAGCCGCAACGCCAGCCGCGAGGCGTGGTATCGCGGCCTCGACAAGCCATCGTTCACTCCGCCCGACAAAGCCTTCCCTGTCGTTTGGACGACGCTCTACGCGCTGATCGCATGGTCTGGCTGGCGCGTGTGGAGCGCGGCTCCATCGCGCCAACGCACCGCCGCGCTGCGACTTTGGATGTCGCAACTCGCCGCGAATGCCAAATGGTCGAAGCTGTTCTTTGGGCAGCATCGCCCTAACCTAGCCTTAGCCGACAGCATCGCTCTGGAAGGTATGATCCTGTCTTACATGAACGCCGCCCGCAAGGTCGATCGCGGAGCAGCCAACGCTTTCATTCCTTATGCCGCCTGGGTCGCGTTTGCCACGGTGCTGAATTCTGAAATTGCGCGACGCAACCAGGTCGAGGTCTAACTCCCTCTCCCGCTCTGTGGTGAAATGGAGCGGTGCAGCTGAAACCGACTCTCGCCGCCGCGATCGCACGCCTCACTGCGGATGAAGTCCCATCCGCGCGCTTGAACGCCGAGTTGCTCCTGATGTTCACGCTGAGTTGCAACCGGGCCTATCTCTACGCGCACCCCGAGCGCGAACTCACCATCGACGAGCAGGATCGCTGCACCCGGGCGCTCGCTGAACGCTCACGCGGCGTACCCACGCAGTACATCACCGGCCATCAGGAATTCTGGGGAATGGATCTTATTGTTTCGCCGGCCGTGCTGATTCCGCGGCCTGAGACCGAGCATGTCATTGAAACCTTGCTGGAATTGGCAGAGGCGGCATCCGGACCTCGATCCCGGGCACCCGAAAGCCGGAGGCCGGAGGCCGGGCGCCGAATTCTCGACGTCGGCACCGGCTCCGGCGCCATCGCGCTTGCGCTCGCCAAGGAATTGCCGAACACCGAAATTTATGCAACCGATATTTCAGGGGCGGCGCTGGAAGTGGCCCGCATCAACGCTGCCCGGCATCGATTCGAATCCCGCATTCAATTTCGCAAAGGCGATTTGCTGGACGGCTTCGACGAAAACTTCTTCGACTTCATCGTCTCCAATCCGCCTTACGTGGGCGAATCGGAAGAAGAGCAGGTGCAACTCGAAGTTCGTAAATTTGAGCCGCGCAACGCTGTCTTTGCCGGGCCGACAGGAACCGAGATCATCGCGCGTCTGATTCCGCAGGCCCACGCCGCGCTCAGGCCCGGCGGTTGGCTGGTTATGGAGATCAGCGGAACTATTGGGGATAAAGTAAGGAATCTGCTTTCTGATTGGAGGGAAGTTCGAATTCGGCCGGATTTGCAATCGATACCGCGCGTTGCGTTGGCGCGAAAATAGTCAGCGGGGCACAATTGCCGGTACGACTGCCGGCAATATCTCTTCTACATCCACGATGTTCGTCGGGTACTTGCCAGAATAACAAGCGGAGCAGTACGAGGTTTTCTCGCCCTCACCGCATGCTTTCTTCAGCCCTTCGAGAGAAAGATAAGCTAGGGAATCGGCGCGAATGTATTGGCGAATTTCGTCGATCGATTTATTGGCGGCGATCAGTTGATTTTTCGAAGGCGTGTCCACGCCGTAGTAGCACGGAGAAATCGTCGGCGGGCACGAGATGCGCATGTGCACTTCCTTGGCGCCGGCGCTGCGAATCATGCGGACGATCTTGCGGCTGGTGGTGCCGCGCACGATGGAATCGTCGATCAAGACCACGCGCTTGCCTTCGAGCAGCGAGCGCACGGGATTCAGTTTCAGTCTCACGCCGAAATCGCGCACCCTCTGGCTGGGCTCGATGAAGGTGCGTCCCACATAGTGGTTGCGGATCAAACCAAAGCGAAACGGAATCCCGCTCTCGGCCGCGTAGCCAACTGCAGCGGTAACACCCGAGTCGGGCACGGGGACCACGAGGTCTGCCTCGACCGGCGCTTCGCGGGCCAACTGCCGCCCTAACTCTTCGCGGCTGGTCTGCACCGCGCGGCCGAAGACCATGCTATCGGGCCGGGAAAAGTAAACGTGCTCGAAGATGCAACTCGACTGCGGGGCAGCCGTCGTGTAAAAACTGGAACTGATTCCTTCTGGACCCACCACGATTAATTCGCCAGGCCTGACTTCGCGTTCGTAAGTGGCGCCGATCAAATCGAAGGCGCAAGTCTCCGAAGCGAAAACGATGGTATCGTGCGTGTGCCCCCCCAGCGCCGGAATGCGGCCCATGGCCAGTGGCCGAAAGCCGCGCGGATCGCGCGCCGCGATAATACGGTCGGGACTCATCAACACCAGCGAAAACGCGCCTTCCACTAAGCGCAGCGCATCCGCAATCGCTTCGGGTAAAGTCTGCTCACGCGACAGCGCGATCAAATGCACGATCACTTCGGTATCGCTGTTGGTCTGAAAAATCGAGCCTTGGCGCTCTAGCCGGCTGCGAACTTCAACTGCGTTCACCAGGTTTCCGTTGTGTGCAACCGCGATCGATCCTTTATTCGACTGCACCAGGATTGGCTGCGCGTTCAGTAGCGCGGAATCGCCGGCGGTCGAATAGCGCGTGTGCCCGATGGCCAGCGTCCCGCGAATCTCCGCCAGCACGTCCTCGGTGAAGATATCCGCAACCAAGCCCATCGCCTTGTGGACGCGCGAAGTCAGCCCATCGGAGGTAACGATCCCCGCCGACTCCTGCCCGCGATGCTGCAATGCATGCAGGCCGAGGTACGCGAGTTTCTCCGCCTCGGGGTGAGCGAAGATCGCGACCACTCCGCACTCGTCGTGAAATTTATCGGAAGTCAGCATTTGGCAATTGGCCCTTAGCCCTTAGCTTCTAGCTTAAAACGATTCGCCGCGGCTTATGTGAAGACCGGCGCTCCTGCTCTGGCGGAGTCAGCCAAACTCATGGGGAGACACCGCCTCGACTGTCAGCGCAGCGAAGCGACGCCCCCGCGCAAACATACTTCAACCCTCAATCGGCGGCCACCAATGCTGCATCCGTCCTCAGAGCCGCTTGCAGGGCGCCTTCGTAAGCTTGTTTCAGCTCTGGAACTGCCGCCGAAACCATAATTCGTCCGTCGAGCGAAATTTCCAGCCGCTCCGGTATTGTCTCTCCCAGCACCGCAGCAGCAATCCCATGTTTCTCCGATGCATGTTGGATTCGCGCCACGTTCTCCGGGTCGCAAGAGAGCAAAATTCGACTGGCATCTTCGCCAAACAGAACGAACTCCGCGGGAAGCCCCCCCAACGCCAGATTCACCCGCGCTCCCGCACCCTTCGCAAAAGACTTTTCCGCCAGCGCCACGGCCAATCCGCCGTCCGAGCAGTCGTGTACCGAATCCACCAGCTTTTCTTGCACCAACTCGATTACCGCTTTCTGCAGGGCGGCTTCCTTCTCCAGATCGAGTTCTGGAGGGTAACCCCACCACTGGCCCAGAATCTCTTTGGCGTATTCCGACGATCCAAACTCGCTTTCGACGTCGGTGAGATCGCCGGCCTCCCCGGCGCGCAATAGCAAAATCGCTCGCCCAGCGCCGGCAAAGTGCGCTTTGGCGGTTTTGTTCACGTCGTCCAGAATTCCCACCACGCCGAGAACCGGAGTGGGATAAATGCCTTCGCCCAGCGTCTCGTTATAGAAGCTCACGTTGCCGCCGGTGATCGGGATCTCAAGCTCCTCGCACGCTTTAGTAATGCCATCGATGGTCTGCGAAAATTGCCACATGATGTGCGGCTTTTCAGGATTGCCAAAATTAAGGCAGTTAGTCGCGCCCACCGGCGTTGCCCCCGAGCACGCAACTTTGCGCGCCGCCTCGGCGACGGCGTGCATCGCTCCCAACCGCGGATCGAGATAACACCAGCGGCTATTTCCATCGAGGGCCATGGCAAGTCCGCGCTGCGGTTCGCCTGGATTCGGATTCTTGATGCGAATCACGCCCGCATCGCCGGCGCCCGGCGCTTCCACCGTGTTGGTCTGCACCATGTGATCGTATTGCTGCCACACCCAGCGCTTGCCGCAGATGTTCGGGCTGGCGAGAAGCAGCTTCAGGGTTTGCGTGAAGTCATCGCCTCGGTTGAGCTGAATGTGCTGCGGCATTTCCCGCAGCGCAGGAGGCTCCCAGCGCGCCAACGGACGCTTATACACCGGAGCATCGTCGGTGAGTGCGCGATTCGGAATCTCGGCAACGACTTCTCCGTGATGCAGCACGCGCAATTCGTCGTTCGCCGTGACCTTGCCGACTTCGACCGCGTCGAGTCCCCACTTCTCAAAAACACGGAATACTTCCTGCTCGCGGCCTTTCTGGGCCACCAGCAGCATGCGCTCCTGCGACTCGCTAAGCATGATCTCGTAGGGTGTCATGCCGGTCTCGCGCTGCGGCACTCGCTCCAGTTCAATCTCGATGCCCACGCCGCCGCGCCCACCCATCTCGCAGGTTGAGCACGTCAGCCCCGCGGCACCCATATCCTGAATGCCAACGATTGCTCCAGTCTGCATAGCTTCGAGGCAGGCTTCGAGCAACAACTTCTCCAGAAAAGGATCTCCGACCTGCACGTTAGGGCGCTTCGCTTCCGAAGCTTCGCTGAATTCTTCGCTGGCCATGGTCGCTCCGTGGATGCCGTCGCGCCCTGTCTTGGCGCCGACATAGATGACCGGGTTGCCTTCTCCGGCGGCGCGGGCGTAAAAAATCTCATCCTTGCGAACCAGCCCCATGGCGAATGCGTTCACCACCGGATTGCCCGAGTAGCAAGGCTCGAACTTGGTTTCGCCGCCCAGGTTCGGCACACCGAAGCAATTGCCGTACGAGGCCACCCCGCTCACCACGCCTTCGAGGATCGAGTGGTTGCGGTGGATCTCGGCCTGCGCAGCGACGGACGCATCCGTCCGCCCGTCAACGTTATCCTTTTGCCCCCGGACGAATGCGTCCGGGGCTACGGGTGACGTGATAGGCCCGAAGCGCAGCGAATCCATCACCGCCACCGGCCTTGCGCCCATGGTGAAGATGTCGCGCAGGATTCCGCCTACGCCGGTGGTCGCCCCTTGAAAGGGCTCGATAAACGATGGATGATTGTGCGACTCGATTTTAAAAGCGCAAGCCCAGCCATCGCCGATATCGATGATGCCGGCGTTCTCGCCCGGTCCCTGCAAAACACGCTTGCTGCGCGTTGGCAAGCGCTTCAAGTGCACGCGCGACGATTTGTAGGAGCAGTGCTCGCTCCACATCACGCTGAAGATGCCAAGCTCGGTAAATGTGGGCTCGCGATCTCCGAGAAGCCGCTTAATCTTCTCGTATTCGTCGGAGGTCAGGCCGTGCTGCCGGAGGGTCTCCGCAGAAAAGGCAGTAGTCGTGGCCGTGGTCATGGGGAACCTCTATTGTCGCATTTAGCCGGTCGGCTGGATAGAGCGAAAACGAAGGCAATTTCGGTGGCAATTCCCGCCAGGTCCGGCCCCGTTCCGTCGCATTTCCGGTAATATCCACGCAGATGAAATCCATCATCGTAGGTACGGCGGGGCACATCGATCACGGAAAAACAGCGCTGGTGAAGGCGTTGACCGGCATCGACGCCGACCGGCTCGAAGAGGAAAAACGCCGCGGCATCACCATCGACCTCGGATTCGCGCACATGAACATGGCGACCGTCGCCGGCGAAACGTTGCGGCTTGGCTTTGTCGACGTCCCCGGCCACGAGCGCTTTGTGCGCAACATGCTGGCGGGCGTGGGCGGCATCGACCTGGTGCTGCTGGTGATTGCGGCGGATGAGGCGATCAAGCCGCAGACCCGCGAGCACTTCGACATCCTGCAATTGCTCGGCGGCCGTAGCGGCATCACGGTTTTAACCAAATCCGATTCGGTCGACGCGGAGACGCTCGATGTAGTCAGGCTCGAAGTCGAAGAATTTCTGCGAGGAACGTTCCTCGACAAACCTAGCCCGATCGTGGCAGTCAGTTCGTTGACCGGCGCGGGAATCGAAGAGTTGAAAAGTGCGATCGTGGCCGCGGGAACTGCGGCTCGACCGCGCGATTCGCAGGCCCACGCGCGCCTGCCGGTTGATCGCGTCTTCACCATTAAGGGATTCGGCACGGTGGTTACGGGAACCCTGGTGGCCGGGACCATTCGCCGCGACGATGAACTGGAAGCGTTTCCGACCGGGCGGCGCGTGCGCGTGCGCGGGATTCAAGTGCACGGCCAAAGCGCCGACGACGCCGTCGCCGGCGAACGCACCGCCCTGAACCTCGCGGGCGTGAGCACGGAGGACTTGCGGCGCGGCATGACCTTAGCGCCGATCGCCACCTTTGCGGCCACCCGCAAGGCCGATGCGCTTCTGCGCCTGCTGCCTTCGGCGCCGCGGCCGCTGAAAGATCGCACCCGCGTGCACTTTCACTCCTACACCATGGACGCCGTAGCGGAAGTCGTGCTGCAGGGGGCCAAAGAACTCTCTCCCGGCCGTGCGGCATTCGCGCGGCTCAAACTGCCCGAGGCCGCGTTGCTTCTGCAGGGGGATCGTTTCATCATCCGGCAATTCTCCCCCGTCATAACCATCGGAGGAGGCATCGTGTTGGATGTGGCCCCTATTCCTCGCATGCCGGGCCTGGGTGATTTTCTCAAGACTCTGGCAGATGGCAAACCTGAAGCGGTTCTGCTGGCCCGGATCGCCCGGCGAACCGGCCATGGCATTTCGATCTCGAAGTTGATCGCAGAAACCGGTTGGACAAGAAAAATAATCGAAGCATGCCTGGCCGAAACTCTGCGCTCTGGCGTTGTGGTTCAGGTAAACGAAACGCTTCTGCACTCGACCGCGCTGGCAGAGCTTACTTCGCGCCTGCTCGGCGCTCTGCACGCTTTTCACAAGCAGAACCCGCTGGCGCCTGGAGTGAACAAAGAAGAATTGCGTGCACAACTGGGCGCGAGCCCGGATGTCTTCGCATCAGTCGCAGCCCGGCTGGTTAGCGAAAGGAAAATCGAGATCGTAAGCGATCTGGTAAATCTCGCCGGGCATGGCGTCGTGATGAAGGACGAAGAGGCCGAGTCGAAAGAGAAGATTGAAGAAGCCTTTGCCGCGGCCGGACTGAAAGTGCCGGCCCTGCAGGAAGTAATCGCAGGGCTGAAGATCGATAAGACGCGAGCCCAGAAGATCGTCACGCTACTGCTGCGCGACAAAGTCCTGATCAAGATTTCCGAGGAATTGGTTTTTCATCGCAGCGCTCTGGAAGAACTGCGCCGGCAGGTTGCGGAGCAAAAAAAGAAATCTCCGAAGATCGACGTCGCCAAGTTCAAGGAGTTGACCGGGGTGACGCGCAAATACGGAATCCCGCTGCTGGAATATCTCGACCGCGAGCGGGTCACAAGGCGAGTCGGGGACGAGAGAATTATTTTGTAAATCGGCAAGCAGTGAATGGTGCACAGTATCGGCGTCGGAGTTTTAACGTTACCCAATTACCTAATTACTAAATCCTCCTAAGCTTTCACTTCGGGAAACTCCAACTCCAACCCCAGCGGGTCCGTCACCCGGTTGGTCAGATTTGCCAGGCCGGCGAGCATGTGAAGATCGACGATCTCAGGGTCGGAAAAATGCCTCTTGAGGTCTTCGAAATCCGACTGAGCGATTCCGTGGCGGGCCCGAGTCAAATGGTCGGCATAACTGAGCGCCGACCTCTCCCTCTCGCTATAGCGCGAGTAATTTCCCGCCTTGAGCGCCGTCCAGTCTTCGGCGGTCAACCCAGCCCGCTTCGAAGAGGCAATGTGGTGTTGCGTGCAGTAATGGCACCCGTTAATCAGAGACACGCGCAGGTAGATCAGTTCATACAGCTTGCGGTCCAGAGACCGCCCCACGCTGGCATAAAAGCTTAGAAAATTCTTAAGCATTTCGGGCCGGTGAGCCAGCGCCTTCTGCACATTGCCTGGCTTGCCGCGAAGGATAGTGTTGTAAATCTCAAGCACTTCCGCGGACGCGGACTCCGGTTCGATCAAGCTGATACGCGCCATCGCACTCTCCGGGTGGTGAATCTTTGACCCCGCTCCAATCAGCGGAGCGTCCTCATCCTAGCTGATTTTCTTGCCGCCGTAATGGATCGGAAGCGTAACGGTGCAGGGCTGCGCCTCTCCTGGTCATCGTAACCAGACTTCGTTGCGGTCACTCCGCTGTAGAAAGAAAGAGAATTGCCGATAGGTCCAGAGTGTGGCGTGCCAGCCCAATCTGCCGTCGGCCAAACTCGACTAGAGTTCCGGCGAAAGGACGAACCGCAATGTGCAGGCTGTTCGCCGTGTTTCTGTTCCTCTTCCTGGCACTTCCATTTCGCGCCCAAAATGCGCCCCGGTTCGATACCGACGAAGGCACGATTGTTTCGCTGGAGAATGCCTGGAATCAGGCCACACAACAAAAAGATCAGGCGGCGCTAAAGATGCTGCTGGGGCCGGAACTGGTTTATGTCGAGTACGATGGCACGTTGATGGACCGGGCCGCCTACCTGGCCAGTGTGCAATCGCAATCGCTGCACCCGGCGCGAATCGTCAGTGAGGCAATGAAGGTCAGATTGTATGGGGAGGTCGCGTTGGTTTACGGCATATACCGTGAAAACGGCTTTAAGAACGGGAAACCCTACTCCCTCCGGGAACGCTTCACCGACACCTGGGTTCGGCAGAAGGGAAGCTGGATGTGCGTGGCCAGCCAGGCAACCTTGTTCCCCCACTGATCTCACTCACGGACGCTTGCTCGCGAGCGCTCGCGCTGATGTATTCTGCTTGCATGTGTACCGCGTGTCTGCGGTTCTCCCGCCCTCCTCATGCAAACCATTCGCCGGAGTGCCTCGACCAACCCTGGCGGTTGCTCTCATGAGCCCCCGCATCACAATCATTGGAGCCGGACTCTCCGGTTCGGAAGCAGCGTGGCAGTGCGCCCAGCGGGGCTTGGAAGTCGACTTGTTCGAGATGCGGCCGCTCCATTCCACACCGGCGCATCAGACGGCGGATTTTGCGGAACTGGTGTGCTCGAATTCCTTGAAATCGGATTCTGAAAACACCGCGCCCTGGCTGTTAAAAGAAGAAATGCGGCGCGCCGGCTCTTTGCTTTTGCGAATTGCGCGGGAGTGCGCGGTTCCCGCCGGACACGCGCTGGCCGTGGATCGAATCGCATTCGCGGCGAAAGTTACTGACGCCCTCTCGCGGCAGCCGCGGATTACAGTGCGGCGCGAAGAAGTCACGTCGGTCGCGGAAACCAGCGCGGTGACCATCATTGCCACCGGCCCGCTCACTTCGGAGGCATTGGCCGGCGAGATCGCCCGTCTCAGCGAGACCTCCAGCGCCCAAACTCCGCGCTTATATTTTTACGATTCCATCAGCCCCATCGTAGAGGCCGACTCGATCGACAGGACGCGAGTCTACCTGGCGGCGCGTTACGACAAAGGCTCGGCCGATTACATCAACTGTCCCATGACGCGAGTCGAATATGATTCCTTCTGCGATGCGCTGCTCGCGGCGCAGTCGGTGGAGGAGCGCGATTGGGAGAAGCTCAATTACTTCGAGAGTTGCCTGCCGATCGAAGAGATTGCGCGGCGAGGCCGCGATACCTTGCGCTTCGGGCCGATGAAGCCGGTGGGATTGATCGATCCGCGCACCGGACGCATGCCCTACGCGGTGGTGCAGTTGCGGCAGGAAAATCTGCGGGCCGATTCCTATAACCTGGTGGGCTTTCAGAATCATCTGAAGTTCGGCGAGCAGGCGCGCGTGCTGCGCCTGATCCCCGGCCTGGAGAATGCCCGCTTCCTGCGCTACGGGCAAATTCACCGCAACACTTACATCAACGGCCCGGCGCTGCTGCGCGAGACGCTGCAGATGAAGGCGCATCTCCGGATTTTTTTTGCCGGGCAAATCTGCGGCGTGGAAGGCTACGTGGAATCGATCGCTACCGGCCTGCTGGCTGGGATGCATGCTGCTGCTTTCGCCAATGGAGACGAGCCTTTACCGCCGCCGCGGGCTTCGGCGCTTGGGTCGCTCACCCATTACGTGGCGCATGCAGACGCAAAGAATTTTCAGCCCGCCAACATCACCTTCGATCTCTTGCCGCCGCTCGAAACTAAGATTCGCGATCGCAAAGAGCGTCACCGCCGGCAGTGCGAACTCGCTCTTCGCGAATTCGACCTATGGATGGAGCGAGCCTTAGCGGCTGCGGCCAGAACTTAAGTCGAATCCCGCTAGATCCGGCTGCGGGTTTTCTACGAGTAATTTTCTTGCAACAACTTCCGCTGCAAATACGTACCCAAGATGGGGGGGCAAAACGGAGCGGCAGGCTTACTTTCACTGCCCGATCGCGTCCAACCCCAAAGAGACGCAATAAAGGAAGAAAAACGCAATCAAGAAACGCAATGACCCTTCGCGATCTCATCGCCGATGTGCTACGAACCTTGTGGGCGCACAAACTGCGCGCTTTTCTCACCATGTTCGGCATTGTCTGGGGAATCGTTTCGATTGTGCTGATGGTTGCCGCCGGCGAAGGCCTGCGCAAAGGTCAGGAAGAGCAAGCCAAGACTCTGGGGAAAGACGTGATGATCGTCTTCCACGGGCGCACCAGCCTGCAGGCAGGCGGAATGCACGCGGGCCGGCTCGTTCACTGGGAAGATGCGGATGTGCCTGTGGTGCAGGCGGAGGCCCCCGACTGCGAATATGCGATCCCGGAACTCGAGCAGAATACGGTTCTCGCCCACAGCAACTTCAATAACGCTTCGTTCACGGTGACGGGATCTTATCCGCAGTTCGGCGAGATTCGCAGTTTGAGCGTAGATGTCGGGCGCTTTTACGATTGGGACGATATGAGGGACTCGAGGCGTCTGGCCTTCCTGGGCTCCGACGCCGCCAAGCAGTTGTTTCCGGGGCGCAACCCGGTCGGCGAGAACGTCTATTTAAATGATTTTCCTTACATTGTGATCGGCGTGATGGCGAAGAAAAAACAGGATTCCAGCTACGACGGCTGGGATGTGAATAAGATCTTCGTTCCATTCTCCGCCATGCGGCGGGATTTCCCCGACAAACCTCCCGGAACCTCGACCACCTTCGATCAATTGTTGGTCACGCCGAAATCCGTGGAGCAGCACGAGGCCTGCAAACACGAGGTCCGCGTCGCGCTGGCGCGCATGCATCGCTACGATCCCAACGACAAAGAGGCCTGTCCCATCTGGGATACGGTGCAAGAGGCTAAGGCCTTCCGCCAGATGACAGACGGAATGAAATACTTTCTGGGCGCCGTGGGCATTGTGACGCTGGTGCTGGGCGGCATCGGCGTGATGAACGTGATGCTGGTAGCCGTGCGCGAGCGCACGCGCGAAATCGGCGTACGCAAAGCGCTGGGCGCGCCCGCCGCGACGATCTTGCGGCAGTTCTTTATCGAGGCGGTGATTATCGCCCTGCTCAGCGGGGCGATCGGCTTGGGAGTTGCTTTCGGTTTTTGCGCGCTGGTGAACCTCTTGCCCATGCCGGACTTTTTCGCCGGCCTGATTCCCGACTGGACTTCTGGCCTGTTGGCGACGGGATTGCTGGGGACGATCGCAATTGCCGCAGCGCTGTACCCGGCGCGCCGAGCGGCATCCATCGACCCCATCGAGGCGCTGCGTTACGAGGCCGGAGGCTGACCAGAACATTGAGAAACTGGGGAATTTAGGAATTGAGTAATTCCAGACCAGCGGTGATCGCCGCGGTTTGTAAATTGCTAAATTACCAAATTACTAAATTGTTTATGCCGATCATCCTCGAAGCCTGGATCGCGCTGAAGCGCAACCGGACTCGCAGCCTCCTCACCATGCTGGGCATCGTCTGGGGAATCGCGACGGTCACTCTGCTCATCGCCTATGGCAATAGCTTTCGCAGCATCCTCGTCCACGGCTTCGACGCCTTCGGCAAGAGCGTA
>Ga0187863_10000112_pt1 | contig 72388 bp, 58 predicted proteins | sample June2016WEW_11_1_FD_132975 | JGI IMG/M metagenome (GOLD analysis project Ga0187863, IMG submission 132975) | Peatland microbial communities from SPRUCE experiment site at the Marcell Experimental Forest, Minnesota, USA - June2016WEW_11_10 | ecosystem: Environmental > Terrestrial > Soil >...
CTCGATTCGGTATCGGTGGATCCCGAGAAGATGGCGTGGGTGATCGCCACTCTCGCTGGAAACGCGCTCCGCTACGTTCGTCGCGGATCGCGCCGCCTGCCGGGCGGCGACATCGTCGTGCGCCTGTGCTGCGACGAGCCAAGCAAGACGGTCACGATTTCGGTGGAGGACGATGGGCCGGGAATCCCGGCCGACAAGCTGCCGTTCCTTTTCGAACGTCAAGCAGGCTCGCAACACTCAGTTGGACTCGGGCTCACGCTTGTCAATGACATTGTCGTTGCCCACGGCGGCAACGTCAGAGTCGAGAGCAGCACGGACCATCACGCGCATGGCACTACGGTGCGCGTGACGCTCCCGACGACGTAATCGCGGGCGCGCTTGCTTGGAACACCGACTTGAGTAGGGCAGGTGTAAGCAGCGTCGTTGCGATGACGACGCAAACGAGCGCCGAGTAAAGCGGCGGATCCAGCAGGGGCTGGCCGCCGATGACAACCGATCCACCGATGCTTGCGTAAATCAGCGTCACCTCTCCGCGCGGGATCATCCCCACGGCGACCGGCATTCGGCGGACTCCCGAAGCACCCACCGCGCACGCGAGCTTGCCGAGGACTGCAGCCAGCGTCAGCGCGGCGGCGACACCGAGCGCGGGGCCCGAGGCGAGAGCACGCAGGTCGACACGAGTCCCCATGACGACGAAGAACACCGGGACGAGAAACGACGAGACCGGTTCGACCAGCTCGCGCAGCGATCGCTCGCCGCGAGCGACGAAACGCGCCGAGTGGGAGTCTTCGAGAATCAGCCCGGCCGTAAAGGCTCCGACGATCGGGGCAAGGCCGAGCGCATCGGCGACCCACGCGTGCACGAAACACAGGGCGAGCCCGATCGCGACCTGCGCACCGCTCGTTCGCAGTCTCGCGACGGCCGCGAAGAGGTGCGGGGCAGTACGCGAGCCGATGAGGAATGCGACACAGAAGAACGCCGTGGCTTTTGCGAGGGTCGCAGCGAGCGTCGCGAGCGACGGACTCCCGAACGCCCCGGCGGCAGAGACCGACCCGGTGACGAGCGTGAGGATGAGCAGGCCCAGAACATCATCGATGATTGCGGCGCCGAGGATGACGCGCGACTCCGGGGTTCCGGTCTTGCCCAGGTCTTTGAGCACGCGCGCCGTGACTCCCACGCTCGTCGCGGTAAGCGCGGCGCCGACGAAAACGTGCGAATACGTGCTGGCGCTCCGGCGGATCGCTCCACCGACCAACCAGCCGCACGCGAGGCTGAAAACCGTTCCGCAGATCGCCACGGCGAGCGCCGTGCGCCCGACGGCGAAGACCTCTCTTGCGGTGAGTTCGAGCCCCACGTCGAACAGGAGAACGAGCGCGCCAAGCCGCGCGATCATGTCGATCGACGGATCGTCCGGCAGCCTGAGCACGCCGAGGCCGGGCAGATTTCCAAGGACCACGCCGGCCAGCAGCTCGCCCAGCACGGCCACCTGTCCCAGTCGTATGGCGGCGTGACCGCACAGGTTGGCGAGAACGAGAATGAGCGCGAGACCGAACGCGACGGGCGCCACGCGATCGGCGGGCCCCGCCGCGGCCAGCGCCGCGGTTGGCAGCAGCGTCGCGATGACTGCCGCGCACCCCGCGAGCACCTTGTGCGATCTCCACCGACCCAGCCGGACCATCTCGGGAGCGACACTATGTTCGAAGGCAGCGAAGCCCACAGCGAAATCCGGCCGACGTCAGCTCGATTCCATTTCGCTGAAGTCCCCGTCATGGCCGCCGCGACTCGCGGCCGTAGCGGGGCTGGGTCGGGTCGGAGTCAAAACCGGGAGAGCATACCCGGCAAGCTAGGTGGCGTGAGCCTGCGCGCCGGCCGCTATATTGCTTAGCTCTAGTGACCCTCTTGGGTGCCGCGCTGTGCGGCGAACGCCTCCGCCCGGCGCAGAATGTGGATATTGTCGGTCACGGAATTTCCAGTCAGCGTTACGACGAAGGAGTTGCCTGCGTCTTGGACGTCGATATCCACCCACGAGCCGGGAAGCCAATAGGGGTCGTCGCGCAGCGATAGGTCGACCTCACCCAACAGGGCTCGAGCGCCGTGGCAGCGGAGCAGTCTGGCCAGCTGTTCGGCGGTCACGCCAGCGGGGGCGCGCACCACGAGCCTGACCGCGAACACCTGGGCTACGCCACTGCAGTAGTCGACGTGGCATTTCGATTCCGCCTTCAGGACTGCGAGGCTTCGCATGAGCCGCTGCTCATCGGGCCCGGGGGGGAATCCCGCACATTGATAGGATTCGACTTGTGCCGCCCGTGCTGCGATCGGCAAGTGGGCCTCGCACGCGAAAAGGGATGCCATGGCCACGGCGACGACGGCTGGCGTCCACACGCTCATCGGCCGCCATCGGCTCGGTCGGGTCGGCATAGCCGGTATACGCGTGCGGGCCCGAGACGTTTCACGCACTGCACACGCGCTTCGCGGCCTCCGGCGATCGTGCGCCCGCCTTGGCGTTGGCTACGGGTCGAGCCACGCTGCCGAGAGCGAGCCTCGCGTCACGTCACCGTGCGGCGCGCGCTGACCCGGCGCCTCGAATTACCGTGGACGTTGAGGTTGCGGTGGCGCGCCGGCATCGGGCACCATGAAGGGACTGGGCGGAGTAGGCAGCACCGGGGGTGTCGGAGGTGCCGGCGTCGCATTGCCGACAGGTTGAGCGCCGTACGCGCATTCCCATGTGGACCCTTCGCCGGAGGCGACGCACGTGCACGTCGCGCATAGTGCGCCAAGGCAAGCCATGTACTGGCAGCCTTGCCAGGTTCCAACATCGTCCGGGGTCGAGACGAATGCCGGAAGGGCCGGGCATGCTGGCGCATCGTTGGACGGTGGACATGACGCGCTTCCGCTCACCCCGTTGGAGCTGGCGAAGCCGACGCCGACGCTCCCCCCACCGCCGGGCAGACCGCTACCGCCGCTGACGCTGCCGCCCGCGCCGGCGGCGGGGGGCTCGCTGGTACTGCCGCTGCCCGCGCTGGTGCCGGCGGCGGGGGGCCCGCTGCCGCTGTCGTCCGCGCTGCCGCCCGGGGCGGAGGGCCCGCCGCCGCTGCTGACCCCCGGACCGTTGGGCGGCTGCAGGGGCGCCACCCCCGCCCCGGTGATGGCGCTCGCGCCAGCGGCTGACCCAACTTGCGACGCGCCCCCGGCCGATGCAGTGCCGCTGATCGGAACGCTCGGACCAGGCCCACCTGGCTGCTCTTCGGAGCCGGGAGTCACGAGGCCGCCGCAGGCTGCCAACAGGGTCAAAGCCAGCCCCGCGATCGCCGTCTTCATCGCCGAAGCATAGCGCCTTTTGCGCAGAGCACATCTCGGCTAGCTCGACTGTAGCAGCAGCCTTGGTCGGGCTCCGGCCCGAACGGGTCCCACGGGCCCCGACACCCTGCCGCTCGAGATCCGCGCACACGCAAAGCCGAGTAGGCATCGCGCTCCGTGACTATGTCGAATACGGAATGCGTATCCCCCTCAAGGAACGTTCGATAACGTATCCCCACGTGATGGCGCGATGGAATAGGTGCGCGAGCGACCGAGTTGGCGTAAGATCGCCGGCCGCGCATGACCGAGCGGATCGACAAATATCGGCTGGGAAGCAAGACGTGAACTCTCGCGCCATTCTGACTCCCATGGTGGCCGTTGCGCTGCTGGCGGCTCCCGCTTCGGCGGACGAAGGAATGTGGCCGTTCGACATGATCCCGGTGCAACGCATTGCGGCAGATCACCACGTCACCCTTACACCGCAGTGGCTCGACCACGTGCGTCGTGCGAGCGTACGTTTCAATTCAGGTGGCTCCGGATCGTTCGTTTCTCCGCGCGGTCTTTTGCTGACCAACCACCACGTCGCGTCCGACTGTGTCGCCAAGCTCGGTTCGGTGGGGCACGATTATCTCGCCTCGGGTTACGTCGCCGGCAGGGACGGACCTGAAGCGAGATGCCCCGATCTCGAGATCGATCAGCTCGTCTCGATCGCGGAAGTCACCGCGCAGGTGCAGGCAGCCAGACAAGTGAACCTCTCGGACGCCGATGCCAACCGCGCCATCAAGGCCCAGATGGCTTCCATCGAGAAGGATTGCCACGACGCGACGGGACTCCGCTGCGACGTGGTGACGCTCTATGGGGGGGCGATGTACCGCTTGTACCGGTATCACCAGTATACGGACGTGCGTCTTGTCTTTGCTCCCGAGGCGGACATCGCGTTCTTCGGTGGCGATCCAGACAACTTCAATTATCCGCGATACGATTTGGATCTCGCGCTGTTTCGCGTGTACGAGCACAACCAGGCCTTCGCTCCGTCGGACTACTTGCGGTGGAACATTGCGGGGCCGAACGAGGGCGACACGGTGTTCACATCGGGACACCCGGGCCGCACTTCGCGCGACGACACGATGGCCGAGCTCGAGACACTGCGCGACGTCGTCTATCCGCGGCAGCTTGAGGTCCGGCGCGCGTGGCGATTGAACTTGTACCGGTGGTCGGAAAACGGGCCTGAGGCGAGGCGCCAGGCACGCGAAGCCATCTTCGGCGTCGAGAATGCGTTGAAAGCGATCGCCGGCTTCGAGTCGGGGTTGCGCGATCCGAACCTCATTACCAAAAAGCAGAACCAGGAGCAGAGACTGCAAGGAGGCGTCAACGCGAATGCGGACCTCCGGGCCAGGTACGGAGCACTATGGGACGCGGTCAAAGCCGTGCAAAAGACGTACGCCGCGATGTACCCTCGCTATCAGGCGCTCGAGGCGCCTGGTGGATCGCTGCTTCGGATCGCGCGTCACCTCGTGCGCCTACCCGGGCAGCGGACCCTTCGGAACGCGGAGCGCCTGCCGGAATATCGCGAGACCAGCTTGGAGGAGCTGAAGTCGCACGTTCTTTCGCCGGCGGCCATCTATCCGGGCGTCGAAGAAGCATTCGTGAAGGAATGGCTGCTCTTGCTTGTGAGGGAGCTCGGCGAAAGCGATCCGGCGGTGCGGCGGATTCTAGCGGGCGAGACGCCCGAGCGGGCTGCGGAGGCGATCGTCGCCCAGTCCAAGCTCTTCGACTCCTACGCCAGGCACGCCCTTTGGGAGGGCGGGCAAGTCGCCGTGGACGCATCGAGCGACCCGCTGATCGCGGCGATGCGTGCGATCGAGCCTGAAGCGAGGGTCAGCCGCAAGCAATACGACGATGCCGTGGAGGCTCCGATGCGAGCTCTCCGCACGAAGATCGCCGAGGCGATCTTCGCCGTCGAGGGAACCGACGTTGCACCCGATGCGACATTCACGCTGCGTCTGTCGGTCGGGACGGTGAAGGGATACGACCTGTCCGGCAAGGACGTGCCCTGGTCGACGGACTTTGGGGGGATGTACCGCCATGCCACCGGGACGGACCCGTTCCAGCTCCCGCAGCGGTGGCAGGCCGTCAGAACAAAGCTGCGACCGAGTACGCCACTCAACTTCGTATCGACCAACGATATCGTCGGCGGAAGCTCAGGAAGCCCGGTCATCGACACGGCTGGCGATCTCGTCGGTCTCATTTTCGACGGAAACGCCCCCAGCCTGCCCAACCAATTCGTCTATCAGACGACAACCGCCCGGGCGGTGAGCGTCGACTCCGCCGCCATGCTCGAAGCGCTGCGGGTCGTCTACGGAGCCGACGATCTCGTTCGGGAGCTAACCCCTTGATCGGTCCAGCTGAGGGCTTGACATGTTCGGGGCAGCCCCGCAAGCTCGCCGCGAGCACGGGCCTCATGGCGGCTTCCGAGCGCGCAAGGATCGGCCTCTGATTTAGTCGGGGATTCGGGCGATCACGCTCGAGAAGACCACTCGCAGCGCCTCGTATCCCTGCCCCTCGACATCGCCGAGCTCGAGGACCACTGCGCCTGGGTCACCGTTCGCGAATTTTGCCGCAAACACGACGAAAGCGTGCCCGGTGGTGGCGCCGAGCACCGCGTCACGAAGGACGTCGGTTGCCAAATAGATCGTGGATTGGGTCGGGTCCGATTTGCGAGCTTCCGGCTTTTCGGCGAGGATCACTCGGGCCGTGGTCGGAGCGTCGAGATTCTCGTGCAGCCGTAGGACGAAGCAGCGGGAGATGCCCGCGGCCGGCAGATATCGATGCACGGCGCGGGCGAGCTCATCCAAGGTACTTGCGGACGCGATCGAGGCGCCGGCGTCCAGCAGTGCGAGTGCGGCATTCCATCCTTGCAAACGCCTCGCGACGTGAACACCTTCGATCGCGTTGCTCGTCAAGACACGAGCCTCGTGAAAAAGATCTTCGGTTCGCATTCGCAGCTTTGGATCACTTATGGCGCGCACGACGCGCGAGCGCAGCGCGCTCAAGACGTCGTTGCAAACGGACAGGTCGCTGCCGGCCGTCACGAGGCGGCGCAGAAGGGCGTCGTATACGCGCAAAAAAACGTTGGGGCTATCGCCACGAACCTGTTCGCTGATGGCGTTCAGAAGGCGAACGTCCCACTCGCTCCCTGCCGCGCTCATGGTTCCGCGCGCCGCGCGTGCCAATTCGGCGAGAATGTGCTGTCGGCGTCGAAGGATCGCCGCGTCGAACCCGAGCGTAGACCCGGGAGGACTGGAGCTCTTTCGGCCTGCGGCGTATCCGGGCAAGCATCCGCACGAGCGCCGGGTAACGATCTCGGTGCGACGCACGACTTGCTCGGGCTCGGAACGACGGATCCATTGTTCGAGCACCAAACGAACGCTTTCGCGGCCCATGTCTTCGAGTCGCTGCCGGACCGTGGTGAGCGGCGGGAGAGAAAAAGCAGCCTGCTGGACGTCGTCGAATCCGCCGACCGCGATCTCGTCGGGAACACGAATGCCCCGCACGCGAAGCTCCTCGATGGCTGCGAGCGCCATCAGGTCGTTGGCTGCGACGATGGCGCCGACGCTGCTCACGGCAAGCTTGCGCTCGACGAAGAGGATGTCGACCGCTTCTCGTCCCGAGGCTGCATTGAAGTCGCCCGGAACGACGAGCTCCTCGGCGTACGGAATGCCGTTTGCGGCAAGCGTCTCGCGATAGACGCGCAAGCGCAGTTCGGCTTCATCGCTTGCCGGGGGCCCCCGCACGAACGCGATTCGCCGGATCCCGTGCACCTGGATCATGTGTGCGACCAGGGCTTGCATGCCCGACTCGTTGTCCACGCGAACGCTCGACACATCCGGCCCCAGAGCAACGGCAATGCTGCACGTGGGCATGGGGCGGAACTTCTCGCAGAACAACTTGAGGCCGTCGAGCCCGATGGCGTTTCCGAGTGAGCTCGAGAGCAAAGCAACGCAGTCGACGTTGCGAGATCGGGCGAGTTCGAAGACGGCGTTTGCGGGGTTCAGCTTGCCGGGTGGCGCAATCGCACCCCCGACGAAGCACAGCAGCTGCGCGCCACGGTCGTCGGCCTCCTTCGTCACGCCGCGAAGGATCTGACACTGATAAGGGCTGTTCCCGAGCCAGTCGATCAGGAACCCGATGCTCGGCGCTGGCCCGGATCCGGTGAGGCGCTGGGGTGCGATTCGCGGTTGGTCCTGCATCGAGCTCCACGCTAACCTCGATTCATCCGGCGTGACGAGGCGCTCACGGTTTCGGCGCGGCCCCGGCTGCTGAGTCCGAGGGCGGTGGGTCGGCACAGCACCGGAAGCCCTGCTGGTAGTAAACGAAGTCTTGATCGTGGGCGCGGGTCGAGGGTCGGCAGCGGCTCCTCACCGGCCCCCAATAGCCCCCCTTCAAAATCGAAGGGCGTTCTCCGCCTTGGACCGACGCGGTCCATTCGTCCACGTTGCCGGTCATATCGTAAACCCCGAACGAACTCCGGCACAGAGGCCGCTCGCCGGATGCCTCTCCCTGCCAGAGGCGGTCGAGCTCCCGCATGGCGCGTGGTCCGTCCCGAGCTGACAGGGCGTCCGCGTCGACGCTACGCCAGCTGCGATCGATGACGCAGGCGCTCCTGTCCCGGACGTATCCGTACGGGTAGGGGAGAGCCTCCTCGCCTTCGCAAGCGAAGGTCCATTCGTCTTCCGTGCACAAGCGCTTACCCTCGCGGGAGCAAACGTCGCGGGCCTCGTACCAACTCACGACGATCCACGGGTATGCGCCGCGACGATTCGGATATTCGAATCGATCGATGCAAAAATGCATCGCTTGGCTTGGCAGACCCTGCGACACGGCGCGCCACTTCTCCCGATCGAAACGTGCGCATCGCTCTGGAAAATCCCGATTGATCCAGTCGATGCAAACGGACTTTTGGAGCCTATCGATCGATTCGAAGGTGTCGTCACCGGGCACCTTCATGCGGCCCTGCACTTCGACCATTCCGGAGGGGCATGACCCGGTGGTGTCCTCGGCCGAGTCGGTCACGTCGACGCTCTCGACGCTCGCCGAGACGATCTGCCAATGCCGCCCTTCGAGCAGCCGCCACGGGTGCAGAGGCGGAGTTCGACCGAAAGGAGCTTCTTGCAGATCAGCCAGTTCGAATTGCGAACGCGAAGGCGCGTAGGGGAGCAGCCCGACCGCGGCGCTCAACGCGAGCATTGTGAGCAAGCGACCTCGCGGGACCGTGTGCCTGAATCGGAACATCTTCTCCGCTCGATTGCCCGTGGTGCTCGGAGATAGTCGATGGGTTGGGCAGCGACTGTAATCCGGTGTGCGTCCAGGTTACGAGCAAGCGTGCGCGGCCTGCGTGCCAGGTTCGATGAGGGGCCGCAGACGGCCGCAGACCCGATCCGATCGACATCGCCCGACAATTGCGGCATGATCTGCATCCGGTGGCTGGACGGGGTTAGAACGAGGGACCTGGGATGCCACCGGAGCATACGAGCCGCGATTTTGAGAGCGAGCTTCGCGAAGTGCGCTCGCGCGCGAGTCAGATGGGTGTGCGCTGCGAGCGTGCCTTGGCGCTGGCGATCGACGTCATGTCCCAAGGCACCGCTGATTCGTCGGGGCAACCGCAAGAGCTGGCGTCGCAGATTGATCGGGACGAAGTCGACCTCACAGCGCTGGTGGTTCGCGTCCTCGCACTGCGGCAACCGCTCGCGCGCGACCTGCGGCTGTTGACGGCGACGCTGAAGCTCGTTACCGATCTGGAGCGCATCAGCGACGAGGCAAGCCACATCGCAAAGCGTGCGATGGAGGAGCCCGCGAAGACCAGGTTGCTGGCGCGCGACGAGCTCGGGCCGATGGTCACCCGCACGCAGCAGACGCTGCGGAGCGCCCTCCACGGGTTCTTCGACGAGGACCTCCCGAGTGCCGAGAGTACCGTCGCGAGTGGCGACGCCGTGCACGAGCAATACAACGCCGTCGTCGCCGAAATGAGCGATCGAATGGCGAAAGGGGCCGCCGACGTCGTGAGCGGCGTGCTCGTCATCCGGATTGCCAAGCACCTCGAGCGTGTAGCCGGCTACGCGACAAGCGTGGCCGAGGAAGCCATCTTTCTCGTGCGCGGCGAATGCGTTCGCCATTACCGAGCCAGTTCTCCGCCGTAAGGGGCGAATGCCGATCGATCTCCGCATTCGGGAGCCGTGGCTCCGATGAGCGCGGTCGGTGGCTGCGTTCTCGCGCTCTCAGCTCTCGAACGCGCGCCGAAGTCTGGCTATGGCCGCCGACGGTCCCCGGACACGCAATCGGGCAGCGCCTTCCTCGTAGTCCTCCGCGATGACCCGGGCGTTCTCATACACCTCGGCGAGCAAGCCACGCCTGTCGTAAGGCACGACGAGCTCCGCTTCCACCATCGACGTTTCGAAGAACGTGATGATCGCCTCGCGCAGCAAACGGACGTCGCCTGGGTTGTGGGCCGACAGAACCATGGCGCCCTGAGCCTCGTAGGGTCCGAGTGCCCGTCTCGCTTCGGCGCCGAGACGGTCGGCCTTGTTCAACAGGAGTCGACTCGGCACGCGGTCGGCGCCGATATCCCGAAGCACCGTGCGCGTCACTTCGAGCTGGGCGCCCCATGTGGGATCCGTGGCGTCCACGACGTAGAGAAGCAGCGACGCTTCGAGTGCCTCGTCGAGAGTCGATCGAAAGGATGCGACGAGGTCGTGCGGCAGCTTCTTGATGAATCCCACGGTGTCGGAGACCAAAATGCGCGGTTTGGTCTCGGGGTGAAGTGCGCGCACAGTGGTATCGAGCGTAGCGAACAGCTTGTCCTCGACGAGCACATCGCTGTCGGTCAGAGCGCGCATAAGCGACGATTTGCCCGCGTTGGTGTACCCGACCAGCGCGACCCGGAGCTGATCTCTGCGCGCCGAGCGCCGATGGTCTTGCTCCCTTTGAAGAGCGGCCAGTTGCTCGCGCAACTCCGCGATGCGGTCCCGAATTTTCCGGCGATCGAGCTCGATCGCTGCTTCTCCGGCGCCTTTGCCCCGCTGCCGTTCCTTGCCGCCGCTCGCCTCGCGCATCCTCGGGGCGACGTAGTTGAGCCGTGCGATCTCGACTTGCAATCGCGCTTCGCGGCTGCGCGCGTGCCGATGGAAAATATCGACGATAACTCCGGTCCGATCGAGCACCTGGGCGCCTGTGGCGCGTTCGAGATTGCGTGCCTGACTCGGCGTAATTTCGTGATCGACGACGACGACCGTGGCCTTCTCGGGAACCTCGCTGGCGTCACCTCCGCCACCGTCCGGGACAACGCGGACGTCTGCGCCTGCCCCTTGCGAGAATTCGCCGTTGCGGTCGCGGAGGGCCCACCGGGTGCGCGCCTTGGTCTTGACCTCGGGCGCGCCGGACGGGACGACGCCCTTGCCCCCTGTGATCTCGGCGAGCTCTCGCAACTTGCCTTCGCCCACGACCGCTGCGGCGGCCAGAGCGTCCCGCCGCTGAGAGACGTTCGCGACGACGTCGAAGCCGAGCGTCTGGACGAGACGGCCCAGCTCTTGGAGATCCGATGCGTGCTCCGCATCCTCCACGCCAGGAAGCTGAACGCCGACGAGCACGGCGCGCGGACGAAACGCGCTCGCGCCGTGTACGTGCCGTGCGGACACGGGGCTCGATGGCATGACGGATGGCTCGTAGCACGTTGCCAACAAACGGCCGCTGCGACAAGGTTACCTCGCGATTGCGAGACCCGTTCGCCGAACCGTCCGTCGACGTCGGTCGCGAGCAGGGCTCCGGGCGCGCCGAGCCGGCCGGCCGAATGCGAGGGGGCCGTTCGAGTCGCGCCGCCGGCAGCCCGCCTTGCCGTCACCCATCGACCCCGCTGCGGCGCTCTCAGTGGTGCCGCAAGCGGTCGAGCACGGCGAAGAAGTCGGGGAAGGTCTTGGAGACGGTCGAAGGATTTCGGATGCGAATCCCGGGCGCCGCGAGTGCCGTGACGGCGAAGCTCATGGCCATTCGGTGGTCCTCGTATGTTTCGATATCGGCGGCCCGCGGAGCTCCAGGGTAAACAATGAACCCGTCCTCCTCTTCCTCGGCGGTGATTCCCATTCGCCTTAGCTCCGTCACGACTGCCGCAACGCGATCCGTTTCCTTTCGGCGAATGAAGCCGATGCCTGTGACACGGGTCGGACCCACGGCGAACGGTGCTATCGCAGCGAGTGTCTGTGCTGTGTCCGACAGGTTCGACATGTCGGCTTCGATCCCGGCAAGCTTGTTCGGACCGGTCACTTCGGTCTCGTTTTCGGTCTGGCGCACGCGGCAACCCATCCGTTCGAGCAACCGGACGAACGCGAGATCACCCTGCAGCGATCGCGCCCCCAACCCCGGCACGACCACCCGTCCGCCGGTTACGGCCGCGGCCGCAAAAAAATACGAGGCCGCAGACGCGTCGGGCTCTACGTCGTAAATGGCGCCCGCATAGTGGCCCGAGTCGACTTCGAACCGGTGAAAGCCTTCGCGCCGGAGCGTCACGCCGAAGGCCGCCATGGCCTGTGCCGTAACCTCGATATAAGGCTTGGAAACGAGATCGCCGTCGACATCGAGGCTCACTCCGAGCCGGGTGCACGGAGCTACCATGAGCAGCGCGCTGAAGTATTGGCTGCTCACCCCGCCGGTGATTCGAGCCGTCCCACCGTGGAAGCCCGAGCCTTCGACGCGAATGGGCGGGCAGCCATTGGCGCGAATGCTCGTGGCGTTTGCGCCCAGGCTCTGGAGCGCGTCGAGCAGGGGTTGGAGGGGGCGCTTTCGCATGGCCTCGTTTCCGTCGAGTTCGTAGACGCCCTGGCCGAGGGCCATGACGGGTGTGAGAAAGCGCGCGGTCGTTCCTGAGTTACCGACGAATACGGAGGCGCGATCGACGGCGATCCGACCGCCGCTGCCCGTCACGTCGAAGCGACGCATAGCCTCGTTCGGGACGACGCCGATCCCGAGCGCTTGGAGGCCGTGCGCCATGTGCTTCGTGTCGTCGCTGAAGAGCGCGCCGTTTAGCGTCGAGGGACCTTGCGCGAGAGCCGCCAGGACGAGCGCGCGGTTCGTGTAGCTCTTCGATCCCGGCGGGCGAACGCTGCCCTCAATGGGCCGATCTTGGACTTGGATCGAAAGGAGGTCAGGCAGATTGGGGCGGGGAGGCACGTTTGGTCGTACGATAGCGACCCGGCGCCGTCGGCGGTAGGCTCGCGCGCGCGAGCTCGCCGCCCGCGTGCACGTCCGGATCGCCGGTCCCCGTCCGCGTGGCGACACCGTGGTGAGCTGGTTCGTCGAGCGCGCGACGCCAGCCCGCGAATCGATGTCGCAAGCGTCCGTCTTCAAGATGTCGGACCTGCCGCTCTGCCGTCCACGGTCCGTGGACGCAGCTGGACCCGCTTGTTGGTCGTGCGGTATGCGGTTCCCATGAGCATCCGCGCGCGTACGCCGCGTATCACCCCCGTCGTGTGCCTCGTCCTCTGCGCGTGCGAGCCTTCGGTCCCCCCCCATCCGAGCGTCGCCCGAGCCGGTCCTTCCGCCGTGGCGCCGACGGCCTCGTCGGCCGCACCCTCGCCGGAGCGCCGCGTCGAACAATGGCTCGCGAAAATGACCCTCGAGGAGAAGATCGACTACGTCGGCGGCGATCGCGACTTCTTCATCCGCGCCGTGGCGAGCCTGGGGATTCCCGAGATCAAAATGTCCGATGGACCGTCGGGATGCCGAAACTGGGGTCCGAGCACCGCTTATCCAGCGGCCATCGCACTGGCCGCTTCATTCGATTCGAGCCTCGCGGAGCGCGTGGGCCAATCGATCGCTCGCGACTGCCGGGCTCGCGGCGTCCGAATCCTGCTCGCGCCCGGGGTGAACATTCAACGATCGCCGCTCAACGGTCGCAACTTCGAATACTTGGGCGAAGACCCGTTTCTCGCTGGAACGACCGCGGCAGCTTACGTTCGAGGCGTTCAGGGAGAAGGCGTGGTCGCGACCGTCAAACACTTCGCGGCGAACAACCAAGAGTGGGATCGGCGCGGAATCAGCTCGGAAGTGGACGAACGGAGTTTGCGCGAGATTTACCTCCCGGCCTTCGAGCGCACGGTGCGAGAGGGGCACGTGGGCGCCGTGATGACTGCTTACAATTTGCTCAATGGGACCTACTGTTCGGAACATCCCTGGCTGCTTCGGAAAGTGCTCAAGGACCAGTGGGGCTTTCCGGGGATCGCGATGTCCGACTGGCATGCCGTGCAAGACGCTGCGGGCGCCGCAAATGCCGGGCTGGATCTAGAGATGCCCGAAGCACGGTACATGAACCGCGACAAGTTGATTCCTCTCATCCGGGAGCATGCGGTCGATAGTGCGGTCATCGACGACAAGGTTCGTCGCATCCTTCGGACCATCCTCGCGGCGGGCTTCCTGGAGTCCGCCGCGAAGCGCGACGACGTCCCTCTCGATGATCCGAAGAGCTCGTCGGTGGCTCTCGAGGAGGCCCGGCACAGCATTGTCCTGCTCAAGAACTCGCACGACCTTCTGCCGCTCGACCGCGCCAAGATCAAGCGCATCGCGCTGATCGGGCCGAACGCGACGCCTGCGGTCGTCGGGGGATCGGGCAGTGCGTTCGTCTCGCCATTCCACGCCGTGAGTTTGCTCGACGGCCTCACGCGAGCCGCCCGGGGGATTGAGGTCGACTACCACCCCGGCGTCCAACACATCTCTGAGCGCGCGGCGGGGGCAAAGGGTGGCGTCGGTTCCGACGCGCGGCGCGATAGCCTCGAAGGGGGGGCCGAGGTTTCGGCGATCGCTCGTCGTGCCGATGCGGTCGTGGTAGCCGTTGGCTTCGGGCAGAGCGCCGATAGCAACAGCGCGCAGACCGCGTTCGAGCCTTTCTGGCCTCCGCCCTGGGCCCGTCAGGCCGGACTCGTCGAAGCGGAAAACAGCGATAGGCCGTTCGAATTGCCGGCGCCGCAGCTTGAGACTCTACGGCTGGCTGTTGCCGCCAACCCACGCACCATCGTGGTGGTGAACTCCGGAGGAGGGGTCGACGTGCAACCTTTCGCGGACCGCGCGGCTGCGCTGTTGTGGGCGTGGTATCCGGGACAAGAGGGCGGCCGCGCAATCGCCGACGTGCTCTTCGGCGAGGTGAACCCCTCAGGCAAGTTGCCCGTCACGTTCGCCAAGCGATACGCGGATTACCCGAGCGCGCCGTATTACAATGTGGATGGGGGGAAAAAAACGCCGTATACGGAAGGGGTCTTCGTCGGCTATCGAGGCTTCGAAGCCGCCCGCATCGAGCCCGCTTTCCCGTTCGGGTATGGACTGAGCTATACGTCGTTCGGCTACGCCGACCTGCGCACATCGACGTCCGCGGACGGATCGGCACGCGCAGTCCTTACCGTGACGAACCGTGGAACACGCGCCGGCGAGGAGGTCGTGCAGGTTTACGTGGCGCCCCCGAAGACGGGTGTTCCTCGTCCCCCAAAGGAGCTCAAGGGGTTCGCCCGAGTCTCGCTGGCACCGGGCGAGAGCCAATCCATTTCGCTGACGCTCGAGCCTCGGGCGTTTGCGTTCTGGGACGACCAGCAGAAATGCTGGACGGTGACGGCTGGCGCCTACGAAATCCTCGCCGGCGCTTCCTCCGCCGATATCCGGCTTCGTCAGTCGATTGACGTTGTCGCGCGGGTTCTTGCGCCGTGACGCCGTACATGGGCTCGCATCGACCCGTTTGCTCCGGTCGACGCGCCCCGAGCGGTTGCTGCCCCACCCGGTGGGTCGGGTCCGGTTCCAAGCCAAGACTTTGGCCACGTTACGGCAGCAAAGCACCGCGGCGCCTGGCCGACTCTCCCGGAGCGCATCGGGCTGGGCCTGCTAAGGTGGGGCTCTCGATGCGGACCCGGCCCACGGCTTGGTGGCTAGCGCAGCTTCGTCGACGCCGCTCTCGCATGGTCTACGAAAAGCTCGACCTCTCCACGCCCCTCACATTCGCTACTGTTGAGCAGCACTCGGCGGCGGTCGCTTTCTTCAACGCAGCATTTCGGGCGGAGGAATCCGGTCTTCGGCAAGCCCACGAGCTTTCGGACACGGTCGCGCAACGCGATCCGGAGCTCGCAGAATGCCTGCGTCTCTACGGGGACGAAGAGGGCTGGCACCGTCAGCTGCTCACGGAGTTCTTGGGGTGGCTCGGTGGGAACGTGAAGCCCATGGGACGCACGACCCGGACCTTCTACGGACTGTATGCGCGAGCCAAGCGAATGGAGTCGATCGTCCTGGTCAACCTGATGTTCGAGACGATCGGCTCGACCACCTATCGGCTTGCGCTGCGAGGTGCCACGCATCCGGTCGTGCGGCAGATGCTCACCATACTGACGCGCGACGAGTCGTTTCATGTGCCGCTGAACGTCCACTTCCTGCGCGCGGCGCTCGCGTTCGCACCTTCCGTTTCGAAACATCGCCTGCGTGCGTTGCACAACGCGACGTTCGTGGCACTGCTTGCTTCGACGATTCCGAGCCGGCGTCGGGCTGAGCCCTTCGATCGCATTCCACGAGGCGTGCTTGCAAAGGCATACGCGACGGAGCTCGCACGCTTATTTCTCGAGCAAGACGACTTGGGACTCTCGCCCTCGCCGTTGTTTCTCCGCATGTTTGGGCTGGACCGCGAGGATCTTCTCCGGCGCGGACCGTCTGCGGTCAGCGTCGAAGCTGCGGAGCGATCGGCCGAGCGCGCCGACGTCGTCGTCGACGCGTATTGAATGAACCATGCGCCCCGTTGCTCGATTTGCCTGGGGGCTTCTCGCGTACGACGTCGCCGTCGTCGCGTGGGGCGCTTACGTTCGGGCGACGGGCTCCGGCGCCGGATGCGGTCGCCACTGGCCCACCTGCAACGGCGACTTCGTGCCGCGGGTTGCGCGGCTCGAAACACTCGTGGAATTCTCGCACCGTGCGTCCAGTGCGGCTGCGTTCATCCTGACGATCGCGCTGCTGGTCTGGACGCTTCGGGTCTTCCCGCGGGGCCATCGGGTCCGGCGCGGCGCAGCCGCCGCTTGTGCGCTCATGGCCACAGAGGCGCTCATCGGCGCGGGCCTTGTCCTGTTCGAACTCGTCGCGCACGACGCATCCCTCAAGAGAGCGCTGAGCATCGCCCTTCACCTCGTGAACACGTTCTTTCTCTTGGCTTCGACCGCGCTCACCGCGTGGTGGGCATCCGGCGGCGCACCCCTCACGCTCCGCGGCCGGCGGACCTTGCTGGCCAGCGTCGGGCTCCCGCTCGTGGCCATGATCTTCGTAGGGGCGAGCGGTGCCGTGACGGCCCTTGGCGACACCCTTTTTCCGGCTGCGTCGCTTGCGGAAGGCCTCGCCCGAGATCTCGCGCCGAGTGCCCACGTGTTCGTTCGCTTGCGCGCGATTCACCCGATCTTGGCCGTGTGCACGGCGACCGCCACGATCGGTGTGGCGAGCGTCGTGCGGAACCTTCGGCCGACGGGCGAGGTCTCGATGCTGTCCCGGATCACGACGGCGCTCGCGTCCGTTCAGGTCGCCGCCGGTCTGCTGGACGTACTGCTTCGCGCCCCGGTGTTGGTGCAGGTCGTCCATCTCGTGCTTGCCGACGCCGTGTGGATCGCCCTCATCCTCACGGCTGCTGCTGCGCTGGCGAAGGAGGACGGCGGCCCGGCCGTCAGCCCCCCTCGTATTCGCAGCGCGACTCACACGTCTCGAACACCGTCACGCGGACGAGCGGCGGCAGAATCGGCTTGATTCGCTCCCAGATCCAGCGCGCAAGCACTTCGCTGGTGGGGTTGTCCAGCCCGTCCACCTCGTTCAGATAGTGGTGGTCCAGTCGTTCGCTTAGCGGCTTCCACGCGTCATACAGCGTTTGAAAGTCGATAAACCATCCGGTGGCTTCATCCACCGGCCCGTACACGGCGAGCTCCACCCGAAAGCTGTGGCCATGCAATCGTGCGCACTTGTGCCCGGCACGCACGTTCGGCAGCCGGTGGGCTGCTTCAAAGCGGAACTCGTGCACGAGGCGAACGTTCATGGTACAGCCCCGTTGGCAACGGAGAGCCCGAAGACATGTTCATCACCCTTTCGAAGAAGCCGCGCAAAGTGAATCGCAAGAAGACGGCACGCTTCCGCGCCAAGCTGAAGGCGAAGGATCGCGCGCGTCGCAACCGCGTCTATCAGGGTGAGTGAGCCGCAGTCCAATTGAGTCAGAGGGAGCAGCATCGTCGCCAGTGCACGGACAGGGGGCGCCGACGCCGCGTCAGCCGGCGCCTTTCTTCAGCTCGGTCAGCACGAGCTTGGCGATCGCCTTCAACGTATCGAAGACGCCCGTCCCAGTCCGGGCGACGGCCTCGAAGTCGGGGACGGCCGATTTATTGAGCATTTGTTTGAGTTCGTCGGTTGCAGCGACGTTCGGCAGGTCGCGCTTGTTGTATTGGATGACGAAGGGCAGCCGGTCGAGTGCATAGCCCTGTTCTGCCAAGTTCGTGTGTAGGTTTTCGAGGGACTCTTCGTTCGCCTCCATGCGCTCGATCTGGGAATCCGCGACGAAAATCACGCCGTCCACGCCCTTCAGAATGAGCTTTCGCGAAGCATCGTAAAACACCTGTCCCGGGACGGTGTACAAGTGGAAGCGCGTCTTGAATCCTCGGATCTCGCCGAGCGACAGGGGCAAAAAGTCGAAGAACAGCGTCCGCTCGGTTTCGGTAGCGAGCGAGATCATCTTCCCTTTGTGCTCCGGGTTGGTCCGCTCGTAGATGTACTGCAGGTTCGTTGTCTTGCCGCAAAGACCCGGCCCGTAATATACGAGCTTGCAGTTGATCTCGCGGGCCATGTAGTTGATGAAACTCATCGCGGCAGCCTGGCGGGGGTTCCCCGAAACGGGGGCGTTCGGTCAATCGTTGAAGAGATTGTCGATGTCTTCGTCGGTGATCTCTGCGAACGGCGAGTTGGCCCCCGGCTCCTGCACCTTGTTGAGCAGCGATTCGAAGACATGGTTCAGCTCCTCGCTCGCCTTCTTCACTCTCAGCCTGACCAACCCCAACGACGACTTCGAGTCGAATATGACGACCAGAATGACGCGATTTCCGACGAGCTGAATATGGATGTTCGCTCGCTCACCCTCGTGAAACTGCGTCGCGAACTCCTGCTCCTTGAGCAACTTCGCCATACCACCGGTTGCCGCGATGTTGCCGGCTGTCAGCGAGGCCAGGCTCGTCGTGTCGACGTTGTCGATGTCGCCGGAGGCCGCGATGAGCTGACCGTTCTTGTCGACGATGAAGACGACCTTGGCGTTCGCATCCCGAACCAGCCGATCGACGATCGTTTGGATCTGATTGAACTCCTCCTCGTACATCACCATCTGCGGGTCGACCATTCGAGGCCTCAGTGCGGGCAGGGCGTGCGGGTTGCTCGTCACGCCGGTAAGGCGCGGATCACGCCATCGGATTTCACGCTAAACCATGTGACACACGCTGTTGTACCCGTGTGGCCGATTTCAGTAAAGGCGTGAGACTGTCGTCCGCGGGGATGGACGACGAGCCGAGGGACCGCTGTGCGTGACCCGGCGACTGGGATCAAGCGCGTTGGCACATCGACGCGACCCTCGCTCTTCGACTACGACGCTCGGAAGCGCACATGGATCTCGAGCTCCGATTCGGGGTCTTGTCCGCGTGAAGCGGCGACCGCTTCGAAGCCTGGCTCGGCCCGCAATTCCTCGAACACGGCGCGAGCAAGGCGCGGTCGAACGCGCGCGCGCCATCGTTCGAGCCAGGCGTTGCCGTCTTCGTTGCCTTGGTAGTCGTCGTCGAACTCGGCGGAGAGCTCGATTCGAACGACGAAACGCCCTTCCTCGCGATGTGTGCCCATCCGTGGCGCAATCCTAAATGCTACAAGGTGAGCAGTCATGCCGGCAGGCATCGAAGTCGTCCGGTGCGATGAATGCACGGCACACGACGTTGCCGCACACTCCCGCAACGCTCTGGACGCCCCTCTCGCGGGCCTCGCGCTCCTGCGAATATCCAGCATACAAGACGTTGCGCTACTTGTCGGTGCATTCCAGCGTGGGGCCGGGTTCTCGGACGAGTGGCCCCTGCTCAGGCGCGGGTCGGGAGGCCCGGAAGTGCTCGTCGGTCCCGGGACCGTTCATGTGGCGCTCTCGCTCTCTCACCCCGGCGCCTTGATCGGCGCCGACCCAAAACGCATCGTCAACCGTGCGGTTCGTCCCTTGCTCCGGGCGCTGTCCCGGATCGGGGCGACCGCCCATTTTTTTGGCCGCGACTGGGTAAGCGTCGGCCATCGGCCGGTAGCGTGGGTCGGCTTCGCGCACGATACATCGACCGGACGAACGCTGTTCGAGGCGTTCGTTGCCGTTCGCAATCCGTTCGCGATCGCTCAGCGCCCGTCGTTTCGCGACAGGCCCCACGCTACGTTGGAAGAGATTGTGAAGCGGACCGTCGAACCGGCCGATTTGGCGACCGCGATCATCGATAGCTACGTGGAGGGGCACGAGCGGATGAACGTCGACCCCACGGCACCGGCGCTTTCGCCCGGCCCTCCAGACCTTCGCCACGAGCCGGCGTGGACCGCGACATGCGAGGAGGCGATCGGATGGCTGGGGGCTGGACCGGATGAGCGCGGCGTGTTCCGCGTGGGCGGCGACTTGCTCGTGTCTCGCGATGCCCTGAGCCGTCTGGAGGCGCAGGTTGCGGCCCTGCCGCCTGACGCCTCCGCGGTTGCAGTGGGCCGCGTCGTGGACGACGCCCTTGGCGCTCCATATGTCGCTCTCGAGGGCATCCGAACGCTCTCGAGCGTGCGAGACCTCATCGCTCGTGCGCGTCGCGCGTCGTCCGCTCCCATACGCGCGCATCCTTGAAGATTCGTACGAGCTCTCCGTCGAGGTGACCGTCTCGCACACTGCAGTCCAAGATTTCCATCGCGCGATCGATTGGAATGGCCTTCTTGTAGGGCCTGTCGCTCGCAGTCAGGGCATCGTAGATGTCGGCAATGCTCATCATCTTGGCCTGGACGGGAATCTCGTCGGACGACAGCCGGTTCGGGTAACCGGTGCCGTTCAGCCGCTCGTGGTGTGCGCCCGCGATGACCGGCACGCGCCGGAGCGACTTGCCCCATGGAATTCGAGACAGGAATCGAAAGGTATGCGACACGTGCGAGCGAATTTCATCGAACTCGACCGGCGTCAATGAGCCTCGGCCGACCTTGAGGCATGCGAGTTCGCGATCGCTCAGCAACGGGTGTCGATCGCCATTGAGGTCGACGAATGTCTCCTTCGCAACCCACTCGATTCGCTGGAAGTCGTCGCTCGACAGGACGGTTGGTTCGTTCGCAGCACATACCGCCGCCCATGCTTCTTCGAGCGCCGCGCGCTTGAGCGATAGCTCGCGGTCGAGCAGGTCGATGCGGACCGCGGTCGAGCCGGTTTCGAGGAGCTTGATTTTGCGCGCCAGAACGTCCACCTCGATCGAGCGGGCCACGTAATCGAATCGTGCGCGGATCACGCTGAGGTCGTCGTCGTAAAGCTTTCTGGCCTTGACGAGGACCTTCTCGCGCACGCCGATCTTGCCGAAGTCGTGCAGTAGGCTCGCGTATTCGATTTCGCGTAGGTCCTCGACCGTAAACGCCGTACGGCCATAGGGCCCGCTCGATTCGCGGTCGACTGCCCGCGCGAGTTCCACGGTCAGCTCGGCGACACGCCGCGAATGGCCGCTCGTCGTCGGATCGCGCGACTCGATTGCCTCGACGCTCGCCTTCACGAACCCTTCGAACAGCTGTTGAATTTCCTCGTAGAGCAGGGCCGTTTCGAGCGACGCGCCCGCCTGCGAAGCAAGCAGCCCGAGCAGTTCTTCGCTGCGTTCGTCGAACGCCGTCACGAGGTCGGCGACATCGGCCGGACTCGATAGTTTGCGGCTCGGATCCCGCTTCTTGTTGATGAGTTGAAGGACGCCGATGACTTCATCGCGCTGACTGATGAGCGGGGCGACGAGCATCGAGCGCGTGACGTATCCGGCACGACGGTCGAAACTCGGATCGAACTGAAACGTGCTGCCCGCTGGTAGCGCGTACACGTTTGCAAGGTTCAACGTCGCCTTGTGGAGTGCCACCCATCCGGCGACCGACCGCTCGCTGAGCGGCAGGGTGAATTCGGTGGAGTCGAACGTGACACTGTCGTTTTGCGTCAGCTTAAAGCGAAGAACCGAGCCCTGACTATGCGACTCTACGATGTAAATGCTGCCTGCATCTGCGCCGGTGACAAGGCGGCTTTTCTCGAGAATGAGGTCGAGCAGTCGGCCCACGTCGCGCACCGTCGTCATCGCTCGCGCGATATGGATGAGCTCTCCGAGTACTCCCGCGTCTCGACCCGAGCCCCACTCGGCGTTCACGCCCCACGCTCGCGGCTGCGGGCCTCGTGTCGCGCGATGACGTCGGCCGTCGCCCAGAACGCTCGGCAGCAGCCGACGGGGGTTCCCCGAGGAACGCTCCCCATCGCGCTATCTTTCCGCGCGGGACACTGCGTCACTCGTCCGACGGGGCGGCGAGTTTGCGCGACCAGAGGATGGCGTCCTTGCGGCGCCCCGCGGTGGCCAAATGGTTCACCAGCAGCCCCGTGCGGCGAAAGCCGTTGTACAGAAATGCGATGGCCAGGGCGACGTCGTCACTGGGCGCGAGAGAGAAGCAGCTCACGACCTCCTCCGAGAGGAGCCTGTCGCACAAGGCGCGCAAGCCACCGACGGTCGCCGCCTTTTCGCTGTCGCTGCGAGGCGACTGCAAGAGCTCGAGGTAAGCGTTGCAGAAGCAGGCCTGCGACTCGGTGGACGCCACGAACTCGAGCCCCCCGCGCGTGCTGACGAGGACGTAGCGCCGCTCCACGTCTCGTCCAAACGATTCGAACGCCGTTAACGCCCGCCCGCTGCGCAGGGCGGCTGCGACGGCTTTGCGTGCGTCCTGCTCGTCGAGGTTGGCGACACGCGCTTGTACGGATTTTTCTGTCATGTCACGGACCGCGCGCTTGGCTGCGGCGAGCGTTCGCTCCATCCGCTCCTGCGCCGCCGTTAGGGCTTGGCCCGCGCCGATCGGCTGTGCTGCGACGAGTCGCGTTTCGCTCTCCACGGGCGGCTCGTCGCGCGATTTTTGATCGTCTCGTTGCGGTCGGTTGGATTCCACGGGGGAGCCCAACAGAAACGCGTCGCTACGCTTGTAGAATCCCGGGATGTTTCCCTCTTTGGAGAATCCGAGCTTCAGCCACGTTTGGACTTCATCGCGCTCGACGAGCGTGTAGATCTTCTGCACGCCCTCGCGTTGCGCGAGCGACTGGACGAACTGCCGCTTTGCCGTTGACGCGCCGGCACGAAAGTCGACCACGCGCATCGTGCGAGCGCGCCGATTGACGAGCAAGCAGAGCGAAACCGCTTCGTTCTGGATAAACAGCTCATCGACCGGCTTCTGCTGCGATCCGAGTGCTCTGGCCGCCATTCTTGCACCCGAACCCCTTCCGCGGAAAAGCACCGCCGCGGCCTGCAACCCCAGTTCAAAGTTGAAAGGATGCTACCACGGCCGAATTTGGGCGGTCAAGAGAAGCCGAGCCGATTCGGGAACTTGTCTCGCGATTGCAGAATTGGAGAATGGGAACGTCAAACGGCTGCACCATGGAAACGGGAGGCCGCGAAGGCGAACGCGGACGGCTCCGACGAACTCGCGCCCTGTGCGTTCGTCACGTTCTACTCGGTGAGTCTCACGAGCTCCGCGGCGTTCACGCCGAGCTTGCTGAGCGCTTCGTGGGTTCGCTTCTTCGGGATCGAGACGAGCGTCGGCATGCCTCCGGAAAGCCCGAGCAACTGCAAGAAGCTCATTCCGCTTTCGTAGCGAGCCGCAAGAGTCAAGGTATCCATGTCGAGTACGGCCGAAAGGCTTGCTCGTTCCTGACCGAGCAACAGAAGCAGCGTCTTGTCGTACCTGCCGTGTTGCGCCGTGGCGTCGACGAAGGCAAGGGTTCGAAGGGAGTTTGGGACTTCGACCTTGGGGTTCAGATCGACGATTGCGTAGTCCGCAGCGATGCGCCGCGTGATTTCCTCGATGGGTCGCAGCTCAGCGGCGGCTGAATCGACCGCTTGCCAAAGCGATGAGTCGCGGAGTCCACCCGCGAGGTGACGCACGATCAGCCCGAAGAGCGCCGTGTCACGAGGGCGAGCGCGAAGCGCGCGATCAAACCGCTGACCCGTGGCGCTGGAAAGCGCCGTCCGGGTATCGATGGCACGCGCATCGTCGTCGGCCCCGGCGTACGGCTCGGTGCCACCTCGCAACCATTTGGCGGCGCTGCAAAGCCCGTCGAAATCCGTATGGCAAACGATCGTGTCCACCGGGCCGATTCGCGCGATCACTTCCGGCGTGATCATTTCGGGGCATGCGCCGTGCTCTGCCTTGGTCGAGAGGACAAACCGCGGATCCTCGCGGTAGTCGGCGTGCATGACATGGTCATGATGGTCGACCCAGCCGGCCAGTCGCGGGCCAAGCTCTTGGATGAATGGCAGAGTGATCTTCTGGAAGCCGCCGCCTGACGCCTCCGAGGCAAAAGCGACGTCGAGTACGACCACGCGTCCGGTCAGCTCCCGGGGGCGCGGGAGCTTGCGCGGAGAGGCGAAGGCGAGCTCGGATCGTGGCAGATTAGCAAGCGTCTTACCTTTTTAGCACGCGAGCACCGGATCGATCCGCAAGTCGCGGGAACGAGGTGCGCAGGGGGTGAGCTACGCTCTCGACCCGATGAGTCAACCGCCCGCCCGACCTGAGCTGCCCATCCACTTCGACGTCAACGGACTCGTACCCGTGATCGTGCAGGACCATTTGACAGGCGAGGTGCGCATGTTCGCGTTCGCGACGCCCGAAGCGGTGCGAAACACCCTCGATACAGGCCGCGCAACGTTCTGGAGCCGATCGCGAGCCGAGCTGTGGGAAAAAGGCCGCACGAGCGGAAACACGATCCATGTCCTGCGCGTCCTGGTCGACTGCGATGCCGATTGCCTGCTCTATTCGTGCGAGCCTTGCGGAAAAACGTGCCATACCGGCGCGCTAAGTTGCTTCTTTCAGACGCTCGAACCGGCAACCGTCGACGCTGCAAGTCAATCTCAAGCGGCGGATGTGCCTCAGACGATGCTGGTGGCTCTCGAAGGTCTACTCGAAGCGCGCAAGCACTCGACGGCTGGGGCCAGCTATACGAAGTCGCTTTACGATCGCGGTCCGGTCGCGATCGGCGACAAAATCCGCGAAGAAGCGGGCGAACTTGCTGGTGCCATCGAGGGCGAAACAGACGAGCGCGTCGTTCGCGAGGCCGCGGACGCGGTTTACCACATGCTCGTCGGCCTGCGATCACGGGGCATCCCATTTCGTCGGGTGCTTGCCGAGCTGGCGCGTCGCTTCGGCCGGAGCGGACACGATGAAAAGGCATCACGTTGACACTGTTTCGGCCGACGGCCTATTCTCGTCCCGCGCTGAGGGCTTGGCCTCCGCCGCTCGCCCATGACGATCAAAGTCCTCGTATTCGAGAGTGACCCGGCGTTCGCCGAGGAGCTCCGGACGGAGCTCGACACACTCGGATGCGCGACGACCGTAGTCGATGACGGCAACGTCGGCTTGCAGCGAGCCGCCACCGACAAGCCCGATCTGATCCTGCTGTCGATCGAGCTGCCCCGGATGAACGGGTTCTCGGTTTGCAATAAGCTCAAGAAGGATCCCGCGCTCAAGGACGTTCCGCTGATCATCATGTCGGCCGAATCGAGCGACGAGACCTTCGATCAACACAAGAAGCTGCGGACGCGCGCCGAGGACTACGTACACAAGCCGATCGCGTTCGCCGAATTGCAAAACCACATTCAGCAATTCGTCAATCTCGGGGCTTCGCCGACGGATTCTGACGCCGCCATCCTGGTCGAGGAGATCGAGGTGGGTAGCGCAGATTACCTCATCGATGAACAGGGCGAGGACGCCGTCGCCGCGTCGTTCATCGACAACGCGGGCGGCGCGGCGACCGACCGGAGCGAACCCGTCGCCGCCGCGCCTCCCTCGGCGGCCGCCCGGCGGTGGCAGGACGCCGCCGACGACGTGGACGCCTTGGCCGAAACCGCATTCAGCCGGATGACGGGGTTTGACGGTCCCACCCCGAGCGGCTCCGATACGCGTGCGGCGCCGAACGGATCGGTGCCGCCGGACTTGGGGATCACCATCCAGCCCATGGGCTCGGTCACACCGCCGATCGCCCGCCGCGCCAGCGTGCGTCCCGTACCTCCGGGGACCGCCACCGTCGATGCCAACGAGCACGAGCGTCTCCGGGCCGAGTTCGTCGTTCTTCGCGAGCAGACCGAGACGGTTCAGCGGGAGCTCGGAGAGGCGCGACGCACAGCAGATAAGCTGAGGATCGAAGCTGCGGAGGCCGGGAGACTTGGCCGGGAGGTCGACGAGCTGCGCGCAAAGCTCAGTGCTGCGACGAAGTCAGGGGGCATTTCAAGCCGAGATTTTCTGGATCTGCGGGAGGCTCTGAACAAGAAGGACAAGGAGATTCTGTCCTTTCGCGAGCAACTCTCCAGAAAGGATCGGGACATCGTCGAGTCGCAGGACCGTGCGCTCGCGCTCGACCGCGCCAGGGCCGACCTGGAAGAGCGGCTCCTCGTCCTCGAGAGGCAGCTGGCCGAAACGAAGGAGTTCCACGACGCGATTGCCGATGAACGCGACCTCGCCAAGAAGACGGCGGAGGACATGCGCTCGCGGTTCGAGCGGGCCAAGACCGAGGGCGAAGCGCGAGAACGGCAGATCGCGGAGCTGCGGGCGCGGAATGCCGATGAGCGCGTGGCAAGCGAGGTCAAGCTTGCCGCGGTGAGGGCCGAGCTCGACCAGCTTCTTGCGAACGAGCGAGCGGAGCAGGCTCGCACGCTGGATCAGGCTGAGCAGCGCCGGCGAGCCGATCTCGAGCAGATTCGGCGCGAGCGCGACGCATCCCTCGCCGAGCTGCGCGAGCAGGTCGACCGGGAGAAGCGGGAGGCCTTGAGCAGTCAGGCGGCTCAGCTCTGGCAAGAGCACGAGGCCAAAGTTTCAAACATCCAGCGCGCGCATGGGCAAGAACTGGATCGCCTCCGGACCGAGGCCGCCCTGGGCGCGCAGGCGGCACTCGACGAGTTGCGCTCCCGTCACACCGACGAACTGAAAACGCTAGGCGAAGACCGTGATTCACGACTGGCCGCGCTTGAATCGCGCATGAGTCGCGAGATCGCCGAGGCGCGCGAGGTGACGGCGGCCGCCGAGGCCGATGCCGTCGCAGTTCGGAACGAGCTTCAAGCCCTCGGCGAGCGCAAGCGGGCCGCCGACGCGGCAAGCCAAGGCCGAATCGGTGAACTTGAACAGCGGCTTGCTGAGCTTCAAGGCGCTCGCGACGCCCTCGATCAGGGTCTCGCCGCGGCGAGCGATCGAGCGACAGCGCTGCAGAGTGAGCTCGAGAGCTTGCGGCGAGAGCTCGGGGAAGCGAAGGACCGGGTCGCGAGCGAGATCCTGCGAAACGATCAGAATCGGGCGAAGTGGGATGCAGACCGCCAGTCGCTTGATCGAGCCAAGGACGCCTTGGCCGTTGCCCTCGCGCAGATCGAGGAAGTCGAGGGACGTCCATTCGAGTGACGGGGGTCATCGGTCCCGCGCGTTCGATCGGACCACGCAGTTTGCCCGGGTGGCGGCCATCTGCCCTCGACATCGAGTGCGACGAATACGGTGGTATGGTCGTCGCTCGATATCGCATGCCCATTCGTGTTCTCGTCGTCGACGACAGTCCGACCATTCGGAGACTGGTCAGCGCCGTGCTCGAGCGCCACGGCTTCGAGGCCGTGCAGGCCTCCGACGGACAAGCCGCCTTCGAACGTCTCTTGGAATCCACAAGGCCGCCCGACGGCACCGGGTTCGAAGCCTCCACGATCGATGTCGTCCTGGTGGATTTCGTCATGCCCAAGATGAACGGGTTTCAGCTTTGCCGCGCGATGCGCCGGAACGAGCTGTTGCGGGCGACTCCCGTAGTGCTGATGAGCGCGAAATCCGATCGGATTCGAGAACACTTCGTTCAGCAGACCGGAGCCATCGATGCCATCTCGAAACCGTTCGATGCCCAGGCACTCATCGCCGTCATCGAAAACGCGATCCGCCGCACCGAGCAATGGCGCTTACGCGAGGGCGCAATACCGGCCGCTATTCCGGACGATCTCAATAGCGTCGAACCGCCACCCGTTGCCTCTGCCGACGATGCGCCACGCGTGGCTCTCATGGGCAACCTCTCGATTATTCCGATAGGCGCTGTCTTGCAGCTACTTCAAATCGAGGGTCAAAGTGGTGTCTTGCTCGTGACCGACGGTACCATCGAAGTGACGATCACCATCGGGCAGGGCCTCATCGATCTGGTGCAAGCTCGCAACGCCGGAGCCGAGTTCCGTCTCGGCCGGTACTTCGTCGAGCTCGGGCTCGTGACGCCCGAGGACATCGACCGTCTCCTTCACGATCCCTTTTCCGGTCAGGAAGCGGGAGCGTCGAGCCGCAAATTGCTTGGCGACCTGCTGGTGGATTCGGGACGGGTCACGCCCGAGCAGTTGCGTGACGCGCTCGCTCGTCAATCGAGCGAGCTCGTATACGACGTCTTGCGATGGCCGCGGGGACGGTTCGAGTTTCGAAGCGAACCCCCCCCGAGTCTCGCAAGCAGCGCGCGTCTCGCGTTGCCTGTGGCCTCGGTGGTCATGGAGGGCTTCCGTCGCGTCGACGAGTGGCGACTCGTCGAGTCCGGATTGGGGAGTTTCGAGTCCGTTCTGCTCGCAGACGTTGGAGCGGTCGACGCGGTCGGCATCAGCCGTCTGGCAGGGGCAGAGCAAAAGCTGCTTCGAATGGTCGACGGGGAGCGAACGGTCCGCGAGATCGTGGAGCACAGTCACATGTCGAGCTTCGATGCGTGCAAAATCCTTTTTCAGCTGCTCGAGTCTCGTCTCGTGCGTCGGCGAATCGCGTGAGCGAGCCGATCCGGTCCGGCGGCATACTGGTGCAGGTGGACCACGCAGTGTGTTTCGTGCCCGCGTCCATTGCCGTCGAAATCGTCGCTCGCCCTCGGATTACTCCCGTTCCCGGAGCACCGCCCGAGTTGCTGGGAATCGCACTGTATGCCGGGATCATCGTTCCGGTTCTCGCGATCGGCTCGTCCAACGCCGAGATGATCGTGTGCCAACATGGGGGCGAGCTGATCGGGCTCTTTGGCGGCCGCGTCTTGCGGACCGGGTCCTTCGACGTCAAGCGCGACGGTCGCGTTGAGTTCGACGGCCTCAGCGTACCGCCCTTGGACGTTGCCGCAGTGCGGGGACGCATCGAAGCCGGCGCGCTCGCCGCCCGCCGAACAGGTTAGAGTTGCGGCCGACGCGTGGGGCTCAACGCGGACCTCCGATCTCGCTAGTCCCCGGCGCGACGATCACGTCGGCCGGCTCCCAACTGTCCCCCAGGAACGTTCGCCACTGCAGCGCGTACCGCCCTCGTAACAGCATCGGCAGGGAGATCTGAGCTCCCGCCGCAACCCATGCGACCGGCACGCCGTCGATCCACGCGACCCGAAGCTCGTCGCTCGTGTTGATGAGTAGCAGGCCCGCGTCGGGCCGTGGCGTCTGTGCGTCCGGCCGAACCGGGACCGGTGCATCGACAGGGGCCGTCCGAAAAGCTGCGAGCTCGGCCTTCGAGACGAGCATCTCCGCAACGACGGCCGACGGGGGGGCCGCGACGAACTCCAGCGAGGGCGGCGGTGCGCTGAGGTCGAGTGCGGGAATGTCGAAGCGACGAGCGATCGACGTCACGTCGAAGGTCAGCGCCCCGCGGGTCGTCCATCGCAGCTCGGCGTGGACGGGCAGCTCGTCGGGTGCGCAGACGGGCGTCGAAGCCGGAGCGCTCATCAACTCCAACAAGAAGCCGCATAGGAGCGAGCCGCCGTCCCCCAAATCGTGCAGTGTAGCCAGTTCGAGCAGCGCACGCGAAGCCCTCGTCGACACTTCAACGCGGCGCGTCTGCGCGTTCAACCGACGGGGTCCCTCCCCAGTCGAACGCACGTACGCCGCAGAAAGCGGCGCCACGTCCAAGCGCAATTCTCCTAGCAATGCGCGGAGCGCCCCGGGCTCCGCGATTCGATAGGTCGCCTCGCCCGGCCAGAGCAATAGGTAACCGTAGCGATCAATGCGGGCGCGTAGCTCTGTCCCCGACGGAAGAACGAACCCGCCTGAAAGCACGAAGCGCGCCCGGGTCTGCGCCACTTCGATGGCGATGCGAGCTTCGGTTTTTCGGCGAGCAGCATCAATGGCTGAACCGTTGACCTCGGCTGCCCTCGGCGCGCTCGGACCTTCGCCGCTGCGCACCGTGGCTTGCAACGCATACCCCGAGATGGCTCGGGCGTCGCGCCACGCTTCGCGACCCCCCGGTTCGTGCGCAAGCTCGGTGGGCAGATCGGCCGAGAGCGCTTCGCCGCTTCGAAGCGGCTGCGGTCCCGGCCCTGCATCGGGCCCCGCTCCCGGCGACACGCCGGCACCCGCCAGCGCGGGCAACGATGCGAGCGGCGCGGGTTCCGCTCTGGCTTGAGGACTCGTTGCCGCGTCCGGCAGATCGACCGGCGCACTCTTACACGCGAAAACGTGCAACGCCGCCAGGACGACCACCTTAATCCTCATGCGCGATTTCCGTTCGGACATACGGGGTTGGGGGCGGCTTGCCGCGGCCGAGTATGCTAGTCAAGCCTGTCGACGCATGCCGCAACGGGACCACTACGAGGTCCTCGGAGTCCATCGCGACGCCCCCCCCGAGGAGATCAAGAGCGCGTTCAAGAAACTCGCGGCTCAGAGCCATCCCGATCGCCATCAGGGCGACCTGGCGGCACACGAGCGCTTCAAGGAGATCAATCTCGCGTATCAGGTGCTTTCCGATGAAAACCGTCGATCCATGTACGATCGGTTTGGGCATCGCGCCGAGGAGCCCGGCTCTCCGTTCGGTTCCGGCGGACCGTTCGCCGGTGGCTTCGTCGACATCAGCGACATTGCCGTGGACGGGCTCCTCGGCGATCTGCTCGGGGTCTTCGGCGTCGGGCGTGGCGACAAAGGCGACATCAAGCGCGAGATCGAGATTTCCTTCGAGGAGTCGGCCTTCGGATGCGACAAGTCCATGCGCTACGAGCGCATCGTGGCCTGCGGCGACTGTCAGGGGTCGGGGGCGGCTATGGGGACCGTTCCCGACGATTGCCCCACGTGCAACGGGCGTGGCCGGGTGCGCTTGCAGCAGGGGTTGCTCCCGATCGCCGTCGAGCGCGCTTGCCCCAAGTGCCGCGGAACGGGGCGCAGCGTGCGTCACCCGTGTCCCACGTGTCGCGCCAGCGGTCTGGTCCAGTCACGCGAGACCATTTCCGTGCCCATTCCTGCCGGCGTCGAAGAGGGTGCCACCAGGCTGGTGAGCGGCGCCGGCAATCGGGTGCGGCCCGATCGCGCGCCGGGCGATCTCGAAGTGGTCGTGCATGTGCGACCTCATCTGTTCTTTCGACGCGATGGGGATGACGTCGTGTGCACCGTTCCAATTCCGTTCACCCATGCCGCGCTCGGCGGGGATGTCGAGCTGCCGACCCTCGACGGAAAGGGCAAGGTGCGGGTGCCAGCGGGCACTCAACCTGGAGCCGTACTGCGCATCAAAGGCAAAGGGGTTCCGCATCGGGCAGGCCTCGGCAGAGGCGATCAGCGCATCGAGATCGCGATTGAGGTGCCGACTCAGCTCACCGAGCGGCAGCGCCTGATCCTCGAACAATTCGCAAAGGAGCTCGGTGAACACGTTCACCCGCAGCGCAAGACGTTCACCGACAAGCTTCGCGACCTATTCGGTTGAACGCGCGTGGAGATGCGTGAGTTCAACGCCGAAGCAATGCGTAGAGCCCTGCTTCGTCAATGACCGTTGTGCCGTATTTCCTCGCCTCCTCGAGCTTGCTCTTTCCCGTCTTGCCGCCGCAAACGAGGTACGTGGTTGTCCTTCTGACTGCGTCGTGTATCTCGCCACCTGAAGCGCGCACGTCGGCAAGAACATCACCGCGCTTCTTCGACAGTACGCCGGTGACGCAAAAGCTCGACCCTTTGCCGGGGCCCTCCGCCGCGACTTCGGGGCGCGGCTGCGCGCGTCCGACGCCAAGGGCGCAGAGCTTTCGTATCAGCGCGCGTTGCTCGTCATCATACAGGAATGCGACGACGCTTTCGACCATCTTGGGACCGAAGCCCCGTATTGCACCGACGTGCTCGCGCGCTTTCTCCTGCGTCCAGGAGAGCATGCGCTCGAGCGTGACGGCCTCCTCCGCCAGTTGACGTGCCGCCACTTGTCCCACTTGAGGAATTCCCAGGCCGCAGAGCAATCGATCGAGAGTGCGGGTTCGTGAGCGCTGGATCGAAGCGTGAACGTTGCTCGCACTCTTTTTGCCCATGCGCGCCAGCTTGGCGAACGTCTCTTCCTCGAGCGAATAGAGATCGGCGACGTCGTGCACCACGCCTCGATCAACGAGCTGCTCCACGAGCGCGGTGCCCAGGTGATCGATGTCCATCGCGAATCGGCGAGCGAAGTAAAAGATGCGCTGCTTCACCTGTTCGGGACATTGCCTGTTGGGGCAACGCGTCGCGGCCCCGACGCCCAGTTCAGGCTTGTCGTCGTCACGCAGATCGCGCACGACCGCCGCGCCGCACGATGGGCATTGCGCGGGCATCGTGAACCGTTGCTCTTGCCCCGTGCGAGCGGTCGCGTCGACCGCTACGACCTGAGGGATGACATCGCCTGCCTTTTGAATGGTGACGCAATCGCCGATCCGAACGTCGAGTGCGTCGATCAGGTCGGCGTTGTGCAGTGACGCGCGCGACACGGTGGATCCTGCGAGCGCGACGGGGTCCAAGACGGCAACTGGCGTCAGCGTTCCGGTTCGGCCGATCTGCACGACGATGGACAGGAGACGCGTCCGCGCCTGCTCCGCCTTGAATTTGTACGCCATGGCCCACTTCGGAAACTTCGAAGTCGCGCCGAGGATGTCTTGGTGCCGGTAGGCGTCGACTTTGATGACGGCCCCGTCCGTTTCGAACGGGTACTGGGCGCGGGCGCGATCGATGGCGTCGACCTTCGCCGCGACGGCATTCCAATCGCATACCGACTGCCGCCGATGCGTGGGTAGGCCCATTCTCTCGAGCCATTCGAGGCTTTCGTGATGTGTCTCGTGCAACGACGGGCCCTCGACGAGCTGGTAGAAGAGCGCGCGGAGCGGGCGGCGTGCCACTTCACGTGGGTCGAGCATGCGAACGGCGCCGGCGGCGGCATTTCGCGGGTTGGCGAATGGCTCGAGACCTTGCGTTTCGCGCTCCGCATTGAGCGTTTCGAGGTCGCGCCGATAAATGACGATCTCCCCGCGCAGCGTAAGCGTTCCCTGATGCGAGATCCGCAGCGGAACGCTTCTGATGGTGCGGACGTTCGGGGTGATGTCTTCGCCGGTTTCGCCATCCCCCCGCGTGCTGGCCGCCACCAAGCGGCCGCCCTCGTACGTGGCCTCGACGCTTGCGCCGTCGAGCTTGGGTTCAATGCAGAAGCGGGGGTGCTCGCCGTCCGGCAGGCCGTCGAGCACGCGTCGGTGGAATTCGTCGAGCTCTTCCGGCGCGTACGCGTTGTCCAGCGACAGCATGCGCTCGGCATGTTTGACCTGAGCGACGGCCGTTCGCGCCTCGCCCGCGATGCGTTGCGAAGGCGAATCGGCGGTCGCCAGCTCGGGATGCGCTTGCTCGATGACCCGGAGCTCCCGCATCAGTCGATCGAAGTTGGCGTCGGTGACGACGGAGTCGTCCAGGACGTAGTACCTATAGTTGTGCGCATCGATCTCGCGCACGAGCTCCGCGTGGCGTTTCTCCGGGTCAGCCATCGAGGCGCACGATCATAGGCGCTCCGCTGGCCTCTGCACCGACGCCCGTTACAATACCGCGCTACATAGAGACTCGATGCCCGCCAAACCCGAGCCGAACGTCCGAGTTGTACCCATCCTCGCGCAAATCGCGTTCGTCGTTGTTGCGGCGCTTTTCGTCTATGGCTTCGTGGCCGTTGGGAAAGAAGGCGAGACGCGACGAGTCTGCAGTGCACCGTGCTTTCTGCATCCGGACTACATGGCCGCGGACCGACGTGCTCCCGGCTTTTCGCTCCAAGATCTTCACGGAGCGACGGTGACCCTCGACAGCCTTCGCGGCAAGGTCGTCGTCCTGAACTTCTGGACGAAGACGTGCGGTCCTTGTCTCGAGGAAATGCCCGACCTGGCCGAACTAACCAAAATCGTTCGCGACCGGCCCGGTGTAGTCGTCGTCGCTGTCTCGGTCGATCAGGGACCGGACGACGTGAAAGCCACGCTCCAGACCGCGCTGCGCGAATCGCCCCCGTTCGACATCTTGTTCGATCCGGATTCCGAGGTAGTTGGCGGGAAATACGGTACCAGTCTATTTCCCGAAACCTGGTTTCTCGACAAGCGAGGCGTCATCCGAGCACGGTTCGACGGCGCCCGCGATTGGACCAATCCGCTCGTTGTCAACTACATTGACGCCTTGCGCGCGGGCGATTTTTGCGACGTCAAGATTGACGGCAAGTCGCTGGCCGGCAAAGCCGCTGCGATCTGCGACGAGATGACCGGAACGTAACCGCGCTCACAAATCGCGCGTCCGCTCCTCGAGTGCCGCAGCTCGCCGTGCATTCACGAGCTCCTCCCGAGTGGCATACGGCTGAGGAGAAGCATCGGTCGCGCGAAGGTATTCCCCCAAATCGACGATATCCCACCCGCGGCGATCGGGGTGTGTCGAGTCCCAGCGGCTTGCCTCGAGGTGGCTCAGCAGCCTGTTGAAGGCTCTGACCGAAGCCCAATGCATGTCGTGCAAGAGCACGATCCCGCCCTGCTTGTAGTCCAGCTGTTCCTGCAGCGATTGCGCGATCTCGTCAGGATCGGCGCGCCGGATATCCTGCACGTCGATGTTCCAGAGCAATAAGTCGAGGTTGCGCTCCCGGAGCGCGTGCTCGAGCCATCGGTCGAGCGCGCCGTAAGGTGGGCGAAACAGGCACGGCCGCGCGCCCGTCGCGCGCTCGATCGCCGCCGCGGAGTCGTCGATTTCGGTGAGCGCCGCCGCGTGGGACAATCCGGTGAGAATCTTGTGGTGGAGCGTGTGATTGCCAATGACGTGCCCGGCCGCAGCGATCCGCTTGGCCCATTCGCGCGATTCGACAGCACGACGATCGTTACCAGAGAGGTATTGTCCGATGAAAAAGAATGTGGCGTGAATCTTGTGCTCGCTCAGGATACGCAGGAGCGTGGGTGCCGTCTCCGGGAAGGGCCCGTCGTCGAACGTGAATGTAACGACCCGCCGCCCGTCCCGGGGCGCGTGTGCAGGGCCCTCGGCAATCAGCCAGGCGCGCTCCGTACTATCGTCGGTGTTGAGCCGTGGCCAGGGTGGCGTCGGATCGGGGATCATGGAGCCATCGCCGGTCGAAAAACCGCGATCCAACGGGGGTCGTGACGGTGCCGGGCTCGCGATCGGCGCGGCAGGCGTTCCGGCGCCGAACGCAAGTTCAGCGTCCGGCCGGCCGAGGCCGATAAAGCTCCCGACCCCGAGTGCCATTACCGGGATCCAGGCTCGCGATAACGAAGGCATCGAGACGACGCCGATCGTATCGGACTGCCTTGGCGCCGGGCCAAATTCGCGGCCATTGCGACGTCGGGCGCGGCATCGGCGAGCTCGCCGAAGCTAACGCCAATCGACTCCCGGAATCCGGGCGTGTTGGGACCAGCCCACGCGCCACCAGGGGTCGCACGACCAGCGGGCGGCAAAGGCATCGCGCACGACCAACTCGGCCAGCTTTCCGCGCGGCGAGAATCCCCAAGGCGGCTCTTGGGAAGTGTCGTCGGGATCTGCGTATTCGCGCCAAACGAAGAATCCCACGAAATCGGGCTCCTCGAGTAGCGGAGCGAGAAGGATGCGGTAGGCATCGGCTTGGGCCGCTTCGTCGACGGGGACTGCGGTCATGCGATCGGGCCATTCCCAAGGCCGGTAGGCCGGATCGGATCGCGTCGTGTAACCGGTCTCTGTGAATACGACGGGCTTGTTCCATAGCTCAGCGAGTTGGTGCATGCGCTCCCGGATGCTGCGCGCCGCGTCCCGTTGCTTGGATGCTGCGGCGTGGCGCTCCTCCGACAAAGGAAAAAACGCGTTGAGACCGATCACATCGAGGTCTCCCAGGATCACGGTTTGGTCTACGTCGTCCCAGTTCGCCGAGTACGTCAGTAACCCGTGGTAGATCCGTCGCACGCCGCGGACGATGCGGGCGAAGCTCGGCGCGCGTGCGGTCGTCACCCACGAGCGCAACTCGACTCCCACCGAAAACATCTCGGTGCGTGTGGCCTCGGCGACCTCGGCCCAAGCTCGGACGAACCGCCCATAGCTCTGCGCCCAGCGCGCCCATCCCTCATCGGTCTTTGGATCGATCTCTCCGCGCCACTCGCCTGTCTCGACCCACAGCGGAGGGACGAGCATGACGTGTAGACCGCGCGCGTGCGCCATTTCGACGGCGTGCGCCACATCGTGACGATTCCGGGCGAACGGCGCCTCGAACGTGAGATCGACGCCGGCCCCGGTCGTGTCCGCGACGCGCCCGAACGGCGTCAGGGCGACCCACGTGCCCCCCATGGCGCGTACCTCGCCGAGTGTTCGGTCGTAAGCCGGGGATCCGTAGCCGACTCCCGGATGATATCCGTTTTCGATCGGGCCGATTGTGATGCCGCGCACTCCGCTTAGCTCCGCGCGCTTCCACGCGTCGCCGCCAGGAGCGGCGGCGGCGAGTTGTGCGGCGATCGACAATACGAAGGGTGCCACTCCAGTCAAAGGCCCTCCTCGAGCAGCGAGTCCGTCAACGATGCCAGGTCGGCCGCAACGGCGTCGGCCCCGGCTCGGATGAGATCTCCGCTGGCGTACGAATGGGAGACCGCGACGCAGCGAAACCCGGCGCTCTTTGCGGAAATGACTCCACCGGTCGAGTCCTCGACCGCCACGGCTTGCCCCTCGTATCCGAGGTGCCGCAGCTCTTCGCGCGCCATCTGAAACGGTGCGGGATCGGGCTTCGAGGCAGTTGCCCGTTCGGCGCTCACGACGAACGCTATCCGCGATCGCGCGCCGATGCGCTCGAGAGCGAACGTGATCTCTCGCTCGAGCGCCCCAGAGACGATCCCGACCGGGCCGCGCGCGCTTCGACGAGCGATCAAGTCATAGGCGCCCGGAAAGACCCGAAACTGATCTTCGAACCGAGCCAAGAAACGCGGGCTCTTCGCGGCCACGAACGCCCCCACCTGCTCTGCGCCGAACGTCCGTCCGTTGCGTGCCAAGACCGCACGGAAGACTCCAGCGTCGTCGAGACTCAAATACTGATCGAAGTATTCGCGTTCCGTAATCTCGAGGCTCTCCTGTGCGAGAACGTCGTTGAACGCCGCGAGATGGACCCGTTCGCTGTCCACGATTACGCCGTCGAAGTCGAGGAGCGTTGCGATCACGTCTTTTCAGTCCTTATCCGTCGGGCTGTCAGTGGCTGACGGACGGGCGAGTCAACCGGACACCAAGACAATGCGGGTCACTTCCGGCGGAGCGTTGACTCGAGCCGGAGGGCCGACCGTGCCAAAGCCTCGGCTCACGTAGAGCGTCGTCGATCCCACCGTATAACGACCGGCGATGTATTCGAAGATGGATCCGAGCACGAAACCGGGATTGATCTGTCCACCGTGCGTGTGGCCGCTCAGTTGCAGCGCAACCTGACCTGCCCAACGATCGACCGTCTGGGGCTGGTGGGACAAAAGTATGCGAGGCGGTCCGGGCGCCACCGTCGACCGCGCACGGTCGAGTCGCGGCCCCATCCTTCCGTATCGGCGCGAGCTTAGGTCGTCTACTCCCAGTAGCGCAAAGCCGCCGCCGTCGGACGGCCGGATGACTCGTCCTTCATCGACGAGCATGCTGATCCCGGCGGCGCGCATCGCGCGCCGGACCCGTTCGGCGCCCGCATAGTAATCATGGTTGCCGAGCGATGCGAAAACGCCGTCGCGTGCGGGCAGGTCGACTAGCCTTCGAGCGACGAGCGGCGCGAACGTGGCGTCGTTGTCCACGAGATCGCCTGTCACGACGATCAGATCGGGTCGTGCCCTACGGGCCAACGCTAGGCCGAGGTCGAGCTCACGCTCGCCGACGAACTCGCCGGCATGGATGTCGCTGATCTGCGCGATCACGTAGCCGTCGAGTGCACGCGGAAGGCCTTCGATGGTCACCGCGAGCTCGGTCAGCTGAAATTCGTACCTTCCCCGCAGGACCCCCCACCCCAGCATCGCGCCGGTCGCACCGAAGAGTGCGAAACCGGCGCCGCCCTCGACCATCTGTCGACGACTGATCGAGCGAGTGCTGGGCAGTGGCGCGCTGCGCCTGGGGCGGATGGCCCAAGACGTCGCGATCAGAATTCCGAGCGGCAGCGACGCAATCGCCAGGGCCACCCCGGCGGTCATGACCGTCATGTGCACGGCGCCCAACGGCCGCCAGTGCGTGCGGCTCGCCTGCCAGTGCAGCAAAAACTGCACCGCGGCGAAGAAGGTTAGGCCCCCGATGAGACCGCGCCGCCTTTGGGCGGCCCACGGGAACGAGCGGACTGCCCAGAAGTAGAAGATGCACGGGGGCAGGATCGTCAGCAGCGTCGACCAGATGAAGGGCATCGAGCGGCGAAACCGAAAGTCACGGCTTGTGTAGCACGCCGCTCACCACCCTCTCGACGCGCCCGTAGTCTCGTTGAACTTGGACGCTCGCGAAACCTGCGCGGGCAAGCAACTCGACCACGGCGGCGGATTCGCCTGCCCCCACTTCGAGCGCCAGGACTCCCGCGGGCGCCAAGTAAGCCGGCGCGTCGATGACGATGCGACGCACGATCGCCAGTCCATCGTCGCCGCCGTCGAGCGCCAGCCGCGGCTCATGGTCACGAATCTCCGGTGGCAACGACGGGATTTCGGCGCTCGCCACGTACGGTGGATTACCGGCGACCAAATCAAACCGACAGGAGGGCTCGACGGCCGAGAACAAATCGCCTCGCCGAAACGAGACGTTGTACGCCCCGAGCCGCAGGGCGTTGTCGCGTGCTACGGCGAGGGCGTCGGCGCTCACGTCCGTCGCAGTAACGCGGGACGTCGGACGCTCGCGCGCAAGTGTGATGGCGACGCAGCCGGTACCGGTACACAAGTCGAGCGCACGCATCGCCATCGACACGTGTCGCGTTCGCTCGAGCGCGGTCTCCACGAGCGTCTCGGTGTCGGGTCTCGGAACGAGGACGCGCCGGTCGACTCGAAACGACCGGCCATAGAATTCGCGCGTACCCAACAGATAGGCAACCGGTTCGCGCGCGCGGCGCCTCCTCACGAGAGCGCGGAAGCGCGCCAACTCGTCAGCCTCGAGCGGCCGCTTCGCATCGACGATGAGTTGGACGCGCGTCGTTGAGAGGGCGTGAGCGAGAAGGACCTCTGCATCGAGGCGCGCCGTATCGACGCCCCGTGCGCGAAAGTCGTCCGCCGCCCAACGAATGATCGCTTCTGTCGTCCACGCCTGCATTTCGAGAGTGGTGGCCTGGGCCACGGTGCTCGTACCCGTAGCGCGCCTGACGGATCGCTTCATCCCCGCATGGATCCGATGCGTTCCCTGCTACATTCGGCGCGAACGTGGACTCGTATTCGGCCAAGCCCCCCCCAGCGCTTTCGGCGCCCGTGCCGCCCGCGGACGTGGCGCCCGCCGCAGGATCGCGCGACGACCCATCGAGTTACCCGCGCGCCCCCGGCGACATCTATCCACGTGGGGCTCGCGAACGGGCGCTGTGCGACATCGCGAGCCACGCCGACTGGGAATACCTCGTCGGTCTCGTGCTTCTGGACTCCGGTGCCGTCGTCGTCGGGAGCTTGCACGCCATCAAGAGGTCGACCGCTCCCGTTCGCTTCGTCGGACCCACCGCGATCGGCTTTGCGTGGGGCCTTACGGTGTCGGGTGCCTGGCTGGCGATGCCCAAGTGTTCCCCCGAATGGGTCGGCGAATCGCCCCGCGAAGGAACGGTTCGCGTCTCATGGCCACTCGCGCTGTCGTTTGCGCTGCTCGCGGGCGCGACCGCTCCCGTGGTGAACGCCGTCATCGCGGGCTACGACACGACGAGCCCGTATTCGACTCTCGAGCGCGAAATGCACCTCGTTGCCGCGGGCCTCGCCGGGTTCGGCGGCGCGCTCATTCCGTATCTATTGCCGCCGCGGACGTGGGCCGCGGTCCAGGAGCTCGATCGAATTCGCCTCGGCCCGGATGGTCGCGGCGGTTGGTGCTTCGGGTACGTCGCGCGATTCTAAAGGGCCGGCCTCAAGTGGCAGGCTTGAGGAAGCGCGCGAGGATCTTCTTTTCGCCCCATCCTGGGAAGAAGGCGACGACCGCGGGCTCGCCGACGCCGACGACCCGCACGACCTGTCCGTCGCCGAAGCGTTGGTGCTTGACTCTGGCGCCACTTCGCAGCGGCACACCGGTGATCTCTTCCGCCGGATCGTCGAAAAATTCGCTATCGATGAAGCGCTCCCCCGGCTTGGGCGCCGTTACGGGCCCGGCCTGCGGGTGACGCCACGAGCCGCGGGCAGGCGCCTCGTCGCGAGCACGGTCCACGTACCTGCTGCCGAAACGAGGCTCGCCGCTCATGGCCGCGGTCGACCTGTGCTCCGTAACGTTGCTCGGCAGCTCGCCGAGAAATCGGCTGGGCCGATTCCATCGTGTAGTGCCGAAAATCTGCCGCATCTGAGTGTGTGTCATCACGAGCTGGCGGCGCGCGCGCGTGATCGCTACGTAGGCGAGGCGGCGCTCCTCTTCGAGCTCGTCGCGCTCACCGGGATCAACGCCTCTGTACGGGAACATCTCTTCTTCCATGCCCGTGAGAAAGACCCTTTCGAACTCGAGACCCTTGGCCCCGTGGACGGTCATGAGAACGACACGCTTGCCGTTTTCGAGGGCGTCCACGTCGTTGACGAGCGTGACGCGCTCCAGAAACCCCGCGGGCGTGGCCTTCTCGCCGGCGGCTTCCGCCTCTGCTTCATAGTCCTGCAACGACCCTATGAGTTCGCGCAGATTTTCGACTCGCGCGTCCGACTCTGCGGAGTCCTCCTTTTCGAGCGCACTCCAATAGCCGGATTCGGCGAGCGCGCGTTCGAGCAGGCCGGTGGGCGGGAGTGACTCGGCCGCGGCCCGCAGACCCTCGAGAAGCTGGCGGAAGGCTTGAAGCTTCTTCTTCGCGGCCGCCCCGAGATCGTCGATCTCGTCGACACGCGCAAGTGCCTCGAACAACGCGACGCCGTTTATGGTGGCCCATGTGGTGAATCGATCGACGGTCGTCTGCCCGATCCCGCGCGACGGCACATTGACGATGCGCAACAGATCGACGTCCGATCGCGGATTGACCAGGACGCGCAAATACGAGAGGGCGTCTTTGATTTCCGCGCGATCGTAGAACTTGGTCCCACCCACGATCTGGTAGGCGACGTTGGCTGCGCGGAGGGCTTCCTCGAGGACGCGCGACTGCGCGTGGATGCGGTAGAAGACGGCGATCTCGCTCAGGTCGACCCCGTCGGCCCCCGCGCTTCGAATGGCGTCGACGACGAACGCGGCTTCGTCGCGCTCGTCGCGCGCCGCCACGAGCAGCACCGGCGCGCCAGCGGCATTGGCCGTCCATAGCTCTTTCGGCTCGCGTTCGTTCGAGCGCGCGATGACTCCGAGAGCGGCCGTAACGATGCACTTCGTTGACCGGTAATTTTGCTCGAGCTTCACGACGGCTGCGTCGGCGTAGTCGTGTCGAAACCCGCGGATGTTGCGAACGTCGGCGCCGCGCCAGCGATAGATGCTCTGATCGTCGTCTCCCACCACGCACAGATTGCGGTGGTCTCTCGCCAGTTCTCGCAGGAGTCGGTACTGCGTGGCGTTGGTGTCCTGGAACTCGTCCACCAGCACGTAGTCGAACCTGCGCCGAATCCGTTCACCCTCGGGCGTGCTGTCGAGCAGCCGGGCGACCAGGAGAATCAGGTCTTCGAAATCCACCGCATTTGCGGCGCGGAGTCTTTCTTCGTACGTGCGAAATATTCGGATCGCTACGTCGTCGATGTACGAGTGCGCCGCCGCCTCTTCTGGGCCGCGTCCCTCTTGCTTGTGCTGGTGAATGTGCGTCAATACCGCGCGCGGTGGATAGCGGCGCTCGTCGAGGTCGAGGTCCTTAAGTGCACGTGCGACGACGGCCCTCTGATCGCTGACGTCGTAGATCACGAAGTTTGGCTGAATGCCGACTGCGGCGCCGTGCGCTCGCAGCAGCTTGGCGCAAGTCGCGTGGAATGTTCCCACCCAGAGAGAGCGCGCGAGATCTGCACCGCAGAGCCGCTCAAGCCGATGGCGCATCTCACCCGCCGCCTTGTTCGTGAATGTCACGGCGAGAATGCGCCACGGGGGGACGTGCACGCACGCCAGCAAGTTCGCAATTCGGTACGTAATGACTCGGGTCTTGCCGCTCCCGGCTCCGGCAAACACCAACAGGGGTCCTTGCACGTGCGCGACCGCGGCGGCCTGAGGGTCGTTCAGCTCCGCCTCGAACATCTCGAGCAACGTAAGCGGGCCCCCGAGCCGAGTCGAGTGCGAGAGGATCCCAGACCGCGGCCGCAATTGTCGGGACAGCGACGAACGCGACTACCGGTAGTCCTCCGACGTGAAGCGGACCTCGGAGAGGCCCCGCGCGTCCATCGCGCCCCGAAGAGCGTCGACGAGAATCGCCACGACGTCGAACCGCGTGCTCGGCGCGTAGTACTCTTCTTCATCGACGATCGGCAGAGCTGCGAGCCGTCGTTCGACTGAATCTCGTTCGGACGGGTCGAGCTCGAAGTGCGCGTTCCAGCCGTCCGCCGTCTCGAGGATGAGCGCCTCGCGTACCATGCCGATCGGGTTGAAAGTGCAGAAGACGGTCGATAGGCAGAGCTTCCACTGAAAAATCTCCCCGTCCGTCACGATCCACGTGCCGCCAAATGCCCGTCGGATGACCTCGCCCAAGTAGGCGCCCGCGGCGGACCCGACCAGATCCATCAGCTCGGCGCGCCGGCCGAGCTCCGGGCGCGCATCGCGAACCCACTGATCCACGAAGCTCAGCGTTTCTTGTGAAAAATCAAGGGTAGCGCCGTACCGCGCGCCGATGAAGCGCACACACGCGGCGGCCAGATCGGCGACTTGCTGAGGCGCGGCATCGACCGGTTCCGGAATGGGATCGGTGAGGACATACGTCCCCTCCGCCTCGTCCTCAAGCCCCTCCGCGTGGGTGGAGCCGTCTTCTCGGGCTCGCGCCGCACGCGCGGCACCCGCGACGTCATCCGTCTCTCGCGTCTCGCCGGTCATCCTACAGAGGGACGTAAGCCCGAACGGTGAGACGCGCAAGCGCGCCAAAATGGGTGCGGCGGACGGATGGTGCGTCGGGCCTGGCGGTTCAGAGCCCGTCGCTCTACGGTGCTGTTCGATGCGCCTCGGGATCTTCAGCGACATTCACGCAAACCTCGAAGCGCTGTCCGCCGTCCTCGAGGCCTATACCACGGAGAAAATCGACATTTTTTACTGCCTTGGCGACACCGTTGGCTACGGAGGCTCGCCCAATGAATGCGCGGATCTCGTTCGGGAGACGGCCAGGACGACCATTTTGGGCAACCACGACGCGGCCGTCAGCGGTCGGATGGACTATTCGTACTATTACGAGGCGGCGCGTCATGCGCTCGATGCGCACGCCGCCATGCTGTCGGAAGCGAACATGGCTTGGCTGAAGGCGCTTCCCTACCAGGAGCGGCTCGACGACTTGGGCGTGCTGCTCTGCCACGGATCGCCCGTCCGTCTCGAAGAGTTCGAGTACATTTTTGCGCCCGAGCAGGCTCGCGAGTGCCTGACAATCTGGGACAGGATTGGACATATTACGCTCATCGGGCACTCTCATCTGTGCAAGGTGTTCGCGCTGACCGAAGGCAACGTTGAAGAACTGCCGGCCGCCGACTTCGACCTCGAACCTCACAAGAAGTACATCGTGAGCGTTGGTTCGGTCGGTCAGCCGCGGGATTTCGACAACCGCGCAAGCTACACGGTTTACGATACCGATAAGAAGCGCTTTGAGTTCAAACGGGTCGAGTACGACATCGAGCTCGCCGCGGACAAGGTTCTGCGCGCCCGTCTCGAGAGAAATTTCGCACATCGGCTCTTCATCGGCGTCTAAGAGGCAAACTCAACCGCGATAATGTGGGGATTGAGCGGCGCAAAAGCGCACTTGAAGCGACGCCGGCCGAGGCCATCGCGCACAGGCAGCGCGCAGTCGATCGAACAGAAAATCGCCCAACCTGCTCGCCCCGTCACGCGAACACACCCCCTGGGGAGAGTCAATTCGTCGTCGCTCGACCGCCTCGGCGGCCGAACGTGCGCTCCCAAGACGCTCGATAGGCGGCGGTTGCGACCTGCGCCGGCCCGTCCCAATCCTGCCTGACGGCCGGGGCGGCACCGGGTAGCTGGTACTCGACCTTGACGTCGTGGATGTTCGGCGAGCCCGGGCGCGGCGACAGGCTGACGACTTCTCCTCCGCCCGGCAATGGGCGCCCTTGGCGAAGGGGTCGGACCTCGCCGGCCTCGAGTCTTCCAGGGCGCGCACGCAACACGCATGCACCCTCGCCATCGGTCGTCTTGCCGTGCACCAGCACCACGTCGAAGGTATCTCCCCCTACTTTTTTTTGGTCTGAGGACACGCGTTTGTACAAGCTTACGGCGCCGAACCGCTGCCGTCGAGGGCTGAGCGCCGTGCCAAAGGATCGAGCGGGCGGGTGGGCGGCGATCGAGACCCCGCCGTGACGCCGCTCCCGGCGACGATGTCCCGCACGAACGTCGAGACCTCCGCCCGAACGCGCAACGTCTCGGCGGCGTCGCCGAGAGTGCCGACGATCGAAAACTGGACCGGAGCTCCCCGCGCATGCGTGAACTTCGAGAGCTTGGCGGTCAGCGTAGAGTGAGCGATGGGCGTGGCCAAGGGTGCGTGGCCCGGGACGATCAGTTCCGCACGTTCGATGCGAATCTCGTCCGGATCCTTTCCGGCCGTCGCAGCGGGCTGGAACAGTTCGAGGGCCAGGCTCGGCCGAACGTGCGGTGACGCTGCCACAAAGTCGAGCCCGCTGTCTGTCAGGGGCCCGACCACAAAGTGTGCGCCGTCGCGTTGATCCCTTACGACCACGCCGCGCGCGATGTCCGTTTCCGTCGTGAGATCGACGTCGAGGAAGCTCGGGGCCTCGGCGCTGTCGACGCGCAATCTTCCGATGACGCGCGGCATCTCGTCCGGCCGCGCCGCCGTGTCGCTCGGCGCGATGATCGCGCGAAAGCGATCGGCCGCGCGTTCGCACCGGCCGACTTCCGATCGAATCTTGAGACTCGCGCATCGGGTTCGGTCATGCATCGCGATCGCTTCACACGTTGCGCGCGCTGGTGCATGCTCGACGCCAGCACAGAGCCGCGCATCGCGCGACGCGATGGCCAGACACGTTGCGTCGTGCCCCTGGCTCGGACGACCCGCGATCGCCCAAGGACAGAGCTCTGCGGTGGCTGCGACCTCGGCAACGGTCGCCTGGCAACGCTCCCGCAGGGCTGAAGCGTCGATGGCTTCGCACAACGTGGAGTCCCTGGCCTTTGCGGCTTCGAGCAGCCGGCACGCGTCCAGGAGAAATGTATCGTACCCGATCGCCTCGATGGCCTCGCCCACGAGCGGATCGAGCCGAGCGCGCGTTTCCACGCAAGCGTTGAGCGAAGTGAACGCGTCGAGCTCCGCCTTCAGGTCTCCTGCGGGAGCGACGGGGTCGACCGTCGACGCGAATTCACCGGCATCGGCGCCGAGAATCTCAGCCATACCGGCTCGGCGCTCGGGCGAAACTCGCATCGGGGCCGGCATGTGATTGCTGTTGCAGCCCAGCGCAGCCGGAGCGAGGGCGGCGATACCGGCGCACAGGAACGCGTATCGCCTGGTGTTCACCGTGCCTTTCTTTCGTTCATGAAGGGGCAGGCTCTTCAAGCGTTGAAACCTGAACGCAGGGACAGTATAGGTTCGTAAGGGAAGCAGAGTGGAAAAAACTATGGATGACACCAAGAATAAGAGCAAAGCGATCGAGCTTGCCGTCGCGACGATCGAGAAAGAATACGGCAAAGGCTCGATCATGCGCCTCAAGGAAGGGGCAAGCCTGGCCGAGGGCATTCAGACCGTCTCGACCGGGAGTATCGGGCTCGATATCGCCCTCGGCATCGGTGGCTATCCACGCGGGCGGATCATCGAGGTGTACGGCCCCGAGTCGAGCGGAAAGACGACATTGACTCTTCATGCCATCGCCCAGGTCCAGAAGGCAGGCGGCGTAGCTGCGTTCATCGACGCCGAGCATGCCCTGGACCCCACGTATGCCCGCAAGCTCGGCGTGAAGACCGACGAGTTGCTGGTCAGCCAGCCCGACTATGGAGAGCAGGCGCTCGAAATCGCCGACATGTTGGTTCGATCCGGTGCTGTGGACCTGGTCGTCATCGATTCGGTGGCTGCGCTCGTGCCGAAGGCCGAAATCGAAGGCGACATGGGGGACAGCCATGTGGGCTTGCAAGCTCGCCTCATGAGCCAGGCCCTTCGGAAGCTTACGGCGACGGTGGCCAGGTCCAATTCTCTCCTGTTTTTCATCAATCAAATCCGGATGAAGATCGGCGTCATGTTCGGAAGTCCAGAGACGACGACGGGAGGCAACGCGCTCAAGTTTTACGCAAGCGTCCGGCTCGACATTCGTCGCATCGGCGCGATCAAGGAGGCGGCTGCCGCGAGCGGAAAAGAGCCGGCGGTGGTCGGGAATCGAACCCGGGTCAAAGTCGTCAAAAATAAACTTGCTCCCCCGTTTCGCGAGGTCGAGTTCGACATCCTTTACGGTCAAGGAATTTCCCGCTCGGGAGATCTGCTCGATCTCGGAGCGGAGCTCGGAATCGTCGAGAAGAGCGGCGCATGGTTCTCGTTCGGCACCGACCGAATCGGCCAAGGGCGCGAGAATGCCAAGACGTACATCGAACAACATCCAGATGTGATGGACAAGATCGAAGCGCTCATCCTCGCGAAGCACGGCATCCGGCGAGGTGCGGTCGCGAATTCCGGGGCGAACGCGACGTCACCGCCAAATGGCGTTGAAGAAAGAGCCATGCCGAAGAAACCAGCACCGGCGGCCAAGCCCGCGAATTAGTGAAGCTTTACCTTATTCGCCACGGTCCGGCGGAGGATCGAGCCGCGAGTCTGAAAGACGAGGATCGCGCCCTTACGCCAGCTGGACGCGAGCGGGTCCGTTCGGTCGCCAAGTTGCTCGTGGAAGTGGGCGAGGCGCCTCTCGGCATCGTGACGAGCCCTCTCGTTCGCGCCGTTCAAACGGCCGAGATCGTCGCTCTGGTGACTCGCCTGACCGATCGGGGCGGCCATGTCGAAGTCAGGCGCGAGATGGAGCCTGGCGGCGACGTGGCCGCTCTTGCTGGCAAGTTTGCATCCGCAGGCAGCAAGCGCGTCATGCTTGTGGGGCACGAGCCTGAACTGTCGATCTCCAGCCGCACTCTCCTTGGCAATTTCGATCGAGTCTTCGACAAGGCCATGGTGGTGGCCGTGCATCTGCCGTTCGAGGGTCGCGAGACTCGTCTGCGCTTCGTCATCGATCCGAAGAACCTTCGGCTCGATCCGGACGCTCGACGCCACGGTTGAGCTGCACGCGACCCGTGCCGCGGGTGCCCGATGTCGCGCGCAAAGCCACCCCTAAGGGGGGCATTGCCCTCACACGCAAGTAATTGTAAATACTATTTAAAATCCCGTTCCTTGACACTCTCCCCCCCATCTTCTAACCCGGCGGGTGGAGGCCACGGATGGGCAGTCGGAGCGTCGTGCCCGTTTTCTACGCGAGTCGCTCGGGGGCGGCTCGCATGGCTGGCCGCGCCACCTCTTTGGCCCGCTCCCAGGTTGCCGCAGCCATCCGAATTCCGGAGCGCGCGGGCGGCCCGTTAAGGTTGGTCTTTCCGCCGGGGTCGCCTCGGCTCTTCGTGCACGAGGGCGCTCGCCAGTCACTGGAGCGCAAACTTCGTGCCGCCTTCGTGGGCTCGGTGATCCTGTCCATCACGGACAATCGACACTCGATCATCACCCACCGCGTCCAGCGCGGAACGCTCTTCGTTCGAGCGCACCATATGTTTCTCGACGCTCCGGCATCGGTCGTCGATGCGCTGGTCCGCTATGTGACGCGGGGCGATCGCGAGGCGAGCGCTGCTCTGGGCGACTTCATCGACGCCAACGGCTTCAGGCTTGCTCGACGCAAGCGGAACGCTCCACTCGTGGCGCGGGGCAAACATCATGATCTCTTGGTCGTGTATGGGGACGTCAATGAGCGATACTTTGGTGGAAGCGTCCACGCCCTGATCACCTGGGGCAAGAAGTCCACGACCAAGGCACCGCGACGCAAGACAATCAAGCTCGGAAGCTACAGTGCCTTCGATCGATTGATCCGCGTCCATCCTGCACTCGATCGCACATGGGTTCCACGGTATTTCGTTGCATACATCGTTTACCACGAGATGCTGCATCACGTGATTCCAGGTAGCCGCGGGCTCGGCCGCGTAAATCTGCACCCCCCCGAATTTAAAGAGCGCGAGAAGCAATTTCGATACTACGAGCGCGCTCTCGAATGGGAGAGGCGTCACGTCGGCCGCTTGCTCCGAGCGTGAACGTCTTACGTCCGAATGCCTTCGGTCGGGCCCTCGCGGGATGATCGAGCCGTGCCCGGGTGTTTCAGTCCACGATAGCGTGGTCATCGCATCTCGTCGCTCGCTCGACTCAACGCGGAGCGCGAGGCTCATCGTTGTCCTGGCGGCTTCGTGGCTTGTTGGGTGCGCTTCCCCGAAGTCCCATCCGACGGCGCCGGCCGCTATGGCAGCGGTCGCGCCGCCGACGAGCGTTTCGTCGGCCGCGCGTAGGGCGGCGCCGAAGACAGAGCCTGCGCGCTCGCATGCGGTCGCGGTGCTGGAGCACAAGACTCTCGGGCCCTTCGTCGCTCGCGGAAGTTCGACGGGGCTGGCCGCTTGGATCGCGCCTGCCGAAAAGGGAGGGGGGGAGGAGCTCGTCGTCATTCCCCTGGCGGAAGACGGGGCGCCACTGCATGACGCCCGAGGGATCGCTCGTGTGCCTCAGGAGGCGACGTCGCTCGTCGTTCAGCCTGCAGGCGGAAAGCTGGGCGGATGGTTCGTGGCCTGGAGCGCTCTGCTGGATCGCGGCGAATCGCTTACTGTGGTCGGCTTGACGCCGGAGGGCACCGTCCGAGGGGCGGCGGCGGACGTGCAGCGCACCAGCGATCACATCCGGTGGTTTCAAATCGTGCCGACCCAAGAGGGGGGCTTGTGCGTTTGGGCCGAGGAGACCACGGCGGGCGACGCCAACGTGCTGGCGGTGGGCATGGACGTCGATGCAAAAGTCCACGGGCGGCCGGTGCGCGTCGCCCGCGGCGTGGACCGGTGGCAGACGGTCCCGGCAGGTCAAGGAGCCGCCCTGGCACTCGTAGCGGTCGGCCCCGTCGACGATCGAGTGCGCGCCGGCGGGAGTTTGACATGGCAGCGCCTCGATGCGGACGGTCATCCAGACGGAGCCAGTGTGCTCGTGACCGGGCGGCCCACCGTCAGCGGAGACGTCGACGTCGTTCCCATCCGTGACGGTTGGCTGATGGCCTGGACCGACCGGACTGGAGAAGATCCACAGATTATGCTCGCCGCGGTGGACGCTCGAGGGCATGTGCGCGGCCCGGCACCCGCGATGAACGCGGTAGGCGGATCGTCCGTCGTAGACCTTGCCGCGGGACCGAAAGGTGTCGCTCTAGCTTGGGCAGAGCCGCACAGCCGTGTGCGTTCGACGAGTGCGCTACATCTTGCGCTGGTCTCTACCGAATTGGAGCTCTCGGCCCTGCCGCTCACCTCGTTCGACATCGCGTCCGGAAGCCCACCCGAGCTGGTTGCTACCGATGTCGGATTCGCCCTTCTGGCGCTCGCCCGCTGCCGCTCTGCCGATCCGAAAGCGACGTGCGCCGGATCGATGGTACCAACATTTACCCGTCTGGACGATCAGCTTCGGGCCGTGCAAGTCGAGCCAATGTTCACAGGCGACGGGCACGCTCCGTCATCCGTTGGTTGGGGGCTGCGCTGCGGCGTCGGCGGGCGATGCTTTGCTCTGGCCGCCTCGAGCGTTGCGCCAACGCCGATCTATACGGTGGACTTTCCCGTCCGCGCATCCGCGTTCTCTGCGCCGCTTACGGAGGAGGGGCCGGTTGGCGCTCCGCGAGTCACCGGGGTGGAAACGATCGCGTCGGGGCAGGCGTATGAGGATCTCGCCGCTGCCCATGTGGGATCGGGAACGCTGGTGGCAACGCTCGCGGGCGCGCTCGACTTGCCGCGCGAACGGCGTCGGTCTCGCGGCGCTCAGATCGTACTTCAATCGGTCGACCGCACCGGGCGGCCGCTCGGCCCGGAGAGGCCTCTGACGTCGCGTGCGTTCTTGACTGGGGGGATTGCGCTGGCTGCCGGCGCACAACCAAGCGATGGCGCCGCGATCGTGTGGGTTGGCCGAGAAGACGGGGATCCGCAAGTGCACGTCGCTCGGACCGATCCGCTCGGGCATTCGATGCAGCAGGCTCGGCTCACGAACGTCGCGGGCGATGCCAGCAGCGTAGCGGTGGCATGGGCCGGCAACGGTTGGATCGTCGCATGGGTAGACGGTCGCAGCGGCAACGGCGAGCTCTACGCCGCCAAGGTCGATCGCAACCTCAAGCGCGTGGGTCGCGAGCAACGTCTCACGAAGGCTCCCGGCGATGCGGGGGACGTTGCCCTATCCATACGAGACGGCATCGCGTGGGTCGCCTGGAGCGATCCGCGTGAGAGTCCGCGTGAAGGAGTGGCCGATATTTTTGTGACGACGCTTCATGCCGAAGACGCCACGCGCGCCGGCGATGAGGTCCGTGTCCTCGCGACGGCGTCTCATTCCCGATCGCCGAGTCTCGCAGCGCTGGCGGGCGGGGGGGCAATACTCGCGTGGATCGAAGATGCACCCTCCGGTCTCGACGCGCCCGGAGCGGCGATGGTCGCGCGTCTCGATGCATCCGCTCACCTCGTCGGCGTGCCTGCTGCGTTGCCATCATCCAAAGACGAGCGGCCGACGAATGTCGTGCTGGACTCGCAGTCCGGCGACGTCCGAGCCGTGATTGCCCACGGCGGGCGCGACGGGCTTACCCTTGATGCGCTGCGGTTGGCGCAGGACGGGACGCCGGTGACGAGTTCGACGCTGCTCGACTTGGACGCATCCTCGTCATTCGACGTGTCCTTGGCCCTCACGACGGACGGACTGGTGTTCGATGACGTTGGGTCGGCCCCTGGCGATCGTCGGGTGAGACGGGCAGCCATCGACTGGAGGCCTTAGTTCGCACGCAGATTTCGACGCGCTGCCGCCGACCAAGGCAGCGAGATGGCATGCGGGCTCCGATCCCTCTATCCTTCTTGCGAAGGAACCCCATGGGAATCGACCCGATCGGAAAGGAAGGAGCATCCGTCCCGACGAGCGTCGGCAGCCCCTCGCCTGCCCTCGAAGCGCAGCGTCCGTTCGATCTTTCTGAGGCGGCTCGGGTTGAGTCCGCCGGGGCCGCCGATGCCCCTCCCACAAGCCTCGACCAGCTGCGCGCCGGCCGCATCACTCTCGAGGGGTATCTCGCCCTGAAGGTCGATGAGGCGACAGTCCACCTGGGCTCGTTGCCGAGCCCCGAGCGCGAGATGATTCGGTCGGTCCTCCTCGAGCGAATAGCGAGCGATCCGATGCTCGTCGACCTCGTGCGTGAAGCAACCGGCGCCGTCCCTCGGCCGCCGCATGACGACTGACGCCCACGGGCCACGGCAGCAGGGCCTCTCGAGCCTTCGTCCGAATTGGAGGGGCGGATCTAGCGCGCGCTCGAGCGGCCACACGGCTGCTGCGAAGCTGGGTCGTCGCGGGTTCGTGCTCGGCGCGGCGGCGGCAGTCGCCTGCTCAGGCGGCGAGCGCATCGCTCGGGGAGGTTCGTTGGACGGATCCGTTTCGTCGAACGTCCGCCTTCTCGAGTGGGATCTGGGCTCGCAACCATGGGGTCAAGCACGCGCAGCGGTTGTCGTGCCGACGTGGGGCGCGCCAACCGAACGGTTTCCGCTGCTTATCGCTCTGCACGGTCGCGGCGAAGCCGTCAAGCCACCCGCCGACGGCGCTCTCGGATGGCCACGCGACTACGCCATGATTCGTGCCATCGACCGCCTGAGAAACGCGCCGCTTCGTGACGAAGACTACGAGGGATGGGTCGACCCGCAACGCCTTGCGCAAACGAACGCTTCCCTCGCTGCGCGACCGTTCGGCGGTCTCGTCGTCGCCTGCCCGTGGATGCCCGACGTCAGCCCAACCTCGACCGGCGAGATCGGGGCGTATGCCCGCTTCTTGCTCGACGTGCTCGTGCCGCGCGTTCGGAGCCAGACGCCCGTCGCCACGTCGTCTGAGTCGACGGGCATCGACGGCGTTTCGCTGGGCGGTGCGGTCGCGCTTCGCATTGGTCTTACCTATCCGGAAGCGTTCGGAGCGGTCGGCGGCATTCAGCCAGCCATCGCCGAAGGACAAACGTCGGAGTGGACAGCGCTAGGCGAAGCGGCACGGACTCGGCGCCACGACCTGAAGCTGCGATTGGTGACGAGCTCCGACGACTATTTCCGGCGAGCCGTTCTGGGCGTCTCGCGCGCATGGGGTGCAGCGGGCATCGGCCACGATCTGATCGATGTGCCGGGTCCCCACGACTACGTCTTCAATCGCGGTCCTGGGTCGATCGAGCTCTTGCTGTGGCACGACCGCGCCCTATCGCGCGGGTGAGGCCGCTTCCTTCCCGGTCAACTGGACCCTGCCGCATCCCCCGCGGAGAATTCGTCGTAGCCATTCTGGCCACGCTACAATTCTTGGATGCGGCGGCTCCTGTGTTTTTCGCTCGGCTTGCTGCTTATGCCGGGCGTGCTGAACGGCTGCGTCGCCGAATTTCCCGATCACGTCGACCTTCAGCCGGCTGCCGCAGACGTCGAATTCGCGACGGAGCCGCCGAGCGCAGGCGCATACTGGCTCGTCGGGTCCGTGACCGGTGTTGCGGCGGCGCACGAAGTCGATGCGGCGCAACAAGCCGCGCGCAACGACATACGGAACAAGGCTGCCGCGCTCGGCGCGTCACTCGTGACGATCGACCAAGATACCGGGGAGGCGCTTCCTTTGCGAGACAAGACAAAGGTCACGTTGGTGGGCAGGGCCTATAAGTCCGTCGACTGAAGACTGTGGGCGACTACCATTGCGGCGCATGTCGTGGTTCGTCGCGCTCGAAGCGCTTGCTCAGCGCCGAGGTGGCGACGACGCTCGCACGATTGGCGGCAAGGCGGCGCGTCTCGTATGGCTTGAGCGTCACGGGTTCGAAGTCCCCACAGCAGTCGTTCTTCCGGCGGAAGCGTTCGCCCAAGCCATTCGCCAGCTACCGGCGGGTAGCGAGCCGAAGTCCCTGCTCCGCGCTGCGAACGGGCGGGCGGGGCACCTACGCGCGGCCGAGGCTCGGCAGCAGATTTTGACCGTACCCTTTCCCAAAGGTCTTGAAGGGGAGCTGTCGGCACTTTGGACCGGGTTAGGCAAACGAGCGCCATGGGGATTGGCTGTGCGATCGAGCGCAACGTGCGAGGACGGGGATCTCGTCTCGATGGCGGGACTGGCCGACAGCGTTCTCGGCGTGCAATCGGGTGAAGCGCTCGCCGCCGCTGTACGACAGGTGTGGTCGTCCATAGCGAGCGGACGCGCGCTGGCGTACCTCGCGGCCCACGGGGTGCGCGATGTCGGCATGGGCCTCGTGGTTCAACGAATGGTCGAGGCGCGGGCGGCGGGCGTGATGTTCACGCGCGCGCCCGATGCTCGCGCCCGAGACCCTCTTGGGGCCGACGAGCGGATCGTCAACGTGGGGTTCGGTCTGGGAGCGCCCGTCGTCAATGGCGTGACCACGCCTGACGTCCTTCGGATCGATTCGCAGGGGCGACTTGCTGGCGCGCTCATCGCGCACAAGGCGCGGGCGACCGTCGTGCGCGACGGCCGCGTTCAGGAAATCGCCGTGGAAGCGCCGAACGAGCCGGCGCTTGGGCCAGAGCGCATCGCACAGCTCGCGCGCCTCGCGGATCGACTCGAGAAGCTCGAGCCGGTTGCCTGGGACGTCGAGTTCGCATGCGACGATGATCGCACATGGATCGTGCAGGCCCGTCCGGCGACCGGCAGAGGATACCCCGAAGGCGGCCATGCCGACACCGTCTGGAGCAATGTCAACGTAGGCGAGGCCCTGCCCGGGGTCGCCACACCGTTCACGTGGTCGGTGGCTGGCGCGTTCAGCGAGGCCGGGTTCCGCCGCGCATTTGCCGCGCTGGGGTGCCGCGTTCCGAAGAACGCCCGTCTCGTCGCCAACGTCCACGGACGGTTCTACCTAAACCTCACTCATTTCATGCGCATCGCTGCGCAAGTGCCATTTCTCGACCCGCGTAAGTTGGTCGAGCTCGGCGGGGGTGGCGGCGCCGACGAACTTGCGACCCAAGTCAAAGGCGTGAGCCGCAGGAGCTTCTACCTGCGCCTGCCGCACACGGCATCGCGACTGCTGCGCGAGCAAATGCGACTCCACGATGACGTCACGTCGTTCGAAGCGTTCGCCGAGCGGCAATGGCGCGCCCAGAGTGCGCTCGATCTGGCGATTTTGCCGGACGAGGGTGTCGCCCGGCGCCTGCGCGACATCCAGGCGCTCCTCGAGCGGACGGGCACGATCATGCTCACGTGCGCGTCCAATACGCTGGGGACGCACCTGGTGCTCAAAGTCGTCCTGGACCGTGTCGCACCGGTCGACGCCGATCGACTGGCACAGTCGCTCACGAGCGGTATCCGCGATCTGGAGAGCGCCCGCCCGGGCATCGGAATCATGCACGTCGCCGCACTCGCTCTTCGCGAACCGGAGGCCCGCGCGGTCATTGAGCGAGAATCCACCACCGGGGTTGACGCCGTTCCGGAGGGAGCCACCCGTCGCGCGCTCCAGAGCTTTCTCGAACTGTATGGCGACCGCGCGGTGCGGGAGGTCGAACTGTCGACGCCACGATGGAAGGAAGACCCGCGCCCGGTTCTAAGGATGCTTCGCGCTGCGCTGCGCACGGACGCGGAGCGGGTCGAGGGCACGGTTGCCCGGACCAAGGCCCAAGCCGGAGTCGAGATGGAGAAGCTCGTTTCGACGCTGAACATCGCCCAACAGACCCTCGTTCGCCATCTGGTCGCTCGCGCACAGCGCGCGGCTCGCCTGCGAGAGCGGATGCGCACCTGGGTAACCCGCGTTCTCGGAATGCTGCGCGATGCCGCGCTCGACGCGGATCGCCGTCTGCTGCGCCGCGACCCCGAGCTCGACGCGGATTGGTGCAAGCTTGTCGAGGCCGGCTCGCCTTTCGCAAGTGTGCCGAGTTCCTTCCTGTTGACCATCGACGAAGTGGTCGGGGCGCTGCGCGCTCCGCCCGCCGACCTCGTGCTCCTCGTTCGCTCGCGCCGGGCCGAGCTCGCGCGCGATCAGGCCCGGCCGGATCCGCCAGCAACGTTCGTGGGGTCGCCTCCCCCGGTCGTACTGCCACCATCGGTCGGGCCCGTCTTGCGCGGGCTGCCTGCCAGTCCGGGGGTGGTCGAAGGCAAGGCCCGAGTTCTACTCCGAGAGGATGAGATGGACGCGCTTCAGCCGGGTGAAATCCTCGTCCTGCATACGACCGACGTGGGCTGGACACCGCTGTTTCTCGTGGCCGCTGGGGTGGTTACCGAGCTTGGTGGCCCGCTCTCGCACGCGGCGGTGGTCGCGCGCGAGTTCGGGGTTCCAAGCGTGGTCAACGTTGTCGGGGCGACCCGCGCGATTCGCGACGGCGATATCCTTCGGGTCGATGGCGATCGAGGCACGGTCGAGTACTTGCGATCGTGAGCGCACGCTGGCACGAGGCCGGCTATGGGTCCTCGGATGCGATGGGTCGCACGTCCCGGGGACGGTGAAACCGTTGGCGAAGTCCTCCTGCGCGCCGGTGCGGATGAACACGCCCTTGCCGATGGCCGTGTATTCTTGGGTCGGCGCCGTGTCCGCTCGGCGACGGAAGCCGTCCGCAACGGGGACGTTCTCCAAATCGCTCCGGCGCGTGCCCGAGCCGCGGGTCCTACGGTTCTCGTAAGGACCGCCGACTTGGTCGCCGTCGACAAACCAGCCGGCGTCGCCACGATCGCGGACCACTCGGGCGCGTCTCACGCCCTCTCGCGTCTCGTTTCCGATGCGCTCGGCCTCGACCCGGCGCGCGTGCACCCGACTTCGCGGCTCGACCGCGAGGTGAGCGGTGTGGTCGTGTTTGCCCTGACGCGCGAGGCGGCCGAACGGCTGGCAACGGCACGGAGCAGGGGCACCTACAGCAGGCGATATGTTGCGATCGCGGCGCGTGCGCCGGACGCGGACCGCGGCACGTGGAGCGCGGCCATCGGTCGCGCACGGGATCCGCGGCTCCGCGAGGCGGAAGGCCGGGATGCGGTAGCCGCGCAGACGCGCTACGTGACCTGTGCGCGCATCGAGAGCGGTATAACGATGCTTGCGGTCATGCCGGTGACCGGGCGCACGCATCAGATTCGCGTTCACGCAGCGTACGCCTCGGCGCCGCTCATCGGCGACCGTTCGTATGGCGGTCCGGTGAGAATCACGCTCCCTGGCGGTCGTGTCATCGAGCCGGGCCGCGTGGCGTTGCATGCTGCTCGTGTCGTCGTGCCCGATGGCCGTGGAGCGCCGCTGACGATCGAGGCTCCCATCCCGAGCGATCTTCGGGGGCTGTGGGACGCGCTTGGCGGCGACGCCGCGGCGTGGGAAGTTGCGACGTCGTGCGTTTTTGCATCCTCGCCGCTTCCGTGCTCGTCTGCGCCGTCGGCGCGTTAGGGGCGCGCGCCGATCAGCCGCGTCGATCGATCGACATGGGCCGTGTGTTCGATGCGGGAAGCGCGCCGGACATCGACATTTCGCCTGCGCCGCCGGACCCGCGACCGATGGCCGAACGGTTCCAGTTGGTTTTCGATCTGCGCTGGGATCGCGGGGACGTCTGGCTGCTCGGCATTCGCACCATCGACCTTCTCAGTCCGCAACCGACGCCGCGGGTGATGGGGCGTTTTGCGCTCGAGCTCTTCGAGGGCCCGACACTCGTCGAGCGAGTCCGTTTTGACTTCCCGCTGCTCGCGTTGCCCGACGCGAGCGATGCCGGAGCGGCTCATGGGCCGGCACTCACACCGAAACTGCGCACACGCATCGGAGTTGTCTTTCCGGCGACCTCGAGGGGCACTCGATTGGACCTTTTGGACCGCGCGACGGGGCGTCGTTGGTCATTGCCGTGGCCCATGCCCGGCACTGAACAACCGGCTCCAGCCACACGGCCCTCGCAGCCTCGAGTGAACGGCACGAGCCCTTAACGTAAGATGGCTCCCGATGAAGTGCTCTTCGTGTCAGAGCCCGATCGACGGATCGCAGCGCTTTTGCGCGTCGTGCGGCGCCACTGTGACCGGGTCGTCGCCGGGCGGAACGTCCGGCGCCCCATTGATTGGACAGAACCTGGGTGGCAAGTATCGCGTCGTCCGGCTCATCGGTGAGGGGGGAATGGGGGCAGTCTACGAGGGAGAGCAACTGCTCGGCAGCGCGAAGCGCAAGGTCGCCGTCAAGACGCTCCACGCGCACTTGTCGCACGACGCGAACCTGGAAGCCCGCTTCGAACGCGAGGTGGCGACGATCGCTGAACTCGAGCACCCCAATACGATTCAGGTTTACGACTTCGGCTCGACGCCGCAGGGCGTTCTGTACATCGTCATGGAGTTCTTGCACGGCGCGAGCCTCTCGCAACGGCTTGTCGCTGAAGGCGCCATGGCTCCAGATCGCGCCACACACGTTCTCGAGCAAGTCTGCGGTTCGCTCGAAGAAGCGCACGGGCGCGGCATCGTCCACCGGGACTTGAAGCCCGACAACGTCGTTCTTGTAGAGCGTGCGGGACAGAAGGACTTCGTAAAAGTGCTCGACTTCGGAATCGCCAAGCGCGCTCGCGAACCGGACGGCAAAGAGCAGAAGCTCACCGAGCAGGGCATGGTCCTCGGCACGCCGCCGTATATGAGCCCAGAACAGTTCACGGCGCGTCCCATCGACGCGCGCAGCGACATCTATTCGCTCGGAGTGCTTGCCTACGAGACGCTCACCGGCAAGCTTCCGTTCAAGGCGGACACGGCGTGGGAGTGGGCCGCACAGCACATGACGCAGCCGCCCACTCCGATCGAGTCGCTTGCCGAGGGAGGGCGTGTTCCTTCCTTCATGCGCAGCGCGATCGCCCGGGCGTTGGCCAAGTCGCCCGACGATCGCTTCCAGACGGTGCGCGAATTCATCGACGTGTTCGCCGGAAGAAGGACCGGCCTCGCGTCCGAAGCGGCTGCAGAGGCGCCACCCCGCGCGAGGACAGAGCTGAGTTCGCCTCTCGACGTCGCCGCAGCCTTCCGCCCATCCGCCGTGATGGTCACGCCCACAAGCGGCAACATGTCACTTTCGACGCCCGCCCCCGTTCCCGCGCTGGGACCGCCTGCCGAACAATCGGCGAAGGGGAGCGGTGGACGCGCGACGCTGTTGGCTGCGGCGGGCGTTGTTGGCGTCGCCAGTGTTGTGGCGATTGCTTTCGCGGTCCACGGAGGTGTCAGTCTCGGCAACGCGCCCGTAGTTCTGCGCGACGACCGCCCGTTGACCGCGCCCGCCACATCCATTGCGCCGGCTGCGTTGATGCCGGATACGGTCAGAAGTGCGGACGACGGGGCGGACATCCCGCCTCTGAGCCGCGGAGGAGCAACGCCGCAACCACGTGCCACGGGCCGCCCGACGCCGATTCCGTCGTCCGTCCCGCACGCCGAGCCGGGGGCATCCGCTTCGGTCGCTACCGCTTCCACGACGCTCACTGCCCCGTCGGCTACCCAGCCGCCGCCGGCGGCCGTCCTAGCGACGCCGGCTTTGCGCACACCGGCTTTGCCGTCGGGCCGATACGACGGCCCGGAGTGCCAGAAAGCTCGTGTACTCAAGGGTTTTGGTAGGCACAGGGAGGCACAGAGCTGGACGCTCGCCTGTCTCGCGAAAGGTGGCATTCCCTAACCCATTCGGGGCAGAACTTGGCAGCTCGAGAAGGAAGGGCGTCGTGACAGCAGTAGACGTCGGGCGAGACAATGCTAGATTAACAGTGTGGACGTAGTCCTTCGAAAGCTCGGAAAGGGCGCGCGGTCCGTGGCGGGGCGCCTGGTTCGAGCTCCTCGCAAGGGCTCGGTGGTCGTCATCGAATTTCCCGACGGTATGCACGAATACGTGACCACCCCCGTCAAGCGCGTGCTGAGGCTCGCCGGCCGCGAGGTCTTCTACATCGAGACCATAAACAGCCGATATCGCCTCGAAGTTCGAGGACGCGAGGCGACCGCCGTCGAAGGTACCGGCTGAGCGGCGCCCCCCGGACGCCCCGCTGACCCGAGCCGATTTGGCACCCGCTTCATTCGAAGCGCTTGACGCTCCATGGAGCGCGGGGTCATCTTGCGCGCAGTGGGAAAGCACGACCGACGGAATTCCGGAAAAACGCGGCGCCTCAAGGGGCAGGTCAAGAAGAAGGCCCGGCTCAAGCGTCAGGCGCAAGAACGCAAAGCTGCGGCTGGGCTCGGCGCGAAGAAAGCTGCGGCTCCGAAGCGCCCTTCCAAGGCCGCCGCGGCCTCGGCCATCGCAGAGAAACTCGGACCCTGATCGCAGCGGTCGCCTCGTCAAAGGCGCGACCGCCGAGTCGCGCCTCGAGCCCGCTTTGCGAGCTCCTCCGGCTCTCGGTGAGTGGGGCGTCGCCGGCAATCCAGCAGGACTCCACATTCCTGGTTTTGATTTAGTTTGACGTTCCAGCCAAATGGACCGTTGGAAACTGCGCGGGCGGCTTCGCCTCGGGCGGCTCTTCGAAGACGACGGGCTCTCCCAGGAGACCGATATCGCCATCGACTCTTTGCTCGGCGACCAGCTCCCACCCGTTGGCGTCGTGCCAACTCTGCTTCAGCGTCGTGGTCCGTAGTTCTTGCTCTTCCGGCCGGTACCACTCCACGTGGACCAGTACCTCGGCGTCGTGGCTTCCCTTCGGGTGAAGTCCCTGAAGCTCGACCTCGGCAATGCGGACCTTGGAGCCCCATGCTCGGTGGTGGGCGACGAAATCCTGCCGCGCAGACGCCGCCACTTTCTCCGCGGCGAGCTCATTTCTGCCGTAGCGGGTGTTCATGTTGAACTCCTGTGCGGTCTCTTGGGCGCGAGCCATCGGGCTCGGCAACGCCGAACACCCGGCGACGGAAACCAAGGCGACGAGAGCGGCAGCGAAGATGCGCATGGACGTTCCGCAAAACATGGTGCCACGGGATGGGCCAAGTTGCTCGCCGCGAATCTGGCTCGTGATCATGGGCGGACTTCGGCGATCGACGGGCCCTCCGAACGAGGCTCGAGAGAGGCGCCGGCTGGCGAGTCGGACACACCTTAGAAGGGTACCGCAGCCACGAAATACGTCTTGTTGATCCCGCCGCTCGCGAGACCTCGCGCGTAGCCGGTCCGGAACGTAAAACCCAAAATGTATCCGAGAGTTAAATCGTACCAGAGCTCACCGCCCACTCCGGTCTTGAATTGGGCGCTGGCCGCGTCGTTGAAGGCGCTGCCGTAATCGACGAACGCCGCGCCGTTGATTCGATTCAGAAAGACGGGCAGGGTCGATGGGCCTCGATCGACGTTCACGATCGGAAAGCGATACTCGGCGTTGAAGAGTGCGTAATCTTGGCCCGTCTCCGCGACAACCGGGTAGCCGCGCAGCACGATGCCGCCCTGTACGAGCGAGTTTTGGACGATGTTGACGACCGGAAAGTCGACGAACCCACCGACATAGAACGGCCCTTGGCCTCCCATGTTGCCCCCGCTCACGCCTCCGCCGACGTGGAGTGCCAAGTTGTGGCGCTGGAGCCACGGGATCGGCAGGTAGGTCGCGAAATTGAACTGCGCTGCGTAGCCTTGAAATTGGCTGCCGATCGCGGGGTCCGATACGTCGAGCGTCGCCCCGACGTCGAACCCGATCTCGTTGGCCACGCTCCACAGATAGCCTGTCGCATTGGAATAACTCCACCCGAGGTGGAGTGTGGCGAGCAGGCCGCGACCGGGAAGGGTCGGTGCATTGTACGGGTTGAGCAGGTCTGCGGGCAGAGGAAGCTCTCCTGCCACGCGTGTCGCCCCATAGGTCAAATTGAACGACTGAGAATCGTACGCGTGCAGGATCGAATACCCGATTCCCGTGCTGGCGCCGGCCTCCTCCTGGATCCACGCAACCGTGGTGCCGCCGAGCTGGTAGTTGCCCTGCGGCGTGATCTGCCGGAAGACGTTGACACCCAAGTCGAAGGGAAGCCGACCGTACACGTAACTGAAACTCCCCTCGAACTCGGGATGGGACCACTCGGTCGTCAAACTTGCACTGAACGAGTGCGTTGCCGCGATGTCGGTCCCGGCGATTGAGACGATGCTGGACTCGCCGAAATTCCCGGGTGTGATCCGAACCGAGTAGTTGTGCGGTCGGATCGTGGGGAACGGGTTGTACGCGTGCGATGGAAACGATTGCGGAGGCGGATCGGCCGGGGGCGCGGGTCGCGTCTCTTCGTAAGGCAAGGCGTCGAGCCACTGGGACTCGTCGAGCGCCATGATGAAGACATCGTAGCCGGAATGCGTGTAGCCGACGTATGCGAGCGACTTTCCGTCCGGCGACGGCTCCGGCTGGTATGCGCCATGGATGACGTTGGTCACCTGCTTGAGCCGGCCCGTCGCGATCTCGTACGCATAAACGTTCGTGACTCCGGTTCGATCGGAGTGAAAGTAAAGCCAGCGTCCGTCCGGCGAGAACACGGGGTCGCCGTCGATGGCACGGTCGTGAGTGACGTGCACAAAGGAGCCGTCGAACGTGTCCACGATGCGCACGTCCCGGTAGCCCCCTCGCTCCCACGACGAATAGGCGAGGTGACGTCCGTCAGGCGCCCAGCGCGGCGTGAACGCCTGGTCGAATCGAGCGCTCGGCACAAGCACGCGGGTGTTGGCGATCGCGTGCACTCCCGTCACATCGGGCGATGAGACGGCGTCTGCTATCATGAGGTAAGTCGTTCCACGATGGTTCGTGGTGAATGCGACGCGACGACCGTCCGGAGAGACGCTCGGATCGATCGCACGCCACCCGTCCGTCCAGCGCACACGTCTTCCCTCCAGCCCGCTCGGGCTCCGTTCGTGAGGGGGAAGCTCGAAGAGATCATCGAACAAGAATAAGTTCTCGTGCACCTCGCCCGTGCTGAACACTGCGGCGCCATCCGGCATGAACGACAGTCCCCCGACGCCGTCCATCCGTATGAGCAGTTCTCGATCCCGTTCGCGCGCGCCCACGATCGCCCCTTGCGGATTGCGGACCAGCGGCAACGCCCAATATCCGGGCAGCGTGTGGCCGTCGTCGACGTAAAAGACCAGATCGCCGGCATGATCCGTCCACGCATTCGAGGGTGCCCAGCGGGGGTGTTCCACGGTATTGCCCGTATGCGTGACTCGGACCCCCTCGCGTAGTCCCCGCTCGCGAATGGCGTCGACTTCGGCGCCGAACGTGCGCGCCATCGAAGCGATCCAAGCTGGGAACAATTCTTCGAACGTTCGACCGGTGACCCGCCGAATTGACCGATTGATGCTGTACGGGATGAGCTGATGCCCGTAGTCGTCGATCATCGCGCGGATCGCTTGCTCACCGTACGTTTCGGCGAGCCACTGCATGAAGAAGGAACCGTACAGGTACCAGATGTTGCCTTGTGGCCACCGGCGTGGTTGATTCGAGAATACGTCCAGTGGGGCGACGTTCGATTCGAGAATATCCGCGCGCATCCACATGTTCCACATGGACGACCGCAATCGCCCTCCGCTGGTTCGCGCGCTTTCCTCGAAAACCGCGAGCCCTTCGAGAAGCCAGCGGGGCTGTGCCTGATTCGGCGCGAGCGTCTTGCCGAGGATGCGATTAACGAGCGCGGGCAGTCCCTCGATGTGGTCTGTGTGTAGAATGTGGGTGTATTCGTGCGTAATGAGTTCGAGATACCAGTCGTCGACGTCGCCCAGAGGCGACATGTCGTCGGGCGCGGTTACGTACAGCGTGATGGCGTCGTAGGGCAGGGCTGTCGCCGAGCCGTTTGCGCTATCCGTTTGGTCGGTGATCACTACCTCGGTTCGTTCGCTCGGCGCCCAACCAACCGCGGGCAGCAGCCGCACGTATACCGATTCCGCAAGAGTCGCGACGCGCTGCGCGATTTCATCCTCGGTCGAGTAATACGTGATTCGGAAGTGGGGCGTTTCGAGCGACTTCCAAAGCAGCTTCGGATCGCCTGTCGCGTTCGCGGTCCGCGCGTGGACAAGCAAAGCAGTCGCAGCGAAAGCCGCGGCGAGATAGGCGACGAACCGACGGAGCAAGTCCCGCTAGACTAGAGCACCTTTCCCCGCCGTTGATTAGGCCGTTGGCGCCGTCGTCGTCGCCCCCGGCGAGCCGGGCTTCGCCCATGTTCGGTGCTCTAGGGCATCGGGCTCAAAGATCGTCGTGAAATAGCGGTTCTCGGTTTCGCACATACCGGTAAACGAGCTGACGCGCCTCGGCGGTGATCTCGGTGAACTGCGCGCCGAAGCCGGGCGGTGCGTCATTTCCAGCATCGCTCGGCTCGCGTCGCCACCTTACGACGGCATTCGCCTCGAACTCGTAGCCCCCCGGAAGCGATACGCGCACCCGGACGGGTTGCCCAATCTTGGGCAACCGATACGTCGAGACGAATAGACCCCCGTGGTCGATGATGTCATTGCCCGACAGGCCCTTGTAGAAGTTGCTCGGGCTGTGGGCGCCGAGCTCGGCAGTCACCGTACCCCCGTCGGCAGCCGCGGAAGCGGGGGCGGCGCCTCTCTGCTGAGCAAACGGCGCCTGAGCAGGCGCCGGCTGCGCAACTGGCCATTGGGCGGCCTTGGCCTGCGGAGAGGGCGATTGCGCGTGCTGTGCCTGAGACGGGTGCACGATGGGGGCACGCGCGGGCTGCGCCACGGTCGGTGGGACTTGTGGCTGCGCTGCGGGCGCCGGGCGTTCGGGCTGCGCTACCATGGTGGGCTGGAACGCCAAGCCCTGCGCGGCCGGTGCGGGCGGGACCACCGCTTGCGCCCCCACTCGGGTCAAGGCATGGACGGTCCCGAGCGCGCCGGCAACGGCTTCGAGAGCGGCTGCAACGGCCTGGTTTTGCGGAGGGTGCGCCTGAAGCTGGGCGAGCGCGCTCTGAATATGCGAGAGCGCGGCTTGCGCGCTCGGCCCGGCTTGGGCTCCGCCGGAACGCTCGATCTGGTGGAGGGCGCCCATGGCTTGGGCGATCGGTGCCGCGAGGTCGAGCATCGGGCGAGGAACGTTTGGATCGCCCTGTAGAGCGCCGAGCCCACGGGCAAGCGACTCTCGTGCAGCGCGCGCTAGCGAGACGACATCGGACAAGTTCGGTTCTCCTCGCGGAGCGTGGTCGGAAGATGCCCGAACCCACTCCGTCGTGACAGGCCAAGAAGGCGGCGGTGTTGCCTCAACCCCTACCATGCGATCGAACCGTAGACGCGCTCTCTGTGCAACGGGAAAGCGTGCTCAGGTGCGTGCATCCATGACGAGGTCCGCGAGCTCACCCGGACCGAGCAGGTCGTCGTCCTCGGTTCGGCCTTCGAGAAGCTCGACGGCATCGTCGCCGGCGCGAACCACGGCGACGCCGTCCGGGCGTATCGCGGCTTCGGAGACGAAAAGTGCTTTGGGGTATTCTCGGGTAGGCCGAACACGCAGAAGGGTCACGAAGCGCGTCCCAATTTCCGTCCACGCTCCGGGCCATGGCGCAGCCGCGCGGACGCGTCGTTCGATCCGCTCCGCCGTCCACGACCAGCGGATCGCAAGCTCTTGATCTTCCGGCTCCGCCGCGCTCGATGCAGCGTTCTCATCCTGGGGGATGGGAATCGGCGCTCGCCCGTCGGCGTACATGCGCACGACATCGCGCAACAGCGCGAGGCTCGGCCGGTCGAGAGCGCGTGCCAGCTTCCACGCGTTCCAGTTGGGTTCGATCCGAAGCTCCCGACGGCCCAGGATCGGGCCCGTATCGTACTCCACGTCGAGGCGGTGAGCCGTAACGCCCGTCATTTCGTCCCCGCAGTCGAGTGCCCAGAAATAGGGGTCCGGCCCGCGGTGACGCGGCAACAGCGACGGATGCACACCGATCGACGACGCCAGACTGAGGATCGCGGGTGGCAACTTCGTCGTCCAGAACCAGCTGACGACGAGCTCGGGCGAAGCGGCGCGTACCGTAGCCAGGGTGTCTTCTGTGTTCGCATCCGGGCGCAGCCACGTTCGTCCGGGCGCAACGCGAGCCGACAGCCGGCGAAGGCCTGGAGCGCACCGGCACGCGGCCGCGTAAACGATCTCATGACCGTCGCCGTGCAGAAGCACGGCGGCGAGCGGCAGGCCAAAGAACGCAATCCTCACCTCGCCGCTCCTCGGCGCGCCCGCGCCTCAGGTCGTCGTGGCGGTCGGAACCAGCACGCTCGCGGGCTCTTCGCCGGACTGACGGAGCAATGCGGTTCGGACCGCGTGCTCGCAGAGCTGCCAGAGCTGTTGGCGATCGGTGACGCGACCCAGAAAGCCAATTGGGATACGGAAGCCTCCCTTGTCGCGCCGTCCCCCCCCATAGGGGCGCCCTTTCTCGTCCGAGCCGAACGCTTGTTCGATCCACGCGGCCGGATCGACACTTGGAGAGTGCGTCCGGAGCGACCCTTCGATGTACTTCTCGCCGATGACCCCGTAGACCACGCACGTGTCGATATCTTCGCGGCGCACCAGAAAGTCGGCAGCCTGAGCAATCGTGTCGCGCTCCGCTTCGCTGACGAAACCGACTCCAGCCATTGCGAAGTTGCGCCGCACGACCAGCGCTTGAAGCGCGCGCGCAATGACATCCATGGCGGTCGGCGCGATGAGTCGCCGCGACAGATCCTGCAACAAGTCCCGGTCGCACACCTCGGCAATGAGCCCTGCGGCTCGAAAGTCGGCCGCTCGCGCGAGCATGAAGTCGTCGGTGTCCGTCGACAGGCCGTGCATGAGTGCCGTAGCGATTCGCCGATCCTCCTCGACGTCTCCATCGAGGGTCGAGAGCTCCTGCAGATATTCGACGAAAATGGTCGCCGTAGCTCCCACGTCCAGCCGCAGGTCGACAAACCGCGCCTTCGGAGGGAGCGCGGCTCGATGGTGGTCGACGATCGTCAGCATCTCGTAGTCTCCGGCGTCGCTCAGATCCGGGTCGATCTCGTGTGCGTCGACCAATGCCACGAAGTCGACGCGCTCGATTTCGTGCACGCTTTTGACCTTGCGAAGCTCCAAGCCCAGAAGTTTCACGAGCGCGCGGTTCTCTCGGTGGCTCAACTCATGGCAATAAGCCACGGTCGTTTGCGCGACCCCGAGCCGTTGCGCGATGTGAGCTTGGGTGATCGCGCAGGCAATTCCATCCGGGTCCGGATGCCCCCGGAGCGCGATGAGCACGTGCTTTCCTCGTGCCGCGGCGAGGGCCTCGGCGAACGCGCGGGCGCGGGACTCGGTCGTCGTCGGACTGGGCAACGCCAAGCGTCGAACGGATTCGGTCATCTTGGGTGGAATGGTGGACACGTTTTCATCTGTAAATCTAGCCACCCTCCCGCCGCACGGATAGTGCTAACGCGCAGCCCTTGTCGAAGACCTGGGAAAAAGAGCTACTAGTCCACTATAAGCGCGCCGGCGGATGCAGGCACGTCCAGTCTTTCGCGCGCCCTCGTCGCTGCGGCTTTGGCGTACCCTTGCCGTTCCGCTTGCGCTGGCGCTTCCGCCGCTTTTTTGGGTCGTTGACGCCTCCCGTCGCGCGTCCGTCACGACGCTCGGTCGCGACCAGGGAATTTTTCAATATGTGGCGTGGGCTTTATCGCGCGGCGCGACGGATTACCGCGACGTTCGGGACGTCAACGGTCCGCTCACGCACCTGATACATCTCATTTTCTTGCGCCTCGGCGGTGCAGACGAGCATCGGTTCAGGCTGCTCGATTTGGCCGTGACGGGCGCGACTTTCGCGTTCGTCGGGTGGTGTGCGCCGGGCGCGTGCTCAGGTCGTGTGCCTCGCGCCTTCGAGCGAGCGGCCTGGGCCTTGGCCGGCTGGGTCACGCTGAGCGGGCAGTATCTCGCCTACGGGTTCTGGGACACGGCTCAGCGCGAAAGCTTCTTCGATTGGTTCTTGCTCCCGAGCCTAGCTCTCCAGCTCGTCGCGCAGAAAGCTCGCGCGTCCGCAGGTCACCGTTGCGACACACGCTGCACGATGCGACTTCTCGTCGTGGTGGGGGCGCTCAGCGTCATCCCATGGTTCGGCAAGCCCACCTTCGCCCTGTTTACCTGCGCACAGATCGCGACCGTGTGGATGGATCGAAGCACGGCAGGGACGCCCTCGAAATCGCTGCTCGCCTTCGCGTTGGGCGGAGCCGCCGGCGGAGCAACGCAGCTCGCGTTCCTCGTCTCATGGGGTGACCCCATGGCGTACGCACGCATCCAGCTCATCGACGTTCCAGCCATGTACCGCTTCATTTGGCCGAGAGCAGCGGCCGACATCTTCTCGGCCCCTTTCTTCGCGACGTACGCGAGCTTCGCCATCGCGGGTGCCGTCGTGTTCTTCGCACTGATTCTGACCGGGGAGATGCCAGTTCGCACTGCGGCAGTCGCGCTCGCTCCCGTTTGCGCGCTCGTCGGTGTTGTCGTCCAGGCGAAGGGATTTCTCTACCATTTTCACCCGGTGACGGCCTGCGTCCACCTGCAGTGGCTCGTGTTTGTGGCCTGGATCTCGGAAAGAGCTGGCGTCGCGCCCAAGCGCTGGGCCGGCGCGCGCCTCGTGCCGATCGCGGTTGCGACCCTGATCTCCCTGCATGTCGGTACGGAGTTGCAGGACTCGCCCACCATTCGCGATCCCTGGCTGCTGTGGGGGGGAGAGACGCCCGAGCGCCGCGCCGCAGCGGACTATTTCGATCATTTCGTGCGGTCCGATTTCTTCCCCACCGACATGCGCGAAGCGGCCGCCTATCTGCGCACCCACACGGCGCCGGGCGACGGCGTTCAGACCTACGGGATGGACCCGTACGTCCTCTTCTTGTCGGCTCGCATGAGCGCGACTCCGTACATCTACGCGTACGACCTGAACGCGGATGCGGCGCTTGCGGGTGGCTCTGGGGGACGCCCCGACGCCGCGCAAGCCGATCGGATCCGCGAGATGAGAGACGCCAGAGAATCGGACCTGCTGCAGCGCGTTCGCGATCGGCCTCCCGCGGCGTTCGTATTCATCGACAACTCGCCGCTCCTTTCGGAGGTCGATGCATGGGACGACTTCGAGGCCCATTGCACGCGCACCGCCGCGTGGGTTCTCACGGGGTATCGAGAGTCAGCGCGCTTCGGCCACGATCATGTCTGGCTCCGCGTCACGTCCGCCACGGTGCATGCGCCGGCGGATGATCGCGCCCGCGACATGCGCTAAGATGACGGGTCCTGGGCAGATATGACGGACGACACAGCTGCTGCGACTGCCGTGAGCCCTGCAAAACCAGGCGACCCCGCAAGCTCTCCGTCGCGGCCGGCGCTCCCGACGGCCTCCTCGCCTCTGCTGCCCGCGACCGAGGTTCCGGACGTCCGCTCGACGGCGCTTTACCTCAATCGCGAGCTGTCCTGGCTCGAGTTCAACGCTCGCGTTCTCGCAGAGGCCGAGAGCGAAAGTGTGCCTCTGCTCGAACGGCTGAAGTACCACGCCATCGTCGTGAGCAATCTCGACGAGTTCTTTATGGTGCGCGTGGCCGGGCTAAAGCAGCAGCTCACCGGTGAAGTCGACGAGATGGCGCCGGATGGGATGACCGTCAGCGAGCAACTCACCGCCATCGCGGCCCGCGTCCATTCGCTGGTCACCACGCAGTCCCGGAGCTTGTCGGCGCTTCTTACGAAATTGGCGGACGCCGGCATCGTCATTCTCAAGAGCGAAGAGCTTTCCGACGAGATGCTCGCGGACCTGGAGGCACGCTTCCACAACGACGTGTTTCCCATTCTCACGCCGATTGCGATTGACCCCGGGCACCCGTTCCCGCGCGTGCGAAACAAGAGTTTGAACCTTGCCGTTATGTTCACGCGCGAGGGGACGCTCGAACACGGGTTCGGTGTCGTTCAGGTGCCGTCGATGTTGCCGCGGCTCTTGCCCATGGCGGGGGTTCGCACGCGGAGCGGTGCGCCCGCCACGCGTGCCTATGTGTTGCTCGAGGACCTCATCGCGCGGCACGCTTCGACCATCTTTCCGGGCGTGCACATCGACGGACTCTACGTCTTCCGCGTGACTCGTAACTTCGACATCGAGGTCGACGAAGAGGAAGCTGAGGATCTGCTGCAGTCGATCCAACAGGAGTTGCGTCGTCGAGAGAGAGGCAACGCCGTTCGTCTCGAGGTCGCGGGGGATCCGCCTGCCGGTTCGCTGGCGAAGCTGGTCAAGGCGCTGAAACTGGATCCCGAAAGGGACGTGTATCCGGTGGCCGGGATCCTGAACGCCGCCGATCTGATGAGCGTGAGCCGTGAGGAAATACGCGGGCTGCGGGACGAGTCGTTCATACCCCACGCCGTGCCCCCCCTTCGCGACGCCGACGACGTCTTCTCGGTTCTGCGCGAGCAGGACGTGCTCCTTCATCATCCCTATGAATCGTTCGACGCGGTCGTGGACCTAGTGGCGCGCGCTGCAGACGACCCCGACGTGCTCGCGATCAAACAGACTCTGTACCGGGCGGGAGGCGATTCACCGATCGTCAAGGCGCTGGTGCGGGCGGCCGAGAGCGGAAAGCAGGTGACCGCGATCGTCGAGCTGAAGGCGCGCTTCGACGAGGAGTCGAACATCGTCTGGGCTCGCATGCTCGAACAGGCCGGCGCGCACGTTGTATATGGCCTGCTCGGGTTGAAGACGCATGCCAAGTGCCTGCTTATCGTTCGGCGGGAGAAGGGCAAGCTTCGGCGTTATGCGCACCTGTCGACCGGGAACTACAATCCGACGACGGCACGGCTCTACACGGATATTTCGCTTTTTACGGCGCGAACCGATCTGTGCGAGGACGTCTCGAGCCTCTTCAACCTCTTGACGGGCTACAGCGCTCCGCCGAAATGGAACAAGATGCTCGTCGCGCCTCTTGGGCTCCACGAGGCGGTCCTCGGGCTCATCGCGCGCGAGGCCGATCACGCCCGGGCGGGGCGTCCCGCGCGAATCGTCGCCAAGATGAACGCGCTCGTGGACGCCGACGTGATGGCCGCGCTGTATTGCGCTTCGCAGGCGGGCGTCGCGATCACGTTGCTCGTTCGTGGGATCTGCTGCCTTCGGCCGGGTGTCCCGGGAGTGAGTGAGACGATTGAAGTTCGGGCGCTGGTGGATCGGTTCCTCGAGCACGGGCGTGCCTTTCACTTCACCAACGGAGGGCGCGACGAGGTGTACCTGGCCAGCGCCGACTGGATGCCGCGCAACTTCCATCGGCGCGTCGAGGCGATGTTTCCTGTCGAGGACCCCGCCATCCGTGCCCGATTGATCGACATTCTGCAGATCCAATGCGCCGACAACGTGAAGAGCTGGGCGCTCCGACCGGATGGCAAGTACGAACGCGTCTCCGCGAAAGCCGGCAGCGCGATCGTTCGGTCTCAAGCGCGGTTCATCGAGATGACCCGCGATCGCTTGAAGGCAGCGGACGGCGTAGCGACGAGCCGAAGGGTTCATCTGCATTCGTTGCCGAACGGTCGAGGCAATTTGGACAGCAAAGCGAGCGAAGCGAGGCGGGTGCGGCGCGAGGCCCGCCAAATGAAGAAAGTCTGAGGCTTTCGAGCAAGGGGGACTCAATCGGGTCCTCCCGCCTGAGAAGCCCGCCGGTCGCCTGGGCCGGCTAGAGTAAGCCTTCCTGCATGGACGCTCCCCGCGCCGTCGTCGTACCGTTCGGTGTCCCTGAGGAGGGACGCGGGCTCGGGCTGGGCTTGGCGGCTCTGGTGCACGCGTTCGTTCGCGTCGAAGGGACTGGAGTTGCGATGGCGCAGCTGCATGCGCGGCGGCCCGAAGACCGGACGGGTGCGGCTCCAGCGCCGGTCGAAGCCTTCATCCCGCCCGCCGCATGGCGAGACATGTCGGGACGAGGAGACGGACCGACGGGCGCGGTGGTTGTCGTGACGGGCTCGTTCGATCCGCCGTTCCATGGGCACGGGACCATTCGCCTGATGGCGTTCGATGCAGGCGACGGTCAGGTGTGCGCAACTCTGGACGCGAACCTCGACGGCGACCGCGCAGGCGCGAGCGTCGTGGATGCGTTCGACCGGCTCTGCGGCCGGTTGCAAGGCGAAGTGGGGGCTCTAGCAGGCATAAGGGAACTCGGGTGGGAGTCGCTCGAGAGCGTGTTGCGCGCCGAGCGTTGCGCTCTGCACGACCCGGCACGTGGTGGTCCCTACGATCGCCTCGCCGCGATGATCCATCTCGGTCGCGCCATTGGCGACGCGCCGCACGCCCGCTACCCGATCGATCGGCTCGCCTCGCTGGCGCTCGAGGCCGCATCGGATCCCTCCATTGACGGAAAGCTCGCCTCGGCCGCCGTCCGGGCGCTTGAGCGGGCAGTGGCCGATGCGTTTACGAACCCCGAGTTGGCCGAGGCGCTCGCGGCCGTCTTGCTTCGAGTCGGGCGGTTCCACGACGCCGAACGGCGAATGAACTCAGCCATTGCAGTTGCGCCGAAGAGGGCCCGTTCCTACGCATTGCTCTCTCAGGCACTCCGCGCTCAAGGCGAGTTGGAGCGTGCGCTCGCCACGCTGCAGGCAGGCGTGAGGTCGGTGGGTGCCGACGTCTTGCTCGACATCGAGCGCGCGACGGTCCTTGCCGCCTCTGGCGACTCCGAGGGCGCCGTCGCTGTTTGGCGCGATGTGCTTGCGTCGGATCCGTTGAACCCCGCTGCCTTCGCGAGGCTCGCCGCGCTCGTTCTCAGGATGCGCGACACGGCAACGGCACAATGGCTGATCGACGCGGCACTTGCCGCCGCCGCTCCCCCGCTCGATGTGATTCGTCACGCCGTTCTGCTCGCACTCGGGACCGAGGCCGAGGGACTGGCTCGCGCTTCACGGGTCGCGCGCCTGTGCACGCAGTGGCTGCGCCGGCTCCCGGGCGATCCCACGGCGTTGATTGTCATGGCGCGGGCGCACCTGGTCCTCGGCGACGAGAAGCAGGCGCGCGCCCACTTGGATCAGGTGGAGCGGGTTGCCCCGAAGTCGGCGGCTGCGGCCGAGGTTCTCGCAATGAGGCTCGCGCTCGACGATCCGTCCGCCGAAATCGAAATCCAAAGCGCACTTCGAGCGGCACAAAGCGCTCCGGTCGAGCGTCTCGCCGAGGTGGCAGTGCGTGCGCGCCGGCTGGCCACCGTCCACGGCGCATGGACCGGATGGCTGGCTACGGCTGTTGCCGATCGGCGGCGCGGCCGCCTTGCCGCCGCCCGAGGCGCGTTGGAGGTCGCGCTCGAGATCGCGCCGGGCGCCGTGATCGCCCACCTGGAGATGGCCCACGTGCTCGCAGAACTCGATGATCCGGGCGGTGCGGTGTCCCATGCGCAAGCCGCCGTGGCGCTCGAGGGCTC